>ERZ825324.4115-NODE-4115-length-12500-cov-3.462836_pt1 | contig 12500 bp, 7 predicted proteins | sample MGYA00519859_ERZ825324 | MGnify/ENA primary metagenome ERZ825324 (study PRJEB31778, sample SAMEA3449198) | human gut metagenome | biome: human gut; feature: human-associated habitat; material: faeces | place: United Kingdom | collected 2010/2012 ... | reverse complement strand
AACGAGAAGCGTGTCATGGTCCAGTGCGTCGAGTGGGGCAAACGCGGCGCGCGCCTGAATGCGATCGCGCCGAGCATCATTGTAACACCGCTGGCTATCGATGAATTGTTCTTGATGCTCTTCTAAATTTGCAAGAATAATCAGATGGTACAGACGTTATTTCCGTGCAACAAGATGTGCGCGGAAGCCTTTCTGCTTCTCCATCGTCAGCACGGTGAAGCCGGCCTTCTCAGCCATGGCGGTAAATTCCGCGGGTTTGCGGATTCGTACATCGCCGTGTCCGAAGAGATTTGCCAGAGGCATCTCCAGATGGTTCATCAGCCAGACCATGAGATCGGAGGAGGTATAATCACGCAGAACGAGACGACCTCCTTTTCGGAGAACCTGGTAAGCACTGTTGAAAAAAGCCTGTGGGTTGGGGTAGTGATGAAAGCTGTTCGAGCAGATGACCGCGTCGAAGGAATATTCCGGGAAGGGGAGATTCTCGCTGTCACCCACCACAAATTCGGTGTTGGAAAGCTTTTTGGCCTGAGCGATGTTGATCATCTCGGGAGTCAGATCGAGACCGACATAGTGTTTCTCCGGGTATTTTTCATGAAGCAGCTCGATCATCGGTCCGGTTCCGCAGCCGCAGTCGAGGACATCGTGAAACGATTCTTTCTCCAGTTCTGCCAGATGATCGACAATTTCTTATATTCTTCATTTCATCAAAGTTAAAGTAAGCTGTATTTTCATAACAGCGTCCGCCGAACTCTTTCAGAATCCAAGTCTTACCCACCTGACGTACACCCTTCAAGATTAAAGGCTTGCGGTAGGGAGAATTCTTCCAAGCCAGCAATTTTTTAAGACAAATCGTTCCATAGAATCGTTCCTCACATAACTGCAGTATGGATTCCCCCGATAAACAGATAGGGAATCGAGCACATCGCTCCGAATCCAAGACCGAACGCTTTCTTCCTTTCTATTCATCAAACATCATATATTCCATATAAAATTCCTGAAATTTCGCACTCGATCCAAGATTGATGGTCTTTGCCCGCTCTGCCAGTGCTGTTGCTTCTTTTTCCAGCCTGCGGTCATGCAGAATCCTTACCGCACCCGCCAGTGCCGCGTTTCCGCAAATTTTAATACGGGACAGGTCAATTTTGGGAAAAAGTCCGATTCTTTCCGCGCTTTTGGCCGACATATAGGAGCCAAAGCCACCTGCCACATACAGGCCTTCCAGCCCGGCAGCATCTATTTTTTCCTCCGCCAAAAGTGTCTCCATTCCTGCCCGGATCGCTCCCTTGGCAAGCTGAACCTCACGAATATCCTCTGCAGTCAGACCGACATTTCCAGCAAAACATACATCCTCTTCCAGATAACCGGTATCCTCCAGCAATCCGCTTTCCAGCAATCCTGCCACACCGTCGATCACGCCGCTGCCGCAGATGCCTTCTGCTGTAGAAGCCTCCCTGTCGCCAATCACATGTACCTTCCAGCTGCCGTTTTCCCAATTTACATGGTCAATGGCACCTGCCACACCTCGCATGCCGCAGGAAAGCCCAGCGCCCTCAAAAGCCGGTCCCGCCGCTGTCGCGCAGCAAATCAGGCGTTCCTTATGAAACAGGACGATCTCTCCGTTCGTCCCCACATCCACCATCAGCCGGGATCTGCCGCTGCGCGCGGCTGAGACACCATCCAATTCTCCGCAGCTGACATTCGTGTCAATTGCTGCCGCAGCTTCTTTGCGGCTGCCGTCCGCTCCGGGTATGCGGTCCGTTTCTGTAAGACCCGATCCAAGAATCGCTGTCGTAATATCCGCACCGACAAACGCAGACATGCAGCGCGGAAGATATACGTCTGCTTTCCGGCAGCTCAAATCCAGTGCTTCTCCTATCGTCCACCAGCCAAACAGCTCATCCGCTTCAAACGGCGCCCTTGAGAGGCATCTGGGATCCTTCTGCGTCAGGAAATACAGCATCGACGTATTTCCGGTAATGATAACTGTCTCAATGGCCTCTGCACTTTCTCCTGCGTGTTCTGCCAGCTCTGTAAGCAGGCACGACACTGCCTCCCGGACGATTGCCGCAAGTTTATCTGCTTTTCCCTCCAGAGAAGCTTCCATCCGGCTAATGACATCCGCTCCGAACACGGACTGCGGATTCCATGCCCCCATCGTTCCGACAGCCCTGCCTTCCCGATAGAGGGCGGCTGCAATTGTCGTTGTACCGATATCCACCGCCGCGCCGAGGTGACGGTAGAGCCGCGCGCCGGGCGCAGCTTCTACAGACGGCGCAGCGCTGGTGCGCTCTGACGGCTGCGCTGCGACGGCGCGCTCTGACGGCTGTGCGGGCGACATGCTGACGGCGCTGGAAACTGACGGCGCAGACGGCGTGCTTACACAAATCGTCTCATCCCCGTCTGCTTCCTGCCGCAGCGCATCGATTTTCCCGTCCGGCACTGCTTCCAGAAAGCAGGCAAGCCGGATTCCCTGCGCAAGACGCTCGGCTCCAAGAAGTTTTTTTTCCGTCTCAGACGGCTCTGCAAAGCCTCCCTCCGCATACACCATACATTTCCCACAGGCATGTCGTCCGCCGCAGGGCATCTCCACACCATGTGATTTTTTCAGCAAACTGCTGACTGTTGTTCCCAGCTCTGTGAAAAGAGCTTCTCCATTGATCCAAAAACGGATTTTTTCGCTGTTATCTGTCATTTTTTATTCTGTCCTGTCAAACAGGCTCCGAACCGTCTGTTTTCTGCCTGCCAGCCAACAGTCCGGTCTCCTATTTGTCCTTTGCTTCATATGATGTCGGGGTCAAAAGCCCCCGACCTTGATGCCTGCGGATTGTTCCGTGCTGCGCACTCCCACAATCCTGCCCGATAGTCGCATATCGTGGGATTATCATCCCACTTTTATGCTCCTATCGGGGCGGGTCACAAGGTCTTTCACCCACCTATGAGCAAGCTCATGTGGGCTTAGACCTTTTGACCCTGGCATCATAATATTCCGATACAGCCACAAAGAACGCGCCGATATTTTCCCATTTGGACATCGGAGGAATATCACGTCCGGAGGTCTTCCTTATTGACTGTATTTCCAAAATGATATCCCATCGCACCGATGGATGCAAGCGGATTTGTCATCTCAGTCGCAGTGTTGCCGCAGAATAAAATCAGGGCGTGCAAAAAATGATTTCTCATCCTTCACACGCCCTGATTATTTCCGATAATCCTTTATTTTTCCGCGAAACACGCAGACATTTTTCATTCGCCCTTTAACAGGCTGCTGTCCTCGAAGTAATTGATCTTCATCGCTGCCTTGACATCCTTTAAGGTTTCCGCAGCCTTTGCTTCTGCAACCTCACTGCCCTTTTTCAGAATGTCATAAACATCCGTCAGATGCTCTTCCCAGTATTTTCTTCTCTCACGGATCGGCGCAAGCTCAGACTGCATAACGTTGTTTAAGAACTTCTTCACTTTGACGTCGCCCAGACCGCCCCGCCGATAATGTGCTTTCAATTCGTCCAGATTCTGGTAATCCGGTAAAAACTCTGCAAAATGCTCCGGTCTGCAGAATGCATCCAGATAGATAAATACAGGGTTTCCGTCTACGTTGCCGGGATCCTCCACACGCAAATGATTCGGATCTGTGAACATGCTCATAACCTTTTTCTTCACATCTGCTTCTGTGTCGGACAGATAGATACAGTTGCCAAGAGATTTGCTCATCTTCGCCTTGCCGTCGATGCCGGGCAGTCTTAGGCATGCCTTATTGGAGGGCAGGATGATCTCAGGCTCTGTCAGGGTGTCCCCGTAAACGCTGTTGAACTTATGTACGATTTCCTTACACTGCTCCAACATCGGCAGCTGGTCTTCACCAACCGGAACAGCCGTTGCACGGAATGCAGTGATGTCCGCAGCCTGGCTGATGGGATAGCAGAAAAATCCAACCGGAATGCTTGCTTCGAAATTACGCATCTGGATCTCTGCTTTAACGGTAGGGTTTCTCTGTACTCTGGAAACCGTTACCAGATTCATATAGTAAAAGGTCAGCTCTGTCAGCTCCGGAACCATCGACTGAATGAAAATCGTTGCCTTTTCCGGATCAAGGCCGCATGCCAGATAATCCAGCGCTACCTGTAAAATGTTCTGACGTACCTTTTCCGGATGCTCTGCATTGTCTGTCAACGCCTGTGCATCCGCAATCATAATATAAATCTCGTCAAACTGACCGGAATTCTGCAGTCTTACACGCTCCTTCAAAGAGCCTACATAATGGCCCACATGAAGACGTCCTGTGGGGCGATCCCCCGTTAAAATAATCTTTTTGCTCATATTGCCTGTCCCTCTCGCTTCTCTTGGGATACTACAGTGCTCTCTGCAGCCTGCCGCATCCTGATAAACCTGCAAGTCTGTTGATTTCAACAGCTGCAGCTCTTTCCAATTATATCCCGTAAAAAGCACAGAGTCAACAGTTGCGTATATTCACATCTGTTGACTCTAAACAGGTTACAGTTCTGTGGTTCAACCTGCGCCGATCAGTCCTCGTGTTTCGCACTGCGCCGCTGGATCCACTTTACAAGCTCCACGATGGGAACTACCAGCACACTCAAAAGTAGTGCAACGAGATACTCTGCAGGTTCCACACTCGTAAAGCCAAATGCCCCGGCAAGCAACGGGATCTCACACACTGCAGTGGTTGCAAGCAGCGAAACCACTGCCGCTCCAAGCAGAAGCCAGTTTTTTGAGCCAAGCTTGAAAATACTTCCTCTCTGGGAACGCATATTCATGCTGTGGAAAATTTCCGCCATTGACATTGTGACAAACGCCATCGTAGTGCCATGGGCGCTGTTTGTGATGGTCCACTCTCCGGTTTCCATGAAATGTCCGATAAAATAGGAAACCATGACAAGTGCTGTTACCAAAAGTCCCTGATAAGCAATATCAAAGCCCATTCCATCTGCAAAAATCCCGGCCTTCGCATCTCTGGGTTTGCGCTTCATAATGTTCGGCTCTGCCTTTTCCGTACCAAGTGCCAGCGCCGGGAAGCAATCCGTTACAAGATTGATCCACAGAAGATGCACCGGCTGCAGAATCGTAAAGCCCAGAAGTGTCGCAAAGAAAATACTCAGCACTTCACTCATATTGGAGCCTAACAGAAACTGGATTGCCTTCCGGATGTTGTCATAGATTCTGCGGCCCTCTTCCACCGCGCCGACAATCGTTGCAAAATTATCGTCCGCCAGCACCATATCTGCCACATTTTTGGTAACGTCCGTTCCTGTGATGCCCATTCCGATGCCGATGTCCGCAGCCTTGATAGAGGGCGCGTCGTTAACGCCGTCACCGGTCATTGCCGTCACATAGCCGGCATTTCTCCAGGCGTTTACAATACGGGTCTTGTGCTCTGGCTGTACGCGGGCATAAACGCTGATGTTCCGGAACTTCTCTGCAAATTCTGCATCGTCCATTTTTTCCAGCTCTGCTCCGGTCACTGCCAGGCTGCCATCCTGCAAAATACCAAGCTCTTTTGCGATCGCTGCTGCCGTATCCACATGGTCGCCCGTGATCATAACCGGTCGGATACCCGCTTCCCGACATTCGTCAATTGCTGCCTTTACCTCCGGACGCACCGGATCGATCATGCCGCACAGTCCCAAAAAGCAAAGCTCCTGCTCCAGCAGATCCGCATCCTCGCTTTCCGGTTTTTTCGTCCAGACTCTCTGTCCGCATGCCAGCACACGCAGTGCCCGATCTGCCATGGACTTATTTGCCTGCAAAACCTTTTTCCGATATTCTTCTGTCATGGGCAGAAGCTGTCCATCCTCCAGATAAAATGCACAACGGGTGAGAACCACATCCGGCGCCCCTTTTGTAAACTGAATATAATCGTCCTTGCGTTTATGGATCGTGGACATCATTTTCCGTCCGGAATCAAAGGGAGCCTCCATCACACGGGGCATACTCTGTTTTAAAAGATTCTTATCCTGCCCGATCCGGTTCGCCCAGACAACCAGGGCAGCCTCCGTCGGTTCTCCTGTCACGCTACCGTCTGCATCCAGCTCTGCATCACTGCACAGTGCCATTGCTGCCGAAAGCTCCTTCTCTTCTGCTCCGAAGGAATCTACAACTGTCATCTGGTTCTGCGTCAGCGTTCCGGTCTTATCCGAGCAGATCACCTGGGCACAGCCAAGGGTTTCCACTGCAGTCAGCCGGCGGATGATCGCGTTTCGTTTTGACATGTTCGTTACACCGATGGAAAGTACGACTGTCACAACTGCCGCAAGTCCTTCCGGGATCGCCGCCACTGCAAGGGAAACCGCAATCATAAAGGAGTTCAGCGCAACCTCAAAATTCAGGCTGCCTGCCCGGATCATCTGAATCGCAAAAACCAGTACGCAGATTCCGATCACCAGCTTTGTCAACACCTTCGAAAGCTGTGTCAGTTTTCTCTGCAGCGGTGTCTGTCCTTCCTGTGCCTGAGACAGCGCATCCGCAATTTTTCCCATTTCCGTATCCATACCGGTGGCCGTTACGACTGCCACAGCACGTCCATATACGATCGTGCTTCCCATATAGACCATATTTTTACGGTCGCCCAGGGGCACATCCCGTTCCCCGTCTGCCAAAAAGATCTGATCGATCAGCTTCGTGACCGGCACGGATTCTCCTGTCAGTGCAGCTTCCTCTGCTTTCAGGCTTGCGCTTTCCAGAATCCTTGCATCCGCCGGAACCGCATCCCCTGCTTCCAGACAGATGATATCCCCCACCACAAGGTCTTTGCTCAAAATCGAGGACATTTTCCCGTCCCGCACAACCTTTGAGGTGGCCGCTGCCATATCCTGCAGCGCTTCGATCGCCTTTTCCGCCTTGCTTTCCTGATACACACCCAGCACGGCATTGATCAGGACCACTGCCAGGATAATGATGACATCCGCAAAGCTGTCATTTTCCAGGACTGCAAGCACACCGCTGATGGCCGCTGCCGCCAGCAGGATCACGATCATCGGATCTGCCACCTGTTCCGCAAACCGGCGCAGCAGGGATTTTCCCTTCGCCGCTTTTAACTCATTTGCCCCGTTCTGCAAAAGCCGCTCTGCCGCTTCTTTTTCCGTCAGGCCGCTTTTTTGGCTGTTCAGCTCCTGCAGTACCTGTTGTGAGTCTTCACAATAATACTTCATTCTTTTTCCTCCCGATGGTGTTTTTCGTACAATAGATCTCTCACTTCGTGATCGCTCTATTGTCTTAAATCACAAAAGACCCAAATACTGCTTTTCAAAAAGAAAACAGTATCTGAGTCTCGCAATTTAAAACAAGCCAGATCGGCATAGGATCGGGGTTGTTGACTTGTTACGCTGATGCAAAGGCGATCCGCCGGCTCTGTTCCATCCCGGCAGCTGCACTTGCTGCGCTCGCTACTCCCTCACAGGGAATTTTGTTTAGCAGTAAGGTTATCATATGCAAAGTCTTCTGTCAATATACATGCCGGTAAAGTTTTGGTGAAATTTTTTGTCCTCTTTCGCTGCGGTTTGACCAAAAATCCTTGTTTTACAGCCGTTCCACCAATGCGCCGCCTGCGCGCAGCACCCCATTCTCATAACCTCTTGCAAACAGCACGCTGCCATCTGTCTCCACATCGGTCTCTTTTCCGGATGCGTTCAACACAACCCGGAGCCTGCTGCCCTCTGCCCCGGTTTTGACATATTCCACCACCCGGTCAGAGCTGTTATTATTTTCAAATGTGATTTCCATGCTGCGGGCCGCAGGCTCTTTTCGAAGGGCTATCAGCTGCTTTACCTGCTCCGTAATCTCTGCATAGTTTCCCTGTTCGATCTGATCCCAGGGCATACAGCGTCTGCAATCCGGGTCAGCGCCGCCCTCTATCGCGATTTCCGTCCCATAATAGATACAGGGACTTCCAGGCATTGTAAAGAGCATTGCAAGCTGCTGGAAAAAGAGATCCTGATTTCCACCTGTCTGATGGATCAGCCGATCTGTATCATGGGAATCCAGAAGGTTAAACAAAACCTCTGTCGTCTGACGCATATAACGCACCAGATTCTCATGGATCGCCTCTTCCAAATCCGATTTTGTCTTTTCAGGCTGATACCAAAACTCCCGGATGGCTGCAGCAAAGGGATAGTTCATAACGGCGTCGAATTCGTCCCCGCCAAGCCACGGCATTGCGTCATGCCAGATTTCCCCCAGCAGATAAAAATCCGGTTTTAACTGCTTTGTCATCTGCCGCAGCTCACGGCAGAACTGATGGGAAATTTCGTTTGCAACATCTAACCGAAGTCCATCAATGTCAAATGTCTCAATCCAATAACGAACGGTATCCAAAAAATAGTCCCGCACCTTTTTTTCACTCGTATTGAGCTTTGGCATCCGCTCCGCAAAGGCAAAGGAATAATAGCGTCCATCCCGGGTGCTGCCCTCCTGCTCCCGACAGGGCCAGCGATTGATCATAAACCAGTCATAATAGGGGGACTTAGGCCCCTTTTCCATCACATCCCGCCACGGTAAAAAGTTACTGCCGCAATGGTTGAATACACCGTCCAACATCACGCGGATGCCTCTGTCATGAGCCTCCTTAACGAGCAGCTTCATAGTCTTTTCATCTCCGAAGCCCGGATCGATTTTCCGGTAATCTGTCGTATCATATTTATGACTTGAGGGAGATTCAAACACCGGCGTCAGATACAGTCCGGTAATACCAAGCTCCTGTAAATAAGGAAGCTTCTGACGAATTCCATCCAGATCGCCGCCGTAAAAATCGAGATTACTTACGGTATGGTATCCCCAGGGCTTTACCCAGTCCGGATCATTTTCTTTGTTGCCGTTGCAAAAGCGCTCCGGAAAAATCTGATACCAGACCGTCTCCCGCACCCACTTTGGCGTCACGTTGATATCCACCAAATTCATCCACGGAAACGTAAAGCACTGTCCCAGCTGTCCGTTTTTCACATCCTCCGGCGAACGAAAGCCATCCTCAAAATAAAAGACCCGTTCTGCTCCTGCCTGCAGCTCAAAGAAATACCGGCACCGTTTATAGGGAGGCTGCACGGGAATTTCCCACCAGAGGTGCTGGGGCAGACGCATTTTTGTCACGATCTCCTCCCGACTGCCTTCCCAAGCCTCGTTTCCGCCCAGAATACCAGTAGAAAACGGGTCGCCATAATGAATCCAAACCTGTTCCACTTCTTCTCCGGTCTGCAGCCCTACCATCAAAATTTCCTCATTCAATGCATAGCAAAACTGCTGTGACGCTCTATGATAAACCGCTTCTAAATGAATCATGTTCAGACCTCCTTTTTTCAGGCTGCATCCTTTCGAACTGCAGCCGATCTCATTTCAATGAATTTCCAGTCCATACTTTTCCTGCAGCTGCAGTAAGGTGATGTCATGTTGAATATGCTCCGACAAAATTTTCACCATCAGCCCATTGTTGCTGACCGTACCGCTCCAGTTGGCAAATGCACCGCAGTCCGCTGTCAGTGTCATCTGCCTGTCTGTCACAAGCATCAGACGGGAGGGCTGATGTGCTGTCAGCATTCCTCCGTGAGTATAAAACTCCACATCCTCCCGGTTCAGTCCAAGATCATAAAAGGAAAATGCAACGATCCGCACGCCTTTTTTCTTTAGCCGATGGAAGGTCTCTGCAAAACAGGAAAGATCAAAATCCGCATTCAGATAAACCTCCTCCCGGGCATCCTCCAGAAGCTTCCCTGCCCTTGCGATGGCCGTTTCAAAGCCCCGGAATACGAAATGCACCTCCGGCTGCTTCGCCGTCTCATATTCTTCCAGCTGTTGTCTGGCGAGAGAAAGGTTTGCTGTCATTTCCGCCTGCATCCGCCCCAAAAGCACCTCCGGCTCCTGGGCGGTATACAGTGCTGTCTGATCCGGCACCAGCTCCACCATCCCCTTATCCAGCATGTGCTCCAGCGCATTGTAAATAGAAGGGCGTGCAATTGCGATTTTTTTTGCCAGCTGATAGGCAGACATGGGCTCAGAACCGATCAATGCCATATAAATCTGTGCTTCCAGCCTTGAAAAATTCAGATGTTCCAGGGTTTCCTGCAGCTTCATCGTTCGCTTTCCTTTCGTTGTATATTTTATGCAACTATATATAGCATAAACTTTTGCCCTATGCAAGTATTTTTTTGATTTCCTTGAAAAAGAAGAACATCCGGTGCTGATTTTTCAATGAACGGACAAAAAAGGAGCGGTCGGCAGTTCCGATCGCTCCCTCTTTCGTATTTTATTAGTTACAGTTCACTCGTACCTTTTTGTAAGCAGATTTCATGCTCGCATGAAAATCTGCTTACAAAAAGGCACGGAGGGAGCGCCGCTTTATGAGCAAAAATGAGCTGCGAAGCAGCGGAGAGCGTCGAAGACGCGTTTTGCGAATGGCGCGGGTGAACTGTAATCAATTTTGCGAATGGCGCGGGTGAACTGTAATCGAGTTTAAAATCAATGAAAAGTGCCTTAAAAAATCTTATGACAAGTTCTTGCGCGGTATGTGCAGTTGTGATAGATTTTTGGTAGTGCCAAAATCTCCGGCACATGGAGGAAATACAAATGGTCAATCAGAAGATACAGGATCGTCTGGCAGCGCTGCGGGCGGTCATGAAGAAAAACGGCGTAGACTGGTACATGGTTCCCACAGCGGATTTTCACAATTCGGAATATGTGGACGCTTATTTTAAGGTAAGAGAATATTTATGCAACTTTTCCGGATCAAACGGAACGCTGATCGTCGGAATGGACGAAGCTGGTCTGTGGACGGATGGCAGATATTTTATCCAGGCGGAGCGGGAGCTTACAGGAACCGGAGTTACTTTATACCGGATGCTGGAGGACAACGTTCCGACGAAGGAAGAATTTTTACAGCAGAAGATGGAAAACGGTCAAACACTTGGCTTTGATGGTCGTGTCGTCGATACGAGATTTGGTTTGAAGCTGGAAAAAGACCTGGCGGACAAGCAGATTAAAATCGTGTATGGCAAAGATCTCGCAGATGAAGTCTGGACGGACAGACCGGCACTTCCGTGCCATCCGGTTCTGGTTCCGGACGAGGCGCTGTTTGGACAGAATGTTTCCGAAAAGCTGGCTGCAGTTCGCAAAGATATGGCAGCTCACGGCGCGTCCGGTCTGTTTTTGAGCAAGCTGGACGATCTGATGTGGCTGTTGAATATCCGCGGCGCGGATGTGGAATGCAATCCGGTTGCATTGTCCTATGCGTATCTGACACAGGATGAGTGCCATTTCTTTCTCCAGGATGGGGAAGTGACGGATGTGTTAAAAGCGCATGCGGCGAAGTATCACATTACCCTGCATCCGTATGAAGAGACTGCAGAGTGGATGGAGTCCTGTGCGATCACAGGCAGCGTGATGTGCGATGAAGGCAACGTCAGCTACGCTTTTTATAAGATTTTGGAAAACCGTGCAGAAGTGGTCGATGCAGCGAATCCGACAGAGCTGTTAAAGGCGGTCAAAAATGAAACCGAGCTGGCAAATATGCAAGAGGTCTATTTAAAAGACAGCGCGGCGGTCTGCAAGTTTATTTACTGGGTCAAGAAAAATGTTGGTAAAATTCCGATGACGGAGTATTCCGCTGCGATGTATCTGGATCATCTGCGCAGTGAGATCGACGGTTATCTGGATCTTTCCTTTCCAACGATCAGCGCTTATGGGACAAATGCAGCGATGATGCATTATGAGGCGACCGAGGACAACTGCGCAGCGCTTGCGCCGGAAGGTATGCTTTTGGTGGATTCCGGTGGTCAGTATCTTGGCGGTACGACGGATGTGACGAGAACGATCGTGTTGGGGCCGGTTTCCCAGACGATCAAGGAGCATTACACAGCGGTCGCAAAGGGCATGCTGCAGTTGACAGACGCGAAATTTTTGTACGGCTGCACCGGCAGAAACCTGGATATTCTGGCACGTCAGCCCATGTGGGATCAGAACATCGACTATAAATGCGGAACCGGTCACGGCGTCGGTTATATTTTGAATGTCCATGAGGGACCCCAGGGCATCCGCTGGCGTTTCACCGGCAATCAGAAGGAAGTGCCGATCGAAGCAGGGATGGATGTGACAAATGAGCCCGGTATTTATATCGAAGGAAGCCACGGTATCCGGATTGAAAATGTGATGGTTGCCAGAAACGGCGTGAAAAACGGAGATGGACAGTTCATGTATTTCGATACGCTGACCTGGGCACCGATCGATCTGGATGCCATCGATGTTTCTGTGATGGAGAGAAAAGATATCGAGCGGTTAAACCGTTATCACGCACAGGTGCGCGAAAAGATGACGCCTTACTTGAACGAAGAAGAGGCGGCATGGCTCAAAGAAGCGACACGGGCGATTTAAGGCGGGCAGGAAACACTCAGAAGGAACAGCAGGCAGGACATTTTGAAAAAGAGGTCCTGCCTGTTTTTTATCGTATAGGAAACTTTGTTTCTATACGGATAAAACGCTCCGCGCGGATCGCACTGCAGCGGAATGGA
>ERZ825324.4112-NODE-4112-length-12510-cov-3.239984_pt1 | contig 12510 bp, 9 predicted proteins | sample MGYA00519859_ERZ825324 | MGnify/ENA primary metagenome ERZ825324 (study PRJEB31778, sample SAMEA3449198) | human gut metagenome | biome: human gut; feature: human-associated habitat; material: faeces | place: United Kingdom | collected 2010/2012 ... | reverse complement strand
ACGCACTGTATGAGACCGTGCATCTGATTCTGCGGGGACCGAAGGATGAGACCGGAGTTGCAGCGACAGGTTTTAGAAAAGCCGGTGCGCAGTATGACATGATCTACACGGATGAAGACAAGGTGGACATGGATGGAAAAACGCATTTCCAGCCGCACTTTAAGCCGGACATCAACATCGATCTGCTTCGTTCCAACAACTATATCACGCACTTTACCATGATGCGGAAAACGCTTCTGGAGAAAGCCGGCATGATCCGTGAGGAGTATGACGGTGCGCAGGATTACGACCTGTTTCTGCGCTGCGTGGAATGCGCAGAGGCCATCGGACATGTGCCGCGAGTGCTCTACCACTGGCGCTGCCATACGGAGTCAACATCGGAAAACCCGTTTTCCAAGCAGTATGCGGTGGATGCGGGACGGCGCGCGCTCGAGGATCATCTGAAGCGCCAGGGGACCGCGGGGGAAGTGACGGCGACAAAGGATATGGGCTTTTACACGGTGCGCTATCCTTACAGCGGCAATCCGCTGGTCTCGATCGTGATACCGAGCAGGGATGAAGTGGAGACGTTAAAAAAATGTCTTGCAGCCATTCAAAAAACGCATTATGCAAATTATGAAGTCATTGTGGTGGAGAATAACAGCGCTCCGGAGACATTTGACTTTTACCGCTCGATCACATCCGAAGAGGTGAAAGAGGGCGAAGCGGTGTGCTATGAGGGAACCTTATCCGGCGGACAGCGGATCTGCGTGGCAGTCTGGAAGGAAGGGTTTAATTATTCGGCGCTTAACAATTTCGGCGTCTCTCATGCAAAGGGCGAATATCTGGTGCTTATGAACAATGACATCGAGATGATTACCGAAGACTGGCTCGAAGAGATGCTTGGCACCTGCCAGCGCAGGGAGGTCGGTGTCGTGGGAGCGAAGCTGTATTATCCGGATGATACCGTGCAGCATGCGGGAATCGTTGTCGGAATCGGCGGCAATGCGCGCGGCATCGGGCAGAATATGTTTATGGGACTGCAGAGAGCGCGCAGCGGATACCTGCACAAGGCGTCGCTTGCGATGGATTACTCGGCGGTCACGGCGGCATGCCTGATGGTAAAGCGGAGTATCTACGAGGCGGTGGGCGGATTTGAGGAAAAGCTTGCCGTGGCGTTCAATGATGTGGACTTCTGTCTGAAAGTCCGCAAAGAGGGGTACCTTGTGGTGTACCAGCCGCGGGTGGAAGCCTATCACTACGAATCCAAATCGCGCGGAAGCGAGGATTCCCCGGAAAAAGTGGCGCGCTTCGGACGGGAGATCGAATATATGCGGAATCACTGGATCGGCATTTTAAAGAACGGTGATCCCTACTACAATCCAAACTTTTCAACGGTATATCCGAATTATGCGCTGAGAGATTATCATTAAGCGGAGGTATTACATGGCGAGTCAGCCGGAAGTTACGGTGATTATTCCGAATTACAACGGAAAGAAGCTTTTGGAAAATTGTATACAGACCTTAGAGAGACAGACTTGCACGGATTTTAAGCTTCTGGTGGTGGACAACGGATCGGACGACGGCAGTACAGAGGTGACCTCCAGCCTGGATCTTACGATGCTTGCGCTAAAGGAGAATACGGGCTTCTGCGGAGCGGTGAATGAGGGCATCCGGCGCGCGGATACGCCGTATGTGATCCTGCTCAACAACGACACGGAGGTTCTGCCGGAATTCGTGGAGGAGCTGCTGGCTGCGATCAAAAAATCGGACCGCATCTTTTCTGCGGGGGCAATGATGATTGATTATCACGACAGAGGGCGCATCGATAATGCCGGCGACTATTACACGGCATTCGGATGGGCGGTGGCGCGCGGAAAAGGAAAACCGCTGGCGGATTTTAACAGACCGTGCCGTGTGTTTTCCTGTTGCGGCGGCGCTGTCATATACCGCACCGGGCTGCTGCGTGAAATGGGGCCGTTTGACGAGCGCCATTTTGCATATCTCGAGGATGTCGATATGGGGTATCGGGCAAAAATCCACGGATACATCAACTGCTATGCGCCCGGAGCGCGGGTGTATCATGTGGGGAGCGCTACTACAGGAACACGTTATAATGAGAAAAAGGTGTTCCTCGCGGCGCGCAATTCGATGTATCTGATCTACAAGAACATGCCATTTTTACAGCTGCTGATCAACCTGCCGCTGATCCTTTCAGGTATTCTCATCAAGAGTCTGTTTTTCCTGAAAAAGGGGTTTGCGGGAGAATATTTAAGGGGAATCGGTGCCGGGATTACCGGGTGCCGGGAATGTAAAAAAGTGCGTTTCTCATGGGAAAATCTGGGAAATTACGCGCTCATACAGCTGGCTTTGTGGGGCAATGTGATCCGGATTCTGGCAGGAAGATAAATTTGATCGTCAAACAAATCTTTAAAAAATATTAAGAAAATGTTACAGAATGTTTGCGAAAAAGGCGTTGTGCTTTTATGGAAATTATTGTATCATTGATGTTATATGGTAGTTAGAATTCGCAAAAGGATAGCAATATGATAAAAGACAATCAGCAGTACTTTAATAAGCTGCATGTACTGATCGATGCCTTGGTTATCATCGTATCGTATGTGTTTGCATGGTGGCTGAAGTTCCTGAGCGGTATTCTGGATCATGAAGTCGGCGTACTCTCATTTGAGTTCTATATGAGGGCGCTGCTGCTCATTGTTCCGGTGTATATTTTGTTGTATTATGCGTTCAATCTGTACACGTCCAAGCGCGTGCAGGGGAGACGGCTGGAGTTTTCCAACATTGTGATGGCGAATACGGTTGGACTGCTGCTGATGTTTGCGGCTCTCTTTACCCTGACGTCCTACAATCCGCAGTATCGCAACTTCTCACGGGAGATGCTTTTTTATTTCTACGTGACCAATATTGTGGTGGAAGAGATTGTCCGCCTTTTGATCCGCAGATTTCTGCGAAGTATTCGCAGAAGGGGATACAATTTAAAGCACATTCTGCTCGTCGGCTATTCAAGAGCGGCAGAGCAGTATATCGACAGAATTCAGCAGAATCCGCAGTGGGGATACAATGTGCGAGGGGTATTGGATGACAATATTGCCAGAGGCACCTCCTATAAGGGAGTGAAGGTCATCGGCAGTATTGGTAATCTCAACTACATCCTGCCGCAGAACAGTCTCGATGAGATTGCAATCACCCTCGGACTGGAAGAATATTATAAGCTGGAAAAAATAGTTGCGGAGTGTGAGAAGTCCGGCGTGCACACCAAGTTCATTCCGGATTACGGCAACATCATACCTACGAGACCTTACACGGAGGATCTTCTGGGTCTCCCTGTGATCAATATCCGCTATGTGCCGCTGTCCAACACGTTCAACGCATTTGTGAAGCGCTGTATGGATGTGGTGGGATCGATTGTGTGTATCATCCTCTTTTCACCGGTGATGCTGCTGTCGGCAATCCTTGTCAAGGCGACATCGAAGGGACCGCTGATCTTTGCACAGGAGAGAGTGGGGCTGCACAATAAGCCGTTTCAGATGTACAAGTTCCGCACCATGTATGTGCAGACGGAGGAGGAAGAACAGAAAGGCTGGACGAAGAAGAACGATCCGCGCGTCACAGGAGTCGGAAAGTTCTTGCGCAAGACAAGCCTGGACGAATTCCCACAGTTATTTAATGTGCTGAAGGGCGATATGAGTCTGGTGGGACCAAGACCCGAGCGTCCGCAGTATGTAGAGAAATTCCGGGAAGAGATCCCGAGATATATGATCAAGCATCAGGTGCGTCCGGGAATGACCGGCTGGGCTCAGGTCAACGGATACCGTGGAGACACGTCGATCCGCAAGCGCATTGAGCATGATCTGTACTACATCGAGAACTGGACACTGGGACTGGATGTCAAGATTCTGTTCCTCACGGTTTTCAAGGGATTTATCAATAAAAATGCATATTAGGAGAAAAATTTATGAGTAGTAGTGGCAACAGCAGAAATGGGGCACATAGCAGCAACGGGGCGCACAGCAGCAACCGGATACAGACAGGCGGCAGCGGACATCCGCAGAAGAAGCCGCTGACAAAAGCACAGAAGGCAGCGATCCGCAAGAAGAAGCGTCAGAAGAAGATTATTCTCGTTGTGGTTGAGATCCTGGTACTTCTGCTTCTGGCAGTTGTATTGTTTGCGGTAGTGAAGCTCTCCAAAATCGAGAAGGACACCTCTTTCGATGAGAGCGATCTGGAATTCAACGAGGGACTTTCTTCGGAATCCCAGCAGATCATGAAGGGGTATACGACGATCGCGCTGTTCGGATTGGACAACCGTTCCAACGGCAACTTATCCAAGGGTAACAGCGACGTGATTATGATTGCGAGCATCAACAACGATACACATGAGGTGAAGCTGGTATCCGTATACAGAGATTCCTATCTCGATATCGGCAACAGCACCTACCGGAAATGTAATGCAGCCTATGCGAACGGCGGACCGGAGCAGGCGATCTCCATGTTAAACACGAACCTTGACTTAAATATTACGGATTATGTGACCGTGGACTTTAATGCGGTGGTAGAGTGTGTGGATCTTCTCGGCGGTGTTGAGATGACCGTAACCGATGAGGAAGCGGTGCTGATGCACGGCTACATGGATGAGATCTCCAAGCTGACCAAGAAGAAATCCGAGTATCTGCCGGGAGCCGGCACCTACACAATGGATGGTGTACAGGCATGTGCATTCGCGCGTATCCGTTATACGGCGGGCGATGACTATAAGCGTACCGAGCGTCAGAGAGCAGTGCTTACGGCAATGATCCAGAAGGCGCAGAAGTCCGATCTCAAGACGATCAACAGCCTGATCGATGAGGTATTCGGCGATATTAAGACAAGCTACAGCAACACCGACCTGATTGCACTTGCATCCCAGGTATTCAATTACAGCCTTGGCGAGACGACCGGATTCCCGTTTGAGAAGAATACGATCACGCTCGGTTCCAAGGGAAGTGTGGTAGTACCGTGTGATCTGAAATCCAACGTCATTCAGCTGCATCAGTTCCTGTACGATGATACGGAATATGAGCCGACAGACACGGTAAAGAGCAACAGTGAAAAGATTATCAGTGATACCGGATTCCACCAGGGAGATGGCTATTGATGCGTGTAGATATCATAATTCCGACTTACAAACCGGATGACACTTTTTGTCTGCTCCTGCAAAAATTGCAGGAGCAGACCTTTGTTATACATGAACTTATTTTGGTTAATACCGAGGAAGCACTGTGGAATGAGGCTGTACGGAAGTATCCGATCGAACAGATTCGGAAGGAGCTTCCGTTTTCTAGCCGCATTTTTCACATGACCAGAGAGAACTTTGACCACGGCGGTGCCAGGAATATGGGAGCGGGGTATTCCGAAGCGGATATTCTGATATTCATGACACAGGATGCGGTGCCGGCAGACGAAAGGCTGGTGGAACATCTGGTGCATGCGCTCACATCCGGTGCGCACGGTCCGGGGACTCCTGCCAAAGGTGCGGTTGCGGTCGCGTATGCAAGGCAGCTCCCGCGGGAGGACTGCGGCATCATCGAGCGCTATACCAGACAGTTTAATTATCCCGATGAGGGATGCGTCAAGAGCCGTGAGGACATACCGCGGCTTGGCATTAAGACTTTTTTCTGCTCGGACGTGTGCGCTGCATACCGCAGGGATCTGTTTGAGCAGCTCGGCGGATTTGAATCGCCGGTTATTTTTAACGAGGATATGTTTTTTGCGGCGCATGCAGTGCAGGAAGGATACAAGGTTGCGTATGCGGCGGACGCCGAGGTGGTTCATTCGCACAACTATTCGGTGAAGCAGCAGTTTCACCGCAATTTTGATCTGGCGGTGTCCCAGACGGCACATCCGGAGATCTTTGAGCAGGTCAGCTCGGAGGCGGAGGGCATGCGTCTGGTGAAAAATACGATGGGTTATCTGTGTAAGATTCACAAGCCGTATCTGATCTGGAAGTTAGGGTGGCAGTGTGTCGGCAGGTACGCCGGCTATTTTCTGGGAAAACGCTATCAGAAGCTTGGCAGAAGGCAGATCTTGAAGTGTACCATGAGTCCGTATTACTGGAAGCGGATATGGTCAGAAAAGTAGGGAGCAGAAAATGAGTAACATACTATATATCGTAGTACCCTGCTATAATGAGCAGGAGGTACTTCCGGAGACATCCAAAAGACTGCGGGAAAAAGTGCAGACATTACGTCAGGGCGGCAAAATCGACGCGGACAGCCGGATTCTGTTTGTGAATGACGGATCGAAAGACGCGACGTGGGAGATGATTCAGAAGCTTCACGAGGAGAATTCCGTATTTTCCGGTGTCAATTTATCCAGGAACCGCGGACATCAGAATGCGCTTCTGGCAGGGATTGCGGTGGCGGCGGAACATGCGGATATGATCGTCTCCATGGATGCGGATCTGCAGGACGATGTGGATGCGATGGACCGCATGATCGATGCCTATGAAGCGGGAAATGATATTGTCTATGGCGTGCGGTCTTCCAGACAGAAGGACACGTTTTTTAAGCGCAACACGGCACAGCTTTTTTACCGGATGCTTCATTTCCTGGGGGCGGAGATCGTGTACAATCACGCGGATTACCGGCTGTTAAGCAGACGTGCCGCAAAAGGACTCCTGTCTTTTGAAGAGGTGAATCTGTTTCTGCGTGGAATTGTTCCAATGGTGGGCTATCAGAGTACGACCGTAACCTATGAGCGCGGGGAGCGTTTCGCGGGGGAGAGCAAATATCCGCTTGGAAAAATGGTGGCATTTGCGCTGGAGGGAGTGACATCGCTCTCGGTCAAGCCGATCCGCATGATTACGATGGGCGGATTGTTTGTGTGCCTCGTCAGCCTGGGAATGCTGATTAAGGCGTTTGTGGATTACGCGAACGGCAATGTGGAACCGGGGTGGACAAGTGTGATTATTTCCATCTGGGTGCTCGGCGGTCTGCAGCTGTTTGCGATTGGAATTATCGGAGAGTATATCGGGAAGACGTATATGGAGACGAAACGGCGTCCGAGATATCTGATTGAATCGGTGCTTTTGGATGCAGTAGAGCAGGAAGACACTCCCGGCAGGGAATAACGGTTTTGATTTCGGAATAACCGGTTGTGATTTCTTTTGGGCATGGAATCTGTGGAATAGAGGGTTTTATGAGTAAAAAATATAAAGTGTGGATTTTTTGGGCATTGATGCTGATCGGGGCACTTCTGGTGGTAAGTCAGAGCAGCTATTCGGATGGCGACGATGCCTTTTTTTATCAGTATACAAACAGTATGGGATTTGGAGAGTATCTGTCCTGGCGCTATCAGACCTGGGTGGGAAGAATGTCGGGAGAGGCGTTTGTGTATCTTGCATTCCGGCTAGGGCTCGGCTTCTGGCGTGTGGTAAATGCCGTGATGCTGGTGCTTCTGCCGATGGGGGTGCTGCGCTTGTCAGAAAAGGCGGCAGGGATTGGTGTACACAGTGAGGAAGCGATCGGACCCTGCGCAGCGGCAGTGGGCGGCTATTTTCTCATGAACATTATGACTGTCGGCTATGCGGCGGTCTGGGTGAATGGTTCCATCTTCTATACCTGGTGTTTTACCTGCGGAATCTGGGCGCTGATGCCTTTTGCGGACGCAGTGTTCGCAAAGCCGGAGGAAGAGCCTGCGCTGAATAAGAAATATTTTCTGATCAGCATACCGTGCGCGGTGGCAGGAACGATGTCCATCGAGCAGATGAGCGCTGTTTTGCTGACGTTTGAGGTGTTGGCGGTTGTCGCACTGTTCCTTCGCCATAAAAAAGTGCATCCGCTTCTTCTGGTTCAGACACTTACGACAGCGGTGGCGTTTGTGATTCTGTTCTCGGCTCCCGGCAATGAGATCCGTGTGGCAAGTGAGATTGCAAACTGGATGCCGGAATACGAGACGATGCCTTTCGGACAGCATGTGTTCATCACGATACACTGGCTGCTGTCATCGTTTGCAAATGAGAACAAACTGTTTTTATGCGGCATCTGGGTTGTGGGAATCCTTCTTCTGCTGCAGCAGGAGCAGAAGAAAAAGAGAGACTGGATCGCTCTTGGGATCGCGGCGGTCTTTACCCTGGCAGCACTGCTTCCTTATGCAGGCTTTGATCTGTTATCGGATATGGGGATGCAGTATATCAATATTGAAGCGTGCGTGTACCAGGTGCCGTCCATGGCGGTGATGACGCGGGAAGTGATCCTTGCGATGATCTGGTGGGCTGCGGCGCTGCTTTTCACCCTGCCGTTTTTATGGCGCGTGTCAAAAAAGCACATCACGCTGATGCTCGCCTATCTTGCGGGAATCGCGAGTGAGGCGATTATGTATTGCTCTCCGACGATGTATGCGTCCGGTGCGCGTGTTTATTATCTGACGGATCTTTTATATCTGTTTATTATTTTGACACTTGCATTTTCCCTGAAAAAGAAGCGCTGGAGAAATGGATTCTATGTGGGACTGCTCGTGGCGGGCGTTTGGAATCTGGTGTGGCAGGTCCTTTTTTAGACAGAAAAGAACAGAAACATACTTTTTTGATACTTTCGTCACAATTACATCACATTTTCCCTGTAAACTGCATCATAGAAAGTGAGAGAGAAAAAGAAATACTCACTGGAACAGAACAAAGAGTTGTCAGGGAAAGGAGCAATTATTATGGATAACAATGAACGTAATCATAACCAGTCTTCCGATTCCTTCTATTCATATAATAACGGAACGAATCAGAACGGCACATCGCAGAACAACGGAGCATACAGCGCAAACGGAGCTTACCAGAATGGCAGCGCATACGGTCAGAACGGAGGAACCTACCAGAACGGAGGAACTTACCAGAACGGAGGAACCTACCAGAGCGGCACACAGAATAACAGTGCATACGGCCAGAACGGAGGAACCTACCAGAACGGCGGTTATCAGCAACAGTTCTACCAGAGCCAGGGAGCCGGGAATGCGGCGTACGGTCAGAATCCTTCCGGCAAGAAGGAAAAGAAGAGAAGAGAAAAGAGAGAGAGAAAGCCGGGCGGCTTTGGTATGAAGCTTGCAAAATGTGCGGCACTGGCACTTGTCTTCGGGCTGGTATCCGGAACGGTGTTCGAGGGCGTACATCTCGCATCGGGTCAGATTTTCGGAGACTCGGATTCCACGGTGGCAGCCACAGGCAGCGTGCTGACACAGTCCGATTCCAACACCAAGATTGAGGCGACCGGCGCATCATCCAGCTATGTGGCATCCGATGTCTCTGACATCGTGGAAGCGGTAATGCCTTCTATCGTATCGATCACGAATGTGAGCGAATCCCAGTATCAGAGCTTTTTCGGCGGAACACAGACACAGCAGAGCACAAGCTGCGGTTCCGGTATTATCGTGAGCCAGGATGCAGACAATCTTTACATTGCGACCAACAATCATGTGGTGGAGGGTGCAGACAGCCTCACAGTCGCATTCAGTGACAACACAACCGTCAGCGCGGAGATCAAGGGTACCGATCCTTCCACAGATCTTGCAGTTATCCGCGTTGCGTTAAGCAGCATCGATTCTGACACATTAAATACAATCAAAGTTGCAACACTTGGCAATTCGGATGATCTGAAAGCCGGACAGGCAGCGATCGCCATCGGTAATGCACTCGGCTATGGTCAGTCTGTGACAACCGGTGTCATCAGCGCATTGAACCGTGAAGTAACCGTATCCGATTCCAACAGCAACACAAATTACACCGCAGAACTGATCCAGACCAGTGCAGCGATCAACCCTGGTAACAGTGGCGGTGCACTGCTCAATGCAGCAGGCGAGGTCATCGGTATCAACTCTGTAAAATATGCAGACACAAGTGTTGAGGGAATCGGTTATGCGATCCCGATCAGCACAGCAATGCCGATCATTGAGGACCTGATTACGAAGGAAAAGGTAGATGAGGCAGACAGTGCATATCTTGGTATCGGCGGCGTCGATGTCACAAGCGATGTGGCAAAAACCTACAATATGCCGACCGGTGTCTATGTAGCACAGGTAAAAGAGAACTCCGCCGCAGAGCAGGCTGGAATTCAGAAGGGCGATATTATTACCGCATTTGACGGCAAGGATGTCTCCTCGATGGAGGATCTGTCCTCTAAACTTCAGTATTACAAAGCAGGAACGACCGTGGATGTCACCATCCAGAGATCTTCCAACGGACAGTATGAAGAGCAGACGCTCTCTGTCACACTGGGAAAGAAGAACTGACAGAGAAAGGGCTGACACAGAGGCAGTAAGTTTATGATAGGAGCACTTGCAGGGATAAGTTCCAAATGCAACAGGCGGCGGTAAATCTGACCGCAAAATCCGGCATTTCTAACCACGCCGCGCTTCGCATCTGCGATGATCTGTGTCTTTCCAAGCTTTGAACACTCCGCAGGATGTGTCCGCAACCTGCAGACAATTTTAGGGTTCTCGTGTGTCCCTTGCGGCACCAGACAACAGATGGCATAAATGCCATCTTTATGTCGAACAAAACATAACCGCGCGAAGCCGATGTTTGAATTGCCATCTGCCATATTTTCAATAGCAGATGGCAACGAGTTTCGGTTCGCGCGGTTTTATATTGTCTGTGAAGCAATTCGATTAGAGGCACTAGAAAGTCCGCTCATTGTCTGTGCTTGTCGGACATTCCCCCGGTGGATTGTCAAAGCGTGGCAAGACACGGAATGGAATGTGAAATGCGGCACGAAAGAAATTCACGCATTTTGCTCCAACGAATTTCCCCCCGGTTTTGGTCGGAGCTTTGATGTTCCTGGGTCTCGGGTTCATGTGCCTGCATCCGGTCTGCTCCGTGTGGCGTTTTTGTGCTCTACAGGTCAAGGAACTGCTCGTATCTGGTGCAGATGTCCGCCGCCTCGACGGCATCCGGCATCTCGCAGAAAATGCGTAGCAGCGGCTCCGTGCCTGAGAAACGGGCGATGACCCAGCCTCCGTTTTTGAAGTAGACCTTGCTGCCATCCAGATAGGAGACATGGTCAATCTCTTCCGGCAAATCCGGCAGCTGCTTCTGCTCCATTAAAACTTCCTGCATCTTAAGCTTTTTCTCCAGTGTGAACTTATAATCACGCTCTTCCATATGGATCTCCCCACATTCTGCGTGAATATCATCCATGATCTGCGAAAGCTTTTTCCCGGTCACTGCCAGCATCTCGATCAGAAGCGCCGCCGCATAGATGCCGTCTTTTCCGTTGATGTGCCCGTGTACGGTCAGACCGCCGGAAGACTCGCCTCCGATGATGGCTCCTGTCTCCTGCATCTTAGCGGAGACATACTTAAAACCAACCGGCACTTCATAGCATTTTTCTCCGAACTGCTCTGCCACTTTATCCAGCATATGGGTGGTCGCTATATTGCGCACCACAGGTCCATGCCAGCCCTTAAACTTTACAAGATAGTAATACAGCAGCACCAGAATATCGTTCGGATGCAGGAAATTGCCCTTGTCGTCGATCACGCCGATACGGTCCGCATCTCCGTCTGTAGCGATACCGATGTCACACTGTTTTTCCACCACATAATTCTGCAGTGAGTGGAGCGTTGCAGCGGAAGGCGCCGGAAGTTTTCCGCCGAACAGTGTATCATGTCTGTCATGAATTGTCGCCACCTCGCAGCGGGCAGTTAAAAGAATCGTCTTTAACGATGTCTCACTCACGCCGTACATCGGATCCAGTGCCACCTTAAGATCAGCGTCGCGGATAGCTTTCATATCCACCGATGCAATGATATTGTCTATGTACTCATTGAGCGGATAGATCTCCTCGATATAGCCCGCCGCTTTTCCATCCTCATATGCAACTGCGTAGACGCCGTCCGGTGCAATGTCGTCAATGTAGTCCTCCAGATCCTTCGTCTGGATCTCGTCGGCATCACGGCCGCCCGCAGTAAACACCTTGATTCCGTTATAGATTGCCGGGTTATGGCTTGCGGTAATCATCATTCCGTACGGAAAATCATGCTTCATCACGTAGAACATGACAAGCGGTGTCGGCGATGATTTGTTGATCAGGTATGCCTTGATCTGTGCCGCTGCAAATACCTCTGCCGTCCACTGCATGGCTTCTTTGGAGAGAAATCTGCGGTCATATCCCATAACGATGCCCTGTTCGGTCACACCCTCGCTCTTCATTTTGTTGACCAGCCCCTGCGCCAGAAGCTGTATATTTGCCTTTGTAAAATCGTCTCCAATCACGGCTCTCCAGCCGCCGGTTCCAAATTTGATCATATCAATGTCCCCTTTCTTTTCCTGTGCTATCCCATCACAACTCTGACGTCATGTCTGCTTCCCTGTGCCATCACTGGGATACGTTCGACCTTCTCTCCGTCCACATACAATTCCTGCACGCCCTTCATCACGCCGTCCGGGTTTTCCACGTGAATATCATACTCTGCCCCGCGCCAGCGTCTGACGGCGGAAAATTCCTTCCAGTCTGCCGGGATACACGGATCAATGGTCAGGTGTTCAAA
>ERZ825324.4111-NODE-4111-length-12513-cov-2.489645_pt1 | contig 12513 bp, 13 predicted proteins | sample MGYA00519859_ERZ825324 | MGnify/ENA primary metagenome ERZ825324 (study PRJEB31778, sample SAMEA3449198) | human gut metagenome | biome: human gut; feature: human-associated habitat; material: faeces | place: United Kingdom | collected 2010/2012 ... | reverse complement strand
GCGATCGTGAATTTGCCTGCCGAGTCTGCCATCGCCCCCTTGCCCGGCTGTCCGGAGATGACGACGGCGGCGAACGGCACGGGCTGCCGTGTCAGCCGGTCGATCACCCGGCCGCTGACCGGATAGCTTTCCGTCGCGCCGTACAGCCGGCATACGGCCGCGAGCGTTAGCAGAATCGGAACGAGGAGCTTGTGCATGATTCGTCGGTTTTGCTTTGGTAAAAGTACGAATTAACTCCCGATTTACGGCCGGCGCACGGCGGTCCGGGCCTTTCCCTGCAGATTTAGAGCTTCCGTACGTATCGTTCGCGCCTCGGGCCGGCATGTATGGAACTGACGCATCGAACGGTTTCCCGGCCGTGCCCTGCTGCAATTTGAAATGATCTGATTTTGATAAATACGTTCAAGATGCATTGGAAATATAATTTATTTGTTCGTAGCGCCTTGAAATAATCTTTTAAAGCGATTATTGGTTGCTGTACTCTGAAGTTTAAGTGTTATGAAAATACTGAAATTCAGATTTGAAAGCGTGAGTCCGTTATTGCAACATGATGACAAGATGGCCAACCCGTTTAACGACTACACGAAACGAATGAAAGCCATCTCGTCTAAAAGGAAGAAAACGGATGATGATCTGATGGAAATGGCCAGGATCGAGTGGATGGCAAGTCTGTACCACACCGAGAGAAAAGGCTATTACATGAAAGCCGAATGTATCGAAGCCGCCATGTTGGCTGCGGCAAAGGATAAGAAACTGGGTAAAGCGTTTCAGGCGGCCGTAAGCGTTCCGGACGATCCGGTCTTTCATTTCGAGCATGAATCGTTGCCTCCGGAAGAACTTTTCCGAATGGACGCATACAGGGATTTCAGGACTGTGAAGGTTCAGCGTGCCAAGATTTTGCGTTGTCGGCCGATATTCTGCGACTAGCATTGCGATGTGGATATATGGTATGAAGAGAGCCGCCGGAACGAGCGGGAACTGAAAGATGTCGTGGATTTTGCAGGACGGTATGTCGGTATTTGCGATTACAGGCCTAAATTCGGCAGATTCAAAGCCATCGAAATAAAACAATGAATCGGTGGTTATCTGTTTGGGACCGCCGGTATTACCATAGGTGAAAACTTGTCCGCAGGCCGATGATTCCTTCGCGTCGGAATTTTTGATCTTATCATACTTATGGTATGGCGGGGCTGGGTCCGGTTAGGCGTGGCGAAGAGAGGCAAGGTTTGACACGTTCGGGCTGGGTGCGGTACGGCTGGATATGGTCAGGCACAGTCAGGCGGGGCGAGGCTTGGTTTGGAGTGTTGAGGTTCGGTCCGGCATGGCATGGTAGGGCTCCGCGGCATATGGAGTGGCTTTAAAAGATAGCTTGGAGCATGCGGGGGTTCGATTCCCCTGCTATCTGCGGAGATGCAAAATCAACGATTTATGGAACGGATGGAGATCGGATCGGCCGAACGGACGCGACTCAAAGAGACGATCGTGTGGAAATTTATACCGGGGCAGCTCATAAAACACGAATGGCTATGGACAGCGTTTCGGTTGGAAGATTTCAGCAGAGCGGAGTTCGGGGATTATGAAAAACCGGCCGATTTGATCGCGGCGGTAAGGAAAGCGGATATGGACTATATGGACTTCGTGTCGGAACTGCGACATGAGTTGCAGGTGGAACGGAAAGGACTTTTGGTCAACATATTCGGTAAGGGATACAGTATGTTGCCTGCCGACGAACAGGTCGGGCATGCGTTCGATAAGTTTGTCGGTATGGTTAACCGGCTGATCCGAAAGACCCGGTTTATCATGAATCACGTTCTTCCGGTTTCGGCAGAACAGAGTAAGATAGACCGCGACCTCAAAGCGAAGTTTTCTCTGCATGAACAGATGTTCGCCGGAATGAAAAAATAATTGTCGACGCTGAGGCATAAGGCCTACACGACAGTTACGAGAGCTTATGTCTGCTTTATAGGTCTGATTCGGAAAGAGATAACGGTAGATGCCGAATATTTGTTTAAAAGACGAGGGAGGATAGGTTTTTATTAAAAGAATTTTTGCCCTGTCTCTTACTCGGCCCGGCAATAAGGTCTTTCTTTTCGGAGTTTCGTTATGACATAAGTCGTTACATGCGACCTTGTTGCCGTCAATAGGTAATTTGAAGTTGTTTTCACATAGCGCAAATTGTATATGGTTGTCAAAATGTTTTCGGCGAGACGGGCCGTTCGGGGTAATTCGGAAACGTTTTTCAATAAGAATTATGTTGCGGATGTTGTACCCCTTATCTTTGCAGTTTCTCCTCCCGTTTCGGCATACGGTGGCCGGTTATAACGTTTCCGGAATCGGAGCGGGACTTGCCGGGCGAATTTTCCGAGGAAGACGTTCGTACGGTTCCGTTTGAACGTCAGCGAAATTTGGTGCCGGCTTAACGATCCCAAGAGGTTGCAGCGCCTGTTTCTTTCTTGTTTTTATCCGTTCGGCAGGGGGCGACCCGTCGTTCGCCGGGCAAAAAACGTCTGCTTCCCGTGCATGGTTCGGACGACTCGTCCGAGCGTTTTCGCCATTTTTTTGCAAGAACCTTTGGGAGAATGAATATTTTGATATATATTTGCACTCGCAAAACGGAGATGCGGCAGAGTTGTTCTCGAAGCATTCCGCAGAATATTCCTCAATAGCTCAGTTGGTTAGAGCACCTGACTGTTAATCAGGGGGTCCTAGGTTCAAGTCCTAGTTGAGGAGCCAGAAAATCAAGCACTTGCAAAGGGATTTGCGAGTGCTTTTTCATTGAATGCTCAATGTGCCTTGCGTATGTGCCTTGCGTAAGTTTTAAATCTTGTCCTTTTTCATTAACTGGTAATATTTTTAAAGCATTAAATTCGGCATACCTATTTTGGCACGGGTTAATATTTGTTTGTCTTTGCAAAATTATACTTCCTTTGAATCAAACAAAAGTTTTTCGGAAGAATACATTCATCAGCTTACCGTTTGATCTCCCCAAGTGATATAAAAATGTCCTTCATCGTCCTGTTCCCTCCGGAGCAGGCTTTCGATCAGGTTCGGTGAAATGCCGAACTCATCGAAAATTTCAGATTGCTCTTTAACCTCTCCCGTTTTGATAAAGTCGTTCAGTCGTTCTTTGGTCAGCACGAGCGCCATCAGGTTCTGTTCGATCGAATCTTCGTACAGAACGAAGTGTACGTGCGTGAACTCTTTCGAATCGAGCCGGATGAACCGGAAATAGAACTGCTCCATCTTGGAGATATTCCATTGGAGCGATTCGAGGATCGCATGGTTGCAGGAAGGAATATTGGCCGAACTTTTCAGGCTTTGCTGTGTACAGACCAGCAGCCCGTTCTCCGTAGCCTCGAACTCTGCGATGATCTTTTCCCTGCGTCTGAAGGTGACATCCCCGCGAATGACGAACAGCGGCCTGTCTGCGAATAATTCCCGGAACAGCCGCTCATACATGGATACCGCGCTGATCGTCGTACACCCTATCGTAACTTTGCCCGGTATGCTGCGAATCATCCGGACTACCTGTTTTGTTTTTCTCGGAAACCGGTCGCCGATATATCCCGGCATCGTATGCGGGACCGAACAGGCGCGGATCAACAACATGATTTGGCGGATCAGTCTCATCTGGGCCTCTTTTTTCTGATCCTTTGAGCAGGTAAAGTAGAGTTCGCACAACCGCAGGAACTCTTTCATAACTTTCCGGTAAACAGCCTTCTCTCCCGCGCTCGGTGTGACGTTGCATGTGTGTACGTCATATTTCTCTCCCGCGAACTCCCTGAATTTGCGCGTCAGTACCGTCATGGCGATCAGCCTTTGGAGTTCTTTCTTGTTGTAAATATCCTGATTGTGTTTTTCGATCCCGAATACCGTTGTTCTGCACGGAGAAAAACAGGCCCGGAAGAGTTTATGCCCGCCGTAAGCCGGGAAAGGCATTCCACAACGGTCGTTACTGCGGGAAACGATGTCCCGATCCTTATCCTCGAAATACGCTTCGGGACAATAATTGATCATGTTGACCGAATTGTTGTAAAGCATTTCGAACTGCGGGTAAAGTTCGTTGACATTATTCCGAGTGACCGTTCCGGTCGCGAGCATTTTGTAGCGGGCCCTGCGGAACAAAGCCAACGACAGTCGGGTTCTACGCGAAAGTGGATTGCTGATTTCGTCCGATTCGTCGAACAACAGGCAGACTTTGTTGGACCGCTGTTTCATAAAGGTTTTGAGCCCTCTTTGCAGTTTTTCCATCATCGACAGCGAGACGAGCAAAAAGACACCTTCCGGGACTTTCGACAGTTTCGCGAGTTCGTCGATACGAATATACTCCGTACCGTTGCGGATCAGAAAGGGTTCCCAGGTCAGATTGACGGCAATGGCCGGAGCCAGCACGATTACGTTCTTGACCTGTTGCAGCCTATCCATCGCATAGCATCCGAAATGGTAAGCCACGGCCGTTTTCCCCGATCCCTGCTGCCAGTTCAGCAAGGAATAGCGTTTTTGGAACAACAGTCCCATATCCTGCTTTTGCAACGGAGTGAACTCGCACTCCTGCAATTCCTTGTTACGGAATCGCAGCCGATCGATGTATGCATCGATTCGGGGATCGGGAGTCATTTCAGGGAAAGGGGTCTGCTGACGCAGAAATTCCTTTCGTTTGCGGGCAATCAGTTTTTCGGCCTGCCTGTATTGCTCTTTTTGCTTTTTGTTCTTCCGGGGCAGTTCGGGTAGCGGTTCTCCAGCCGCAATCAGCTCCCTGAAAGAGGCTTCGCGTCGCTCGATCTTATCGAGCAGATGCGGAGCATAAGCTTTGAGTTTGTAGCCGTAAGAAGTTTTGACCAGTGCGATCTCCTTACGGGGAACTTCGTTCTGGCGGCGGATGTGCCGCCGCAGAACAGCGAGTACTTTGGCGTGAGTCAATCTGCGGCGTTTCCACTCCTCATACTCTGTGACCGTGCAGTTTATCGGGGGTTTTTGGTTTCGGAATACGGAAACAAGAGCTAGGGATTTGTCGTAGTGTTTTCGCAGGTGGGGGTGGGTTTTCAGTTCGAACAGGTATTTGTCTATTTTGTACTGAAAGTCTCTTTCGGCCTGCTGAGTCATCCCATCGGCCTCACGCCTCAGTTTCATTCGAATGGTTTTCCTCGCCTCTCTCGTCTCTTCAATCTTTTTCCCGAGCTCTTCGAACGAGAGGAAACATTCTGCATTGTACGGCCGCATTTCGATATGTTCCGATTTTCGCAGGAAAGCCATGATTTTCGTGCTGAATTTTTTAACACCGGAAGCGGCGAATATATCGTCCGGAAGACGGATTTGTCCGAGGAACGAGAACATGGTTTCCATCTCGCTTATCTGTCGCTTGTCCCAAAATTCGTTGAGCATGAAGGTGTGGGGAACAACGATCAGCATCAATCCTCCCGGATTCAGCAAATCGTAGGCTTTCCTGCAAAAATAGAGTTGCGACGGGCAGCCATCGAAGTCGAGATTGTAGGGCGGATTACCGAGCAGCAAGTCGAAGCGAAAGCCGGGATCGTAGTGTCGCAGGTCGCAAGTTTCGATATGGGCCTGCGGATAGAGGTATCGGGCTACCGTAACAGCATCGGAATCGATATCGAAACCGTAGGCATTGTAGAGATTCGGAAGATGGTTCATGAAGTTGCAGATTCCGCAGCACATATCGAGTACCATCTCCGAAGGATCGGGAGAGGCGAGGTCGACCATGCGGGCGCAAAGGTCGTGACACGTGAAAAATTGTCCCATTTCGAACTCCTTTTTGGCCCACGCGTAGTCGTTGTACGAGTTGAAATCTTTTCTGTCTAATCCGTGCAGCCCTCCGAGCCCGGTATAGCTGTTATATACCGTTTCGGCCGGTATTTTCTTCGCAGAGGTTTTGAGAGATGCGAGAATCGCCCGGTTAATCTCGGCGCGTCGTTCTTGGGGAATGTTTTGAGGGATGTTTGCATAAATCATAACGGATATCGAATGAGTAGGTGAATAAATAAGGGAGGACTATCTTTTGTCGTTCACCTCCGGAGGCTGTTGTTTTCCCGTTCATGCGATTCTTTTGAACAACTCGCCGGAGAGTTCCTGCATTTCCCGGCTGCGGGTCGGTTCCGCATCCCGTGCAAAAGCCGTCAATGCTTGCGTCAGCTTCCAGAGCGTGGCTTCACCCTGAAGTCCGTCTTCGGGTCGGTTTTGCATCAACAGTTGTTCTACTTGCTCGCTTTCGTTTTTCAGCAGGCGGTTGTTTTTCACCAGACGCTGGAGCTCAGTCGTGAAATCCACATCTGTTTCACTGGCCCGCTGAATTTCGATTGCTTTTTTGCGGATCGTCTCGCGGCTGTACAGTTGCCGAGCCAAATCACGTACTGCCGACACCGTAGCCTGCGTATCGAGTTCGTAAGTGCGGTCGCTCAACCGCAGGTTACCGGGTAGTTTTGCACCCAGATGAATCTGTTTCCATACGCTTTCGCGTACCATGCCGTTCAGGCAGACACCATTGAGCAGGAATGCCCGCATGTCGAGTGCCCCATCTCCATAGTCCGAAGTGGAGAATCGTGCTCCCATGAAGATCACGACATGGCCGTTTTTAGCTGTCGGGATGGTCAGCGGCGTCGGCAGGATCGTCTCGGCCCATACTTTCGTGTCGCTCATGTAGGCGTCGCAGATTACCGCACCCTGCCGTTTCGCTTCTTGTAAAAAGGCGATCAGAGACGACTGGCTGTCGATACGTCGGTAGCTGTCGCTCAACACGCCCCGTACTTCTGTTCCGACGGTCCGGAGCAGGACCCTGGATCGTGGTGTATGTATAGCGTGCTGATTCAGCATGTCTGTTGCCAGTGAGCGTTGCCAAGGTTCTCCTGTAGCCAGCTCGCGCAGGTAACGCGACGGAATGTTCATGCGGGCAGCCAACTGTCCGATGGCGTGTCCGTGCAGACTGTATGCTCCTTGTGGAATAGTCAGTGTAACCGTTCCTTCATCCCGGAACGATACGGCGGAAGTTTGGTTGAAATGGTTATGTTCGGTTCCTATAGGAACGATATAATCGCGAAGCAGTTCCTGTTCCCTGTGCAGGCGACCGATAACATCACGTACGTTTTCCTGACGGGCTGTGACCATTTTTTCGACCTTGCGAATAACTACTTCGTTCAGACCCTGTTGTTTTTCTTGTGCATCCATAAGTCAATGTTTTATCGATAAATTGTAAGGTTATAGATCGGTTAATCTACGTCATAACCGATAAATGTCCGTTCGTTGATAAGCAGGTAATAGTATCCGTTCAGAGAGTTTCGGAATTCTTTGGAAAAGCCGGCACTGAGATCGCCTGCACGATAGTAACTGTCGTCGTTGTCGTGAGGTTCGACCCAAAGCGAACCGTCGTAACCTCTGAAATTGAAGCGTAATGAATGGAACGGGGTATGGTTCTCGACGGCTTTGCAGAATTGCAGATATACCCCTGTCCCACACCATTTACGTACGGCATCGAGCGTGATGATCTGTCCATCGATACAGTTTCCTGTAGTAATTCTGTTCTCGTAAAGCGTTTTGTTGCAGTCCGCATGTTGTATTTTACGGATAAAAGGATTTGTAAATCCTGCTTTAGCCGCTTCCCGTTGGTATTTGCGAACTAAACGGTAATCGGTAGCAGCCGTTTCCGGCCGTGTGTTTTTATTAGTATTCATATCCATAAAACTTAAGGTATCTTTCCGTGTTCTCGATATTTGGGTATTGGGCAAAATATTCATACCATCGGGCTTTACACTTGGTATGTTTTCTGCTTAAGCGTGTTATGACCATTTCTTCACCGAGATAATTGAATCTGCAGAGGATCTTACGGTCGACCGTCTTTTTGTAGATATTGCGCCAATTCCGTTTTTCGTATGCCTCCATTATCTGTGGAGCGAAGGATTCGATCCATTCGTCGAATCCCTCCAGTGTGACATGGGGATATTCTTTTCGGATGCGTTTCCAAGCCTTATCGCAGGCTTCTGCCCATGTCGGGTATGGTTCGGCAAAACGTTCGCGATCGTTACCGTCACGTCCTATAGGAGTCCAATCCGCTGTACAGATGATGAATTCAACAGAACGGCTGATGATGTAGTCGCGTTCGCAAAAGCCATCCGGAGCATCCCGCAGTGTATACCACAGATGAGCCCCGAAATCGTCCCGTCCGATATACACGTTATTTTTTCCGTCCCGCAGCATTTCCCATACCTCCAGACAATAGCCGGGATCGGCATGGTGCAGGCGTACCTTGAACTCTTTAGGTCCTGTTCTGGTTTCTTGTTGTTTCATGATGATGGATTTTAATTTAAAGGATATAAAAAGAGCGGCTCAGAAATGAGCCGCCCTCGGTTTACATGGTTTTAGATTTATTACGTCTTTCTCAAAAAAGCGTATCATTCCCTGCGTCCGTATAAATCCGGTTGTTTTTCACTCCGGCGTTGTTCGTATTTTCGCACTTCCTCGGCGATCATATCGCAAAAGCGTTGACCGTCCGAGTCGTTGCCTTCGAAACTGGCCAACATCCGACATAGGTCGAACCGAAACCGACTTTCCCATTTTTTATAATAACGACCTCCCGCCGCATTACCGAAGTGGCGGACGAACGACTCTTCGCTAAGAGCCTCATAGGAAGCGCATTCGCCCTTCCATGTCAGTATCCGGACTATTTTCCGGTAGTCGATTTCGATTATGCGCCAATGTCCGGAAAGGGCGAATCCGTCGGCCCCGCTGTTCAATTCGTTATCCGGTAAGTTTTCGAACGAACCGCTCCGTTCTCCGCATTCCATACGTTCTGAAAAGAGGTCTACGACAGAATTCGGTAGCGACGCGTAATATTTATCGCCGTCATCGGCAGTGACGAGCGTCACTTCGACCCTATGGCCGAAAAAGCTGGTTGTTAGTTTCTGTGTGCTCATTTCATTGAATATTCATTCGATTGGATTTGTTTGACTTCAGACTTTCCGATCGCTCCGCTCAGATAAGCGGCAGATGTCTGTTGCGGAGTGTTTCGGCCAGATCGCGGCACATTTCATAGGATGCCCGGTTACGGTCATCGATAACGATGTTTCCGGGTATGGCCATAAATAGAATGCACTCTTTGATCAGGCGGAAAAAACGTTGCTGGAGCGTATGGTGCATTTCGGGCAGACAGGCGGCGAAATTTTTGAAATTGAAACTGCCGTTAAGCATGTTTTCTATCTCCTTGAGACAGGAGTATTCGCTGGTTTGTATCAGCTTTTTTTGTTGAGAATAATCGTAAGACATAATGTTTTGTTTAGCATGTTAAAGAAATAAAATCATAAGGTAATCGGATTGACATGCATCGTATCAAGATTCATGTAGAATCCGTGAAAAAATATGACACCCTCACGGAACATTTTCCAAAGCAGGCTACATCCGAGATGAGCCAGTGAGGAATTGACGAACAGATCCTGTTTGCCGAGTGCTTCTGCGAGTGAGCAGCTTGGTCCTGATTCTTCCTCTTTGTACCGGGTGTATCCTTTCACGTATTCGGTTACGAACGGCAGCCGTTGTACGGTTTCGAACTTTTTTGATTCGGGTTGTTTGATGTTTTTTCGGATTGTACCTACAATGACCTGACCCGTTTTTTGGGCATTTCCGTAATCTGTCCAGTACAGAGGTGTATTGTAGTCCGTATAGCTATTGTTTGACCGGTACGCTTTGAGTAGTTTCGAAAGTTGTATTCGGGAGTTTTTGCTATCGGTACAAGTGATAAAAAGATTAGCGAACAGATTGTCTTTCTTTTGTGGATAATATTGCGGTATGGCAGTCCAGTCATTGCCGAAAAATCGGTTGATTCTTGTAATGAGGCATTGTGCCTTGTTGAGTCCGAGGTCTGCTTCACTGAAAAGCTGACGGCCGATATTGGATTCACTAACCCTATCCGGATCGTAGACCCGCACGAAAAGACCCGGATGGCCGAGTCGGCGCAGGGCCAAATCCATGCGGGCGAGTGAAGTGATGACTTGCGAGCCGGTCCCACCGGCTCCGATTACGTTCACTGTTACCGGATGTCGGGGTCGATTAAGTATGAGTCTGAAAAATGTGCGCGTATCATAGACATAATTGTTCGAGGGTTTTACCATAGGGTTTCAGTTCTTCTGGATTGAATGGTCGGTCCCGAACCGCTTTCGTGACAAGTACGAGGTTGTGTTTTGTCGGATTCCCTTCTCCGCTCAAGTGGGAGAATTCCGACAGCCAGAACCGTTTTTCCCAATATTCCAAAAGCTCTGCATAACTTGGATTTTCCGGTTTGTTGAGATATGCCGTTCCGAGGCAGACATGACTGGAAGAGGTATTGAAAAACGGACCTAAAAACAGTTTTTCTTTCGGATGTGGTTTTCTGTTGCCCATGTATGCGTATACGCGAAGTATATCTTTTATTACGGCATATACTATACCCGGCATATGGTACTCGGCATTTTCTATACCTAATGCTTTATTGAAGTACATCATTTTTTTGCCGGGGGGATCGAACCAGATGTACTTTTCCTGTCCCATGCGGTTATCGCAGTAGAGCAGGCGCTCCGGCACAAAACCGAAAGGTACGCCCGAATGCGATTCGCCGTAAGCGTTCAGGAGCCGGTTTATGAATTCATGGGATACGGGCCGGCCTTCGCCCATTTTGCCGTTCTCTAAGATCGGGCGCGTCTCCAGATAGTATTTCCGCTGCGGCTCCTCGCAACGGTATGCGATCAGCGCCGCTTCGGGACGAAGCAACTCGTGAAATTCTTCGGTCAGTCTGTTCATGGCCGATCGGGTTTATAGGTGGTTAAATATTCGATGAAACTCTCGACCCACGCGGCGAAGCGTTCCGGATAGTCGTCTTTTGAAAACGGCTCCGTCAGCTCGGGAGTGAGATACAGCGTTGTGGCGGGAGTGATGAGATAATCGCAGTTCTGAATCTCATTATTCAGCATTTCAGAGAGATTGTCCGCAAGCAAATCGTGCGGATCGAAGACGACCCGGATCATCCGGTCCGGATCGACCGTAATCCCGTCCCCTATTCTTTCATCGTCGTACGGGTCGTAGAAGTAGCGCATGATCGAGGGCGTATCCGGCCCGACGAACTGAAATCCCTCCCGAAACAGGGCGATCAATCCTTTTTCGTATTCATCCGCGGGACGATACCGTTCGACCGCCTGCCGCAGACGTTTGTAGTAACGGCGTTTTTGTACGCGCTCCAGCAGATGAACCGCATGGCCTTTGCAGTAGGATCGGATCGTGCGGCGGTACTCCTTACGTTCCTCTTTGTCGGGGTCCGGCCCCGACGCATATCCGGCCATCCACTCCAACGCCCACTCCAGATCGCCCCATTCGTCCAGATAACTCATTCCGTTGCTTTGGGCGAACTCATGGATGAACGTTATGGCGATACGTTTGAGCGAACCCTCCAGCCTGTCGATAAAGGAGACCGGAAGCCAGTGGAAAGTCCACTCCGGCCAACTGTGGTACTCGTACAGGCAAAAAGTCAGCCGATCTTGGTAAACCTCGAAATTGATCTCTTGCGGAACCAAGGCAGCCAACTCCTTGTATAAATTGACGAAGCTTCCGCACAGAGTCTCTCCGGAAGTATGCCGCAACTCCCTTCCCAGAAGCCCCGCGTAATGGCGGACACATTCCAGCAGGTAACGGTAATTCTCTTCAGTCAACAGATCGACGCAGCCTTCGTTCGTCTCCCGTTCGATCTTCGTGGGGGTGAGTCCGGGAAATTCCGTCCTCAGAAAATCATGACCGAACCTTCCGGCGCTGCGATCCGCTGTTTGCGGTCGGTTCCCCTTTCGTAGTCGTGGTCGGTCGCCTCTTCGATAATAAGACGGCAGAGGCTGTACCTCTGCCGGTCGTCCAATTCCCGTTCGCATGGCGGTTTCGGTTTATCGGTTGTCGTTTTCTTTTTCATACCCGTCATCCTTTCGTGCCGAGTGTCGTTTTGAACGTATAAACGCTTCGGTCGCCCCTGATCTCCGGGCCCCGTACGGTCGCCGTGGTCAGTTCCGCGTAGGTTCCCGCATAGAAGTTCATCACCTGTTCGGGCGTCATGGAAGGATTGGGATCGGAAAGCGTGATCGTCTCGTTTCCTCTTTCGAACGTAAAGGCCCGTTCGAGGCCGTTAACAGCAAGTGCCATAATCGATGTCTTTTATAAAAGGTTTAGGTTTAGAATAATGTGTCCCGGTCCATATTCTGGCAAGGGTCTTTCGCCCGGCATTCTTCCGGGAAATCGACGAACTCGCCGTAGGGATCGCCGGCGTCCTCCTCCACGTAAGAGGGAGCGGAGGCTGGCGGTTCTGCCGGACGGACGGCAGGGACAGGCTGCGGGCGAGACTGTAAAGGAGATTGTGCCGGCCGCTGCATCGCCGCTCCGAACAGGGTTCCCTGACTCGCTTTGGCCTGTACGGTGCGGATCTGCGCGTCGATCTTTTTCTTCTCTTCCTCCGTAGCGTGAAGGCGTGCCTGGCGCAGGTTAGTCAGCGCATCGGCGTATTTG
>ERZ825324.4110-NODE-4110-length-12516-cov-10.699703_pt1 | contig 12516 bp, 14 predicted proteins | sample MGYA00519859_ERZ825324 | MGnify/ENA primary metagenome ERZ825324 (study PRJEB31778, sample SAMEA3449198) | human gut metagenome | biome: human gut; feature: human-associated habitat; material: faeces | place: United Kingdom | collected 2010/2012 ... | reverse complement strand
TCTGGATTGTGCTTTTCCTTTCTTCTCTTGATTACATCTACTTAGCCATAAGCTGCTTCATTCCCTGGGACTTTGCTCCAGGATTATCGTTTCCATATCCTTCCATAAGATTGATTGCACCCCAGATTCCAAGACCTGCTCCAAGTGCGATAACAAGTGTCTGTAATGTTCCTACTGCGCTCTGAAAAAATGCCATAATTCAATTTCCTCCATAAAATAATTTTTGTGTGATATACTTTTTCCTTTTGCCCCGACCAAAGAGGCTTTTTCTAGTTACGTGCCGGTCTCCCTGCAGTGATTCCGGCTATGCGCGCATATTAAAAAACTCCTGTATTCCAGTCTTTATCACTGAAACAAGGAGCTTCTTACTTTGTCATGTCGATGACTTCGTACTCGTCATCTGCTTTCAGTATTAAGTTGTGATTGAGGAATTTTACCACATCAAAGTAATTCCTCTTGTCATAATCTGCTGTCAGCTTGTAATTCGGATGCTGAGTCAGATCATATTTATCGGATAAGAAAGGTCTTACACCACGGACCTGCACGATACATTTCGAGCCATCCATAACTGCCAGTTCATCCATTGTCATAAGATCCTTACCAAGTTTCTGGTAATTCATGTTATAGCTTTCCTGGGAACCTTTTGACTGCCCTGTATTATACATATCAATGGTCTCTTTACCCAGAATCGCATTCAGATCTTTTAAGGTGGTCTGTTCCGTACCACCAAGGAATATCTGCGAATCCATATTACCGATGATCGTATCTGCATTATCCTTATAGATTGCCTTTAGCTGCGACTTTGCCTGTAATACCAGACATGCTGATATCTCACGGCTTCGGATCGTTGCAACCAGCTTCTCCAGGTTGGGAATCTGTCCGATATTGGCCGCCTTGTCAATCAGGCAGCGAACATGTACCGGTAGCCTTCCGCCATACACATCATCTGCTTTCTCACACAGAAGATTGAACATCTGCGTATAGATCATGGAAATCAGGAAATTGAATGTTCCGTCTGTATCTGACATGATCAGAAACAGTGCTGTTTTCTCATCTCCTAATGTATCCAGTTCCAGCTCATCATAAGCTGTCAGATCTCTTAATTCCTTGATATCAAACGGGGCAAGTCTTGCTCCACATGATACCAGGATTGATTTTGCAGTCTTGCCGGCCGCCAGCTTGTACTTGGCATACTGCCTTACTGCAAAATGATCCGGATTCTGCTCTGCCAGTTCATCAAACATCATATCCACAGGATTCTTGAATTCCTCGTCATCCTCCCTGACTTCCATTGCGTTGATCATTTCAAGCAGCGTTGAGAAATTCTGTTCCTCCTCCGGTGCTTCATAATGGATATACCCGATCAATGCCGTATAAAGTAATGTCTCTGCTTTCAGCCAGAAATCGTCTCCGCCTTTGCTCTCCCCTTTTGTATTGGCAATCAATGTTGTTACCAGTTTCAGAATATCCTTCTCAGAATGGAGATAGGCGAATGGATTATAGTGCATTGACTTACTGAAATTTATGGTATTGAATACCTTCATCCGGTACCCGTTCTTATACAAGGCATTTCCCACTTCGTTGACCAGACCGCCCTTCGGATCTGTCACCACATAGGATGAATGCATCTGCAAAAGATTAGGCTTTATAAAGAATCTCGTTTTACCAGAACCGGATCCTCCGACTACCAGAACATTCTTATTCCTCGCATACTTCGGAATCTTCGGTCTGCTGCTCATGGTAATCCTCTCCGACTGGGACAGAATCACATTATTTGCAAATACAGGATCCTCAAAAGGTTCGATATCTGCGTGCTTTCCCCATCTTGCAGAACCATACTCCTCATTGTGCCTGAACTTCTTCGCATTCTTGCCTTTCAGATATACTGCAAGCCTGAGTGCCACACCACAGGTAGCGCCCACCAGCAGATCCATAGGATGCGGGCTCGGCAATGGATTGGAAAATGCCACAGCAAATACACCATCCAGAACCAGACTCTGAACTTTTTGTGATGCATTCACTCCGGCAGCCAGTCTCCATGCCTCTCCCAGATTTGTCGCAGCCAGTCCCAGAATGATATAGGGAATATTAAGGATCAGCTGCTTTTTCAACTTCTTCGTATTCATCGCGACCTCTCCTTTTTCTTCTCTGCTACCTTCTTTGGAATTGCTGCCACAATCTCCTTGAACTTTTTCAGTTTCTCCCGAACACTGGTCTTTTCCACAGATGATTTCTTTATCTGTTTTGCAGCATAGTCATCAAGAATCCTGGTGATTGCATCCTGATCCTTTGCCTTGAAAAATATGGTATATATCGGTGGCTCTGAATTCTTGTCTTTGACCACTGCAAAATCAACACCATATTTTTTAGCAATCTTCTGAAAGTCCTTCAGTCCTTCATCTGCCAGAGGAATAGAGGAAACTCCCTGCCCCTGGCGGATCAGCGTCTTCACAGACTGCTTTCCCTCTGTCGGATGAATCTTCTGTCCGATTGCGTGTCCGGCAGCTTTGACGGGTTTCTTTGCTACCTCTTTAAGTGCCTTCATAAAATCTTCCAGCACCGGTTTTGCCAGCCTCACTGCAATATGAACACTCTTATCCGTGATTTCCTTGCTAACTTCCTCATGCAATGCTTTTCTCACTTCCTTCCATCAAAAAAACAGCCCTAAGGCTGCATCCACAAAGTTACTCATCTTTTTTATTTTTATCCACACCAAGGACTCCCCTCATTGTGGATGATGCTACATGAAAACGGTTTGCTATTGCGATATCCGTAAGTACCGTTTCATCTACTGCTGTGCCGCATACTACAAGGATTCTCGATCTTCGCAACATATCTTCTGACATATCCGTATAATCCTTATATTCATCTGCATTGCTTATATCTATGATATCCGGCAGATACAACAGCGGACATATCGGCGTATAGCCTGCTTCATACAGCTTCCGGCAGTATCTTTTTGCTGACCTTTTCGCCCTGCTCCTGTCATCACTCCATGCAGAGGTCACATAAGCCCATGGTTTGTTATTCATAAAATCCTCCTATCCCAGCTGGTATGCCTGCATTCTGTACTGACCCATGGCAAATGTGCTCATGCGTCCAGCCATCTGTTCCATAATTTTATCAATATCCTCCCTACCAAGACCTTTCAGACCATAATCGGATCTCATTACAATAAATCCGCCAAGAAGATATGCATTTCCATCCACCACAATCCTTCTGTCCTCATCATAGACAAGGATGTAGTCAGACTTTCCGATCATTTCAGACATGCAGTTTTTTCCGAAATCATCAATCAGTGATAATGCATCCTGCACGCTGATATAGTGAAGCTCCTGATCCATATCCACATAGACTGCATACTCCGTAGGCAGCATCACCTGCATGATCTTCTCCAGCTCTGTCACTGCATTTTCCAGATGTTCCATAATATAATTCATGTTATTGTTATTCAATTTCTTCTCCTCCTATATTTTCCCTTCTGCCATATCGTGGCTGACTTCCGCACGGTAATAGCTGTCGATTGTTGCTGGTGCATTGTAAAGTGCCGCCAGCAGATACTGTTTGATATTCCTTATTTTTGCAGTACTCTCCTGCAGACAGTTCATCACATACCGGATGTGCTCCATATCCAGCTTCATAAACCGACCCTTTACCACATTCACCGGCTTTTCATCCCCGGCGATCACAATGTTCTTTTTCTTTGAGCAGATAACATCAAGAATAAGTTCCCTGATACCATCAAGAATACCGGTATCATACGGATAATCTGCTTTTAATGCTTCTATTCCGAGCTGTTCATCCAGATATGCCTCATATCCCATCCTCTCCTCATCCGCTGATAAGATAGGATTAGTATTATTAAATTCAGTATTATTGTTATTAGTATAATTAGGCCGTAAATTATACGAGTCTTGAACCGGACTCTTTACGAGTCCAGAACCGAAATTATTACGAGTCTTGACCTGTAAATTCTTCGGATCTGAAAAGTTCTTCACATATATGATGTCAGGATTTCCCTGACCTCTTCTTATACGTTCAATCAGCCCAAATCCTTCAAGCTCAGACAGATACTTAGTCGCTGATTTATCCGAACAATCCATTGTCATCTGTATGGATTCAAGTGTAAATATTACATACACATGTCCTTCATCATCGATCCAGCCATTTTCTCTGGATAGGGATACCCTGTCTAGAAGAAGTCCATACAGTACTTTTCCATCTCTTGATATTCCCTTAAACAGTCTGTCACCAAACATGACCTTTGGCATGCGGAAAAAAGGAAACTGTTCTGCTTGTACCTCACTAAAATAACCGAATTCCATATCAGGCTCCCTGTGAAGCTGCATTTTTCTTCTGTCTGTGGTCCTCCATGATATTTTTATAGCACGGAAAACAGAATGATCTTCCATATCCATAAGGACACTCATGATCGCAGTTGACCGGGTGTGCCAATGGCTCCCTTGCTCCTACTGCTGATCCACTAGGTTTTCCTGTTACTCCTGTTGCCCCTGCTGAATTATAATTAGCTGACATTTCTCTTACCTCCGATATTTCCTGTCAAAAAAGTGCCAGTCCCGTGGCAATCGCCACAGGCTGACACAATCCGACATTATTCTTAAAGAGCTTCTCCGCCCTTTGATTTTGCTGCCTTTTCTACCGCATCCTTTGCCGGAGCCTTCGCAGCTGTTTCCTTCTGCTTGTCCTTGAGATCCTTTAATACAGAACCCCTGTCCTCAGCCTTTTCGTCAATGGCAGCCTCTTTTTCCTGCTGTCTTGCCTCGAACTTTTCTGCAAGCTCAAAGATATGTTCCTTGGAATCATAATGGTATACATTATCAGAAAGTTTTTCCTCAGGACTTACCTCTGTGGCATTTACTTCCTGTACCATTTCTTTGAGTCCTTCTGCCTGCACTTCTCCATTATCAGGAACTAACAGAATCTCATGGATTGAAGAAGGGATCACATAAAAGTCTCCACCGATTTTCTCAGCTGCCTGATCCATGAAATCCTGATATGCAAGCACCCCGGCACCGGAATTCTTATCAGGAACTGTTGCAATAAACATCATTTCCTCTGTGTCATCAGGAATTCCAAACATTTCATAGGCTTCTGGTCCCATCATTTCCTTCATGACTTCATTCATGCCCTGTATTACCACAGGTCTGATCTCCGGCGAATTTTCCAATGCGTCAGCTCTAAGCTGCTCATGCGTAACTCCCATTCTCTCAATCAGATTATTATTGACCAGAATGGATGCTCTGCCATCTTCGTTGCTCTCCATAATGAAACGGAAAACAACTGCAAGATCCTCAATCCTGTCATGCGGAACTTTGGCAAGCAGTTCCTCATTTGCATCTGCTGAAATGACCTCTACCGAAAGTTTTTCTTTCATAACCTCATAATTCATAAGGGCATTTACATCAACTGCCGGTATCTGATCAAGTCCTCCTACGATTACTCCTGTTGCACTGGCTAATACTCCCTCATAATCCCCGGTATGCTCATAACTTGCAAAAGCATTTTCAATATTGAAGTTCACACCAATGTTGCTGCCGGCCTGAACAACCGAGATTGCCTCATAATTCTGATTTGTCTTTTCTATGTCATGGAAGCTAGTCATTACCTCTCCATAACCTCTCTGGCTGAGTTTTTCCTTGATATCCTCAGCGAATTCCTGCTTGAATGTTTCGTAATCCATTGCTGTCCTCTCTTTCTTATCATGAACAAATTCTGTTATTCTGTATTCTTCCGGAATATTCTCAGGTTCTCCATTGTAATACTCCTTGAAAGGATCCTGTGAATCCTTTACATATCCATAACTCGTATAATGACCGCCATCATTGATTGCCATATCTCTCCCGTATGCTTCATAGTCAAAATAATCTCTAACTTCATCAGTAAGGTGGATGTACACCATTTCATCAGCATAATAACGTCCGAGATCTTCATCATTTTCAATCCCCGGATAGACCTCGTATTTTTCAGGGTTATCAATCAGATTGATGATGTCCTTTACACTTCCGGTTTCATCAGCCACCTCCATTGCAGCTTCTAATCTGTCCAGTTCACAATCATCCAGCTCCATCAGTTTTGAGGCCAGATAATTAAGTTCATCCAAATTTTCATACTCACCAAGTTGTGCAGCTTCAGTAAGTCCCGGCACATAGCAGTCATAATCAGTTATGAACCATTCCTCATAATGTCCGCCGTATTCATCCGGTGCCCCTGGTTCAATTCCAATTCTTTCAAATACCTTTTTGAGTTCTTCCTCTGTTGTCGGAAATTTAACCCATTCTCCAACAAGATTTCCCTCATTGTATTTTCCAAGATTAGTTATGAATACTTCAAACGGACAATCATGATCGTAGGCAAATGCCATATCATATCCTCCATTTCTTTTGGCTTTCAGGTCGTCACCTGATTTCGGGCATCAAAAAAGCGCCATACCCATCACCATTCCGGTAATGAGCTGACGCTTCATTTTTATCCCATATTCTTTTGCAAAAGAGAAACAAACGAGATGTCGTTGCTGTGTTTCATGTCTCATTTGTCTATGATAATATTATCACACCTCAAAATGAAAAAAAAGATACGCGTTGTTAGTCTGTCGTTAGTTCTTCGTTAGTCCGTCGTTAGTCTGTCGTTAGTCGCTCGTTAATTTTCATCCCTTTTTATACTTCCACACCATGAGATAATACCTAGCAATGCTGTTACCCCAAAACAGATCAGCATAACCATATTTCTCTGTGCCTCTGTGTCATATGTTTTCCAGCATCCACCAAGCACCGCTACAATCACACATACAAAAACTGTGTATATTATCCTTGCGACAAAAAATGAATGCTGCAGTATCATTGAAACCCCAAATATAACAATAGCGCCAATGATATACACTGCATTATTCCATCCCTGCTTATATGTTAATATGTAACCTGCCAGCGCCATCAAAGCAGAACTAAGTATATCAAATCTGCTGATCAGAAACATGATCACAGAAAATACAATTCCTATTCCTCCACAAATACCTGCTGCAAATGTTCCTGCCAATGCTGCATCTGATTTTGCCTGTGCCTTTCTTTGCTCTTCGTAGTAATAATAATCATCATACATAACTCTTTCCTCCCCGTTTCTCACGGATGCAATAAATTATATATTTCCCTGTTTCTTTTCATTTCTGACCTTATAAACTATAAGATCCAGTACATATTGTGGCATAGCCCTTCTTCCCAGTTCCCACTCCTGCATTGTTCTGTAAGGAATTCCAAGCCACTCTGCAAATTCTTTTCGATTCATTCCTGATTCCGCACGAACCATTTTGAAAGCATAAGCCATTAGTCTGCGCTCCTTTGTCTTTTCGTCTTCGTGCTTATCCACATCGATATTTACTCCATCTGCTGTAATTATCTTGTTATCCATAATGGCTCCTTTTATGTAGTCAATGCGTGTATTTGTAATTCATATTATACGCACGCATTGACTACACGTCAAGTCATTATTTGTCAACTACTGCATATTGGGGATAATCATGGTTAACTGCTGCCTGATAGTAACCGCTGATTGTACTTGGTGCATTAAACAATGTGGTAAGCAGATACTTCTTGATATTGCGAACCTTGGTTGTATTACCCTTGAAACAGTCAATCGCATATTCTACATGTGAACTGTTCAGTTTCAGGAACTTGCTTCTTACCAGCTCCGCCGGATATTTATTGGACGCAACTATGATACTCTCATTTTTGCAAAGCACTGTTTCCAGAATAAGATCAAATATACCTTCAAGCAGGTCCTGATCATAAGGATGACGCTCTCTCAATATATACAACTCAATATTCTCACTGATCAGCTCTGAATATGCATCCATTTCATATCGCATCCTATCATCCCCCGATAAGATAAGATTAGATTCATTATTACTTAATTCAGTATTATTTATATTATTCTTATTAGTGTGAATATTTTTCACTTCTAGACATGTATTTTCTTCACTTCTAGATGTGGAATTTTTACACTTCAAGATGTGTAAATTCTTCACTTCTGAAATAACCGATTTTTCCCCAGAAGTGTAATTTCTACACTTCTGAACATCCTGAATCATAAACTGTTTCAGATAGATCATTGTCGGTTTTCCCTGTCCTTGACGCTTCTTTTCTATAAGACCTATCCCTGCATCCATATCCAACTCTTTCATTATTGATATAGCTTTTTTATTGCTGCACCCCAGAGCATCCATGATATCCTCCAGCGAATAATATATGTAAGCACGTCCTTCCTCGTCCATCCATTGATTTTTCACTGACAATGACATCCTATCCAGCATCAGTCCATACAGCACTTTCGCCTCCACCGATATTTTTTTGAAATAATCATCCGTAAATAACAGCTTTGGTATTTTATAAAATGAATACTGCTCCGCTTCCTTTCCATAGAAATAGGACAGCTTTATTCTATCGTCCATTCGATACTCCTTCCTGTTTCAGAAGTGCAATTTCTACACTTCTGAAACATCCTTTTTTTCTATATTGTCTGTCCCTGTTCTACACTCCATTTTTCCAAAAGTTGAATAATTGTATTTTCACGGTCTTTTGAAGAAAAATGTGATGGAAAATATTTATCCAGTTTCTTTTCAGAAAATGTAATTTTAGCACTGACACTTTTTTTAGGTAGTGCATCATTCATTATTGAAATTACACTCTGCTGAGTTGCGTTTGATAAATTTGGATAATTCTTCAATGCTGATATTTGCACAGCTTTGATAAAACCATTATCCTTAATATACTCATATACCCATTTCTGAATCTGTTCATCAAGATACGATAAATCCACTGCTATAACAAATTGAATTTTCTTCTGATCCACCATTTCTAATAATTCTGGTGATAAGTAAGTTAATCTCACATAATTACGTACTTGTCTGCCTTTCAATCCAACTGTATCACCCACAATGTCTGCCGTCTTTATTCCTAACTTGTGGCAATCATTGCCACAAGTTCCTTCTACATCAACTCTCGCTCCCTGTCTTCTCATTGCATCCATTTTCATCTTTAAGGAAAATGCTCTTTCGCTTGGAAGTATCTCTTCCCTTTGGATATTTGCATCAACCATATTTATAATGGCTTCATCATCCGACATTTCCTTTACGATTGCCGGAACCTTATTAAGTCCTGCAATTCCAGCCGCATGTAATCGTCTGTGGCCGGATATCATTTCATAATCTCCGCTATTATCCGGTCTGACAATGACTGGGTTCAAAATTCCATTATCCCTGATGCTGTCTACCAGCGTATCCATCTTTTCATCATCAAGAACCTTGAACGGATGATTAGGAAATGCATGAATTCTTCCTATTTCAATTTCCTGTGTGCCGGCAATCTCCGGTACTCCCAATAATTCATCTACTGACTGTAATTTAATCTTACCTGCTACTCTGCTTGCCATAATTTATGCCTCCTTCAATACTTCCTTTGTTAATGCCATATATGCAAATGCCGCTTTTCCCTTTGGATCATAGGAATAGATACTTCCGCCCTCGACACTGACTTCCGATGCCCTGACTGACATTGGAATTTCTGTTCCGAATACCTTGATAGATGCTGAATAGGTATCGTATACCATCAATGAAATATCCCTTGCATAATTTGTTCTGTTATCTACCATTGTCAAAAGAATTCCTTCTATTTTAAGTTTAGGATTGAGCTGCTTCTTTACTCTTCCTATTGTTTTGATCAGCTGCTGTAATCCTTTGACTGGGAGATATGCAGCCTGCACAGGTATCAATACGGAATCTGCACATGCCAATGCGTTAATTGTCATCATTCCCAGAGAAGGCATACAGTCAATGATTATGAAATCATAAAAATCTCTCAACTTCTCTACCATAGATTTAAGTATCAGTTCCCTGCTCATTGCATTTACCAGAGATACTTCAATAGCTGACAGTTCAATATTTGCCGGTATCAGATCCACGCCTTCCTTATGATGAAGGATTGTTTTTTCAATATTCAGTTTTTCATCATTTACAATATTCATCATGAGTGTTGCCAGAGAATACTCCATTTCATCCGGCTCCTCATATCCAAGGCTGATTGTCAGACTTCCCTGTGGATCTCCGTCTATCAGCAGAACTTTCTTTCCTTCCTGAGCCAGACCTATACCCAGATTTACACATGATACGGTCTTTCCGACTCCACCTTTTTGATTTGATACTGCAATAACCTTACACATAACCTTTCCTCCTGTTTTTAATAATTCAATACATACAATTTCAAAAGTTCAATTATTTCTCTCTTCATCTGTTCCGTAGAATAATTCTTTGGAAAATACTTATGAAGCTGATCATTCTTAAACACTACCCGGTCTGTTTCTTTCTGCTTTATTTCGCTTAGAATATCTTCAACTCTCTGGGTTGTTAGTTTCCCATCAGCACTCAGCTTTTTCATACGCATTGCCTGCGATAACGATGGCGTGCATAATGTTAATTCCATAGCATCAAGTACATCCTTCTGCTCTTTTTTCTTTAGAAATGCTATCTGCACAGCCGGAGTAAATCCCATTGAACCATCATCTACCTTTTCCAATAATTCAGGAATCAGATCAGCCATCTTGATATATCTCTGTACCTGCTTAGGACTGTCTCCAGTTTCCTCACTAATAATCTCCAATCCCTTTTTCCCTGAATTGTGGTCAACTTGGCCAGCTTTCCTTCTTCCTGATTTTCTTTTGAGCACATCATATTTCATCTTATAGGCAAATGCTTTTTCACTCGGTTGGATTCTCTCCCTTTGCAAGTTTGAATCTACCATTGCGATAACTGCCTGATCATCTGTCATGTAGCGGATTATCGTAGGTACTTTTCTATATCCCAGTTTTTCCGCTGCAAATATTCTTCTATGACCTGATATGATTTCGTAATATCCTTCCTTTCGTGGTCTTACTATTACCGGAGTTATTATTCCATATTTCTTGATACTGTCCTGAAGATCTTTCATCTGGCTATCCATTTCCACTCGAAACGGATGGTTTTCAAATACTCTTAGCCGTTCAATCGCTATTTCAACGATCTTTTCATCTGGATCCATCTGATCCACTTTTTCTGCCATAGGCATCCTCCTTCTTCCTGAAATAAAAAAAATCCGCCCAGATTAGAACCTAATCTAATCTGAACGGAATACTCATTCAGGCTTGATATTTTCCAAGCAGAAATATTTTTTATCATCACCCTTTTGTTAGCTACAAGAATTTACAACCTTTTACACCAGCTGCATTATAGCTTTTCATTCCTGTTAGCAAATCTACAATAATTTTACTGTTAGCAATTTGCATTTTCTGTTAGCAAAAATGCTCATTTTTTGATTTGCTGTTAGCAGAAAAACAACAAAAAAACGGCAATGATTTTTCTCTCATTACCGCTTAAAATAGAGCGTTCCCTATAGGAATCGAACCTACAATAGAGTCTTAGGAGTTCATCCTGGTACAGAAAACAGCTTGCATTCTACGTCAATCAAAGTCATTCAAAGCCTTGATTTTACTGCTTTTTCTGTCAATTTCAGAAAAGATAAGAAAACCTGTTTTCATCTGAGGAATTACAGTTTGGGTGGAAAAATGGTGGATTTTCCACCATTAGGGTAAAGCCAACCTGTTCCTTCCAATTATAAATGATGACTACCATTACCTGACATTTTACAGTAATGATTATTTGGTTTTCTTATTAGATCTATGTCTATTATACCGTGCTTGCGGTCAACTGTCGATAACAAATTGACCGCAAATGTATTATTTTTTCTTACGTTTACACTTTGTATCACAAAACTTCTACACTTCAAATACTCGGAAGTGTTTCTGAACAGATTCATATTTCCCTGTTTCGTAATTTAGTATTTTCCATACCGGATTTAATTGCTCGTCCGTTAACGGAGTAACCTGATTGTCTTTATCCAGCCATGCAAAAATTATCTGTTCTGATTCTATCCAGGTTAAGTTTTTATCCTTCTTTATCTCATCAATATTCTCCTAAATATTTTTCTAGTCATTGCAATATAAAATTGCTTATACAGTCTCTCCCTTAAGAGTCCTGGTATTCTGGATAATATACAGAGCGACCGATATGACCATCATTATAGCGCACAAACCAATCAACAGATCTGATACCATCGGTGTAATGTGGAACCATATAATATGCACCGCTGCAGTTCCATATAATAAAAAGGTTACTATCTTTCCATGCCAGTCTGCACCATGTACTTTTCCTGTCTTTCGTATCACAAGACATCCACTGACTACCATATACAGCTCCTTACCTGCCATTATTACGATTAAAAGAAGCACATGCGGAAAACGAGTAAACAGACAGATTAACATCGCTGCCTGTGTCAGCTTATCAGCCACCGGATCAAGTATTTTTCCTAAATTACTAATCCTATGGAATCTTCTTGCGATATATCCATCAGCAAGATCCGTAAGACCAGACAGCAATAAGATTTCACCAGCTAACAGAGGATTTTTCTTTACACAATAACT
>ERZ825324.4107-NODE-4107-length-12523-cov-7.209336_pt1 | contig 12523 bp, 10 predicted proteins | sample MGYA00519859_ERZ825324 | MGnify/ENA primary metagenome ERZ825324 (study PRJEB31778, sample SAMEA3449198) | human gut metagenome | biome: human gut; feature: human-associated habitat; material: faeces | place: United Kingdom | collected 2010/2012 ... | reverse complement strand
TTAGGACACATGCCTCTCACGCATGTAATACGAGTTCGATTCTCGTACCCACTACACAACGAGGAAATGAATCAATTCATTTCCTCGTTTAATTTATACACCTCAAAGAAAGATTCTTTATCAATCCTCAACCTAATTCTCTCTTCCCGTTTCTGCCCTGCCAAATTCAAGAATAAATTGAAATATAACTGACTGAAAGAAAGACCGGAACGGCTGTAAGTAATATCAAATGTCCAAGTCCTACGAAAAGAGTCAAAAGCAGCAAATGGCTGCTCACCACCTTTACACATAAACACTTCAGGAAAGGACGCAGGCGGATAAGGTTGAAATAAGCCAGCCAATTGCACATAAATGTAATCAATCATCCATTCATCTCCTGCCAAAGCAAGCTCCCCTTTTAAACGGAGTTTAACCGCATACGCAGCAGTTACATCAGGAGAAGTATAAACAGGTATCTGACTTTCCGACGGATAGTCACCATTCTTATATCCCAGACTCATTGTCAATCCCGATTTACCGATTCCGTTAAATCCGCCAGCTTCCTGTCTCGCCAACTGATTCTTCAGATCAATCATAAACGTCAGTTTGCCAAGAGTAGGATCTCCCGGATACTGCGCCAGCGTATCCAGCACATAATCCTCCTCATTATAACTCCCGGCTACCAATTCTCCCTTTCCATCTTCCAGAGCGACATCACCCCTTTCAATATCCACATTGCCTACCGGATAATAAATCGCATCATCATCCTTCGCACAGCCACAAACGCATAGCAGCAATACTGCTAATCCTATTATCTTATTCATAATCTTTTCTATATCTTGATTTAATAACAAATATACATCTTTTTTGTGCTGCAATTGATTTATATCAACCGTTTTTAGTATTTTTGCACACACCAAAACAAAAAAGACATGGATACATTGTTAAGAGAAACTGTGAATGCCGTTGTAAATTCCCGCTTTCCGGAAATGAGTATAGAGGGAAGACGGCAGATAGAAAGTATACTGATCCGTGAAGAGTTTCCCAAAGGAGCCATTGCACTGAATGAGGGAGAGGTCGCTCACGAGATTGTATTCGTCGGTAAAGGTATGCTCAGACAATACTACTACAAAAACGGGAAAGACGTTACCGAGCATTTCTCTTACGAAGGATGTATCGTGATGTGCATTGAAAGTTTCTTGAAGCAAGTACCTACCCGGCTTATAGTGGAGACACTGGAACCTTCCATTATCTACCTTTTCCCCCGCGACATGATACAGAAGCTGGCGAGAGAAAATTGGGAAATCAATATGTTCTATCAGAAAATATTGGAATACTCTTTAATTGTATCGCAAGTCAAAGCTGACTCCTGGCGCTTTGAATCCGCCCGCGAACGCTATAATCTCCTGCTCGAGACACATCCGGAAATCATCAAACGCGCTCCTTTGGCACACATAGCCTCTTACCTGCTGATGACACCGGAGACCTTGAGCCGCGTACGCTCCGGAGTTCTGTAAACACATTATCGGTTCTTCCGATATTCTTTGGGAGACATCCCCGTATAATGCTTAAAATATTTCCCGAAGAAGGACTGGTTGGCAAAGCTCAAGCGGTCAGCTATCTCCTGTATATTCATGCTTGAGGAGTTTAGAAGTGCTTTTGCTTCCAAGATCACAAACTCATCGATCCACTCGCCCACGGTCTTTCCACTCACCTCTTTCACAACTCCGGAAAGATGTTTCGGTGTCAGACACAGCTGGTCAGCATAAAACTTCACACTACGTTCTGATTGATAAGATTCTACCAGCGTTTCATAGAAACGTTCAAAGATATACTCTTTCCGGCTTTTCGACTTCACCGAAGCAGTGACTGCAGGCGCATGATTGTTAAAAATGTTGTACAATTCAAAAAAGAAACCCTGCATCAGTCCGAGCACGACCTCCCTGCGATACAGATCCCCTTTACTCCTCAACCTCTTTCTGATAAACGTATGATATTCCTGCACCGTGCGCTGCTCGTTCGGAGTCAGGCTAAAACAAGGATAATCTTTCAGATAGAAAAACAATGCAAGCAGATTGCCTACTTTAGGCAATGTCTCCAGCAAACTCTTGGATACCGCAAAGAAGATTCCCTTGAAGTCGGGACTAAACTGCCGGTGTTCTATAATCTGGCTCGGCAGGGCTATCACCATCCCTCCCGAAGATAATTGAAAATCCTGCAGATTAATATTAAAAGTCCCCTCACCTTCCAGGCAAAGTCCTATTGTCAATACCTCCAACTTGCTGGGACCGCTATATAAGGAAATAACGCTCTCCGAATCGAAGAGCGCTATATCATTATCAATGACATCAATGCTATCAGCATCTATATGTTTAGAATGAACTACAGAAGAAATACCTACTTTAGGAACATTTTGAATATCCATACTCTCTCTCTTTTTGCGACAAATATACCAGCAATAAATCAGATATACAAGTCAAAACAGAGTATCACCAGACAAAATGAACATTTTTGGCTACTTATTGACCACCCCGAACAGATATTCAGCGTCACGCCGGGCAGCAGGAACAGCCCACTCCTCCGGAACGAATTTCCACTGATTCAACGCTTTCGGACTCATTCCCCCTTTCTCCTCAATGTAATTCATCAGGTAAAAACGAAGATCCTTATCAGTAGAGAAAATGATACGGTCTTTCAATTTCTCTTGAGGAATGCCCGAGCCCTTTGTCAACAATTCACCGCCACCATTACCACGATAAGAATTCAACGCCACTTTATAAATCTTATTTATATCGAAAGGAGAGCCATCTGCCATACTGACAATCGTAATCTTCTCCCCTTTCGGTTTAGTAACATCCACCGTATAGATTATGCCGGAAGCCGAATCAAAGTTAAAACTGAAATTCTGGAAAGAAGCCCTGTCCTCCGCACCATCCCGACGTTTTTCCTTGAACCACAGCAAATGGTCGTCCGGTGATTTCATCCGGTTAGTCCACATGAAATAAGACATCTCCAGAAAATCTTTGATTTCTTTACCGGACAAAGTCATCACGTACAGCATATTTTCATACTTATATAAGTTGAACATATCACTGACGAACACATCCCCTTTCTTAATTTCCGCATCGAATGAAAGCGGTGCTGCAAAAGAAATGTCGGCTCCCGTGATATCGAGCTGCAAAGTATGTATCAGATCGATGAAAGCAGAAGGACCGAAGAAAGAAGGATGCGTAGAGATATCCTCAGTAAACGTACCGATTTTCTTGGACACAAACTTCCGCACAGCCTCATACTGCGGAGCGAAACGTTTCATAAAATCCTCGCTGACACCATAATCCTTTGTCTCCGTCAATACACCTTGAATATCCTTGCTCAGTACCTTGCCATCCTTCAACTTCAAAGTGATGTCGACATTGGACAGCACCACTCCATTGCTTGCCGGATCAATAACCAACACCGAATCTCCGGCAACATTCATCACCTTCTTACATTCGCGGGCATGATCATGTCCCATCAATACCACATCGAATCCCGGAATATTCTTTGCCACATTCAGAGACGCATTCTCATTATATTTACCGGACATCTTAAACGCATCCTGTCCGGCATGGAACAACCCGATGACCACATCCGGATTCTCCTTTGCACGGATTATCTTCATCCATTTGCGAGCCGTCTCCTCCATATCGTCAAAACGAAGCCCTCTCCACAGATTTTCCGAAAGCCAGGCAGGAATGGCCGATGTAATCATCCCCAAAACGACGATCTTCACCCCGTCCCGTTCCAACACTTTATAAGGAGGAAGATGAGGTTTCCCCGTAGACGTATCAATGATATTGGCTCCCAGTACAGGAAAGTCACAGGTTTCAATCCAACGGTCGAATACAGCACGTCCAGTTTCCACATCATGATTTCCCATATTGCCCGCATCATATTTCATATAATTCATCATCTCCGCACAAAGATGCGGAGACACGGTATCTATATAATTATAGTAATAAGCGGTAGGCTGTCCTTGCAGAATATCCCCATTATCCAGCAATATCAGATTATCTTTATACTCCCGGCGTTCCTTCTCAACAAATGAGTATATCCGGGCCAGACTCCCTTTCCATTCCTGACGGGTTATAAAATTGTAAGGATAATAATTTCCGTGTACATCACTTGTCTGTACAATCTTCAACTTCACTACCTTTTCCTGTGCTGCAACAGACAGTGTCAGACAGAAAAGCCAAGCATAAATCAATGTTATTCGTTTCATTCTTTTTCTATTTTTAGAGGATGCGAGAATATAAATCGTGCCCCGCCTGTATAGTCGGGATCAATCCATATAGCTCCCTTCCATTTAGATACGATCAATTTACAGATAGACAACCCCAATCCGGTTCCCTGAGCATACTCATTCAGTTTTTCAAAGCGTTCGAACACAAGTTTCTGTTTTTCTTTCGGGATACCGCATCCGGTGTCAGTCACTGAGAAAACCGCCATTCCCGTTTTTTCATCGACAGAAAAGTCCAATGTAATCTTCCCCTTTTTCGTAAACTTATCAGCATTCGACAAGAGATTGATAATCACCTGCTGCATACGCTGTATATCCGTCTCCATCCGGTACGTCTCAAAAGAAGTGGTAAACAGAAACTGATTGTCCGAAGATTGCCGTGAAAAACTAACGGAAGCAACCACCTGCCGACACAACAGTACGATATCACACTCCTCCCAAGTTAGCGTCACCCGGTTAGCCTCCAGTCGCGAAAGGTCAAGAATATCATTAATCAGGCGAAGCAGTAAATCTGAATTAGTCTTGATAATCTGAAAATAGGACTGACGTTCCTCCTCCGTACTTCCTTCCACAGCCAACACATCCGAGAATCCGACAATTGAGTTCAGCGGTGTACGTATCTCATGACTCATGTTTGCCAGGAAAGCACTTTTTAGTCGGTTGGACTCTTCCGCCCTGTCTTTCGCCACACGCAAATCTTTGTCCGACCTCAACAGTTCGTCTTTCAACCGCTTCGTACGGAAATAATAAAAGAGAGAAATAAACAGCCCCAACACCAATACAACAAACAAAGTGCAAGCAGACCATATCTGATACGTATACTGCTGATAGAATGAAACCGGCTGATTGATGAGCTCCACGCTAAACGGCAAAGCCTTCGGATCCAGTCCCCATTCTTTCGCTTTCCTACTGTCCATCACAGCCTTAGATCCAATAATCTGCAGATGTTTTTCCGTGTTGCCGGACTGATTATCCATCCGGACAGATTCCATAGCCATCTCTTCTCCCACTTTCCGATAATCGGGCAATACACCTCCTATAGCCCAATGTCCCAGGCTCACCGATGAAGGTGTAAAGGTAGGAATGGCAGGAGCCGCTTCCATCATCGCATACGTGGCGTTCCGCATAAAATACCCCTCATTCATGTCCACCCGCCAAGTGCCCACGATGATAACAGTATGCTCCGGCAAATGCCGTAATTCCTCTACAATCGTATAAATAGTATGTTTTCTTCCGTCCAACAGAATAAGATCCAGATCGGGGAAATTTTTCATTTCCTTTCGCACCAACGCTTGCATCGTGACGCCGCCATACGTATTATCCGAGATAAAAGCAATATGTTTTGTTTCGGGATAGAACGCACGAATCATACGCACATTATCTCCTATATTATAATGATTGATAAATCCCGACTGCAATTCAGGAATATTCATATGATCTTCAAAGATATCTACAGATCCGGGCAACCAGCTATCTAAATCTCCAACGGTATCCTCCGGCAATATCACGACATTGCTGCTGACCAGACTACACATTACCGGAACTTTCACCCGCATCGAATCCCTTTGAGACAGATAAGCCGCCCACGCCTCCTGTCCTAACAATATAATTTGTGCCGGTTGCTGCTTCCCCCCCTGATATTTAGCAAGGATTTGCGTCATCATACCACTCCATAAAGGAGCTTCCGAGAAACTCTTGCAGTTCATATTCTCAATAATAATATCACGTTTCCCTCCCAGTCTGGTATATCCCTCCATATAATCGGAAATAGTAACTGAAGTCTGATGGGCAGCCGGATTATAGGAACAAATAATTAGAATAGGATTCATATCCTTAGAGGTTGCAAGGACCTCCATTGACAGGGATAGCCAAAGGAAGAAAGCAAAAAGACATCCTGAATATCTGGGCATAGTTATGCAGTTTTGATGTGCTTACTTATTTATTTAGGTTGCAAATATAGCAAAACTTGTCGGTTTTAACGGATTAATGTGTATTTTTGTCGCTCATTTATTCTCAAAAAATACAATTTATGGAATTATTTCACAAGATGATTTCCGGACTGTCAGGCATATCGGAAAAACAAATAAGCAGTACCCTCCACCTTCTGGGTGAAGGCGCTACGATTCCTTTCATCAGCCGCTACCGCAAAGAAGCTACAGGCGGGCTGGATGAAGTTCAGATAGAACAGATCAAAGAGCAACATGATAAGTTGTGCGACATAGCCAAACGGAAAGAGACTATTCTCGGCACCATCACCGAACAAGGAAAACTCACCGCCGAGCTGAAGAAACGTATCAACGACACCTGGAATCCGACAGAACTGGAGGACATCTACCTCCCCTACAAGCCCAAACGTAAGACACGTGCCGAAGCCGCCCGTCAGAAAGGGTTGGAGCCGCTTGCCACCCTACTGCTATTACAGAGGGAAAACAACCTGAGTGCCCGTGCCGCCTCATTCGTCAAGGGAGAGGTAAAAGACGTGGAAGACGCGTTGAAAGGGGCTCGCGATATCATAGCCGAGCAAGTGAACGAAGACGAACGTGCCCGTAATGCTGTCCGCAATCAATTCAGCCGCCAAGCGGAAATCAACGCTAAAGTAGTTAAAGGCAAAGAAGAAGAGGCCGCCAAATACCGAGACTATTTCGACTTTTCCGAACCTTTGAAACGCTGCACTTCCCATCGCCTGCTTGCCATCCGCCGTGCCGAAGCCGAAGGGCTGCTGAAAGTGTCCATCACTCCGGACGACGAGGCGTGCATCGAACGTCTGGAACGCCAATTCGTACGTGGTAACAATGAATGTAGCGAGCAAGTGAGCGAGGCTGCTATCGACGCCTACAAACGTCTGCTTAAACCTTCCATCGAAACGGAATTTGCCGCACAATCAAAAGAGAAAGCCGACGACGAAGCCATCCGCGTCTTCACGGAGAACCTCCGCCAGCTACTCCTTGCCGCCCCATTGGGACAGAAGCGGGTACTCGCCATCGATCCCGGTTTCCGTACCGGTTGCAAGGTTGTTTGTCTCGACGCTCAAGGTAATCTGCTGCATAATGAAAACATTTATCCGCATCCTCCGGTCGGCAAGACCGGTGAAGCCGCTTCGAAACTCCGTAAGATGGTCGAAGCCTACCAGATCGAAGCTATCTCCATCGGCAACGGAACAGCCAGCCGCGAAACGGAGGACTTTATCAACCAACAGACATTCGATCGTCAGATTCCTGTATTTGTAGTCAGCGAACAGGGGGCTTCCATCTATTCGGCTTCCAAGATCGCCCGCGACGAATTTCCGGACTACGACGTGACGGTCAGAGGAGCCGTTTCCATCGGCCGCCGTCTGATGGATCCGTTGGCGGAATTAGTCAAGATAGATCCCAAGTCCATCGGAGTCGGTCAGTATCAGCATGATGTAGACCAGACGAAATTAAAGAAAGCGCTCGACCAGACCGTAGAAAATTGCGTAAACCTCGTAGGAGTGAACCTGAATACAGCCAGTAGCCATCTGTTGACTTACATTTCCGGATTAGGTCCTCAACTGGCGCAAAATATCGTCAATTATCGTGCCGAGAATGGAGCCTTCAACTCCCGCAAAGAACTGATGAAAGTTCCGCGTATGGGCGCCAAAGCTTTCGAACAGTGTGCCGGGTTCCTCCGTATTCCCGGAGCAAAGAATCCGCTCGACAATACGGCCGTGCATCCGGAAAGTTACCATATTGTGGAACAGATGGCAAAAGATCTGAAATGCACTGTCAATGAGTTGATAGCCGACAAGGAACTCCGCCGGAAAATCAATATCTCCAATTACGTCACTCCCATCGTCGGCCTGCCTACCTTACAGGATATTATGCAGGAACTCGAAAAGCCCGGACGCGACCCGCGAAAAACCATCAAAGTATTTGAGTTCGACAAAAATGTACGTACCATAGCCGATTTGCGCGAAGGTATGATTCTTCCGGGCATTGTAGGAAACATCACCAATTTCGGAGCTTTCGTCGATATAGGTATCAAGGAGAACGGTCTTGTACACCTCTCCCAATTGGCGGAACGTTACATTTCCGATCCTACGGAAATCGTTTCCATCCACCAGCACGTCATGGTCAGAGTGATGAACGTAGATACCGACCGCAAACGGATTCAGCTTAGCATGATCGGTGTACCGCAAGACTGATCGCCGTTCTTTTCTCACCCCACCAGATAATAAGAACAGTAAACAGAATCATCAGTACCGTGCAAATGAGCGAGCCTTCAAAACCGAAGGCTCCGCCATTCAGCACATTCTTTTCGGGCATATTCAGTTTCAGCATAGTAGATACAAAATTGTTGCCGCTCACCTGATAGCCCAGAACCGGACCTTGTATCCAATTCCAGAAAAGATGGAGGGAAATCGGGAAACAAAGATTCCGCGTATATAAATAAGGAGCACCCAGCAACATGCCTGCCAGCAAAAGGTTGATCATCGGCAAGGCATTTATTTCAGGATTAAAAATATGCAGGAATGCGAATAACGATGCCGAGATAAACAGGGAAAGGAATTTATTCAGACGAGTATGTAATAAACGTCCCAATATATAGCCACGCATCAGAATCTCTTCAAACACTGCGACAAGCAGGAAAAACACCCACGCTCCCGCCAAATCCCAAGTCTTGAACTGAAAACCGATTACTTCCACTTCGCCCATAGCCAACGACAGACCGAAGCCTACCACATACAACAGGACAGCCATCAGAAACCCGTACCACAACCCTTTCGTATGTCCTCTGACGGACAGCCCCAAGCCAGAGAACGGGCAGCGTTCAAAACGTAACATGATAGCAGCGGCAGTGAGAACAGCCAGCAGCATACTGCTTTCCAGTAAAATATACCCCACCAATCCCGGATGACGGGCTTCCACTCCAAGCACCATCGACAAAAATCCTCTCGCCAGCGTGCCGTACAATCCCATAAATATGAAAAATATTCCTATAAACAATGGGATACACGCCCATACAGGAAGTCTCTTAGGTTCTTTTTTCTCCACAATATCTTCTGCCGTCATTTTACAATTTGTTAATCCACCTGCAAAATTAGATATAAAACATAAAAAAACACCATATAATTTCGTTTTTTCCTATATTTGTCAGAACAAATTCGCATGATTATGAAAATTAAACTACTATTGATAAGTTTTTTATTGGCAACCAACGCTTTAGGAGCAGTAGCACAAGTGAGTAAAACCTATTATGTAAGCAAACCCGGCACACTTATTTCCATGATGACGGAGGAGGAAGCCAACACCGTCACCCATCTCACCCTGACCGGCAAGCTGAATGCAGAAGACTTCCGACATCTGCGTGACGAATTCGCCAGTCTAAAAGTATTGGACATCTCGAATGCCGAGATTAAGATGTACAGCGGCAAGGCGGGCACTTATCCCAACGGGAAATTCTACATTTATATGCCGAATTTCATTCCCGCATACGCATTCTCAAATGTTGTAGACGGAGTAACCAAAGGCAAAAAGACGTTGGAGAAGATAATACTTTCGGAAAAAACCAAAAACATAGAGGATGCAGCCTTCAAAGGTTGCGAAAACTTGAGAATCTGTCAGATTCGCAAAAAGACAGCCCCCAATCTGTTGCCGGAAGCGTTGGCGGACAGCGTTACCGCAATCTTCGTACCTCTAGGCAGCAGCGATTCTTACCGTAATAAGGACAGATGGCAGAACTTCGCTTTCATCGAGGGTGAACCGGTAGAAACAACCCTGCAAGTGGGACTGATGGGCAAATTGGAAGAAGAGATTCTGAAAGCCGGATTACAACCTAGAGACATCAATTTCCTGACTGTAGAAGGCAAACTAGACAACGCCGATTTCAAACTAATCCGCGACTATATGCCGAATCTGGTAGCGGTCGACATTTCAAAAACAAACGCAACGGCCATCCCCGACTTCACTTTCTCACAGAAAAAATACCTGCTGAAAATAAAACTACCCCGCAATCTGAAATCCATCGGTCAACGTGTATTCAGTAATTGCGGCCGTCTGTGCGGCACATTGGAACTTCCCGCCGGTGTGACGGCTATTGAGTTCGGCGCATTTATGGGATGCGACAATCTTCGCTATGTAGTGGCTACCGGAGATAAGATTACGACCGTCGGAGACAGTTTGTTTGGCGAAGGAGTGCCGAGCAAGTTGATTTATAAGAACTAAATGATTCTAACAACGATAATGGCGGTATCTCTCATGGGGATACCCGTCGCTGACGAGCCCAAAGACTCAGTGATGTGGAAAGAGGCAGATGCGTTCATGGCACAGATGAGTCCGACGCTGCAACCCACACAGCGTGACGCTATATTTACAGCTATCAACGGAGATACGAAGAAGTTGGAAAATGTAAGAAATGCGCGTAATAGCAAACCTACTTATCCCGCAAATGTAAAAGTGACAGAGCCCGCTGGTAATCTGAGGCTTTACACCCCTACCACTTCCACCAACAATACATTGCTTATCTATCTGCATGGCGGAGGATGGACAATCGGCAGTTTGAACAGTTGTGCCCGGTTTTGCAGCGAAGTCTGTTCTAGAAGCGGCATAAGTGTCCTCGCTGTTGACTATCGTTTATCCCCCGAATACCCTTATCCGACACCGCTTGACGATTGTGAGGAAGCTATCAGATTTGCAATAAAGAATGCAGCCCGTTGGGGATGTTCTCCCAACCGGATTATGGTAGGCGGTGATAGTTCCGGCGGCAATCTCGCCATTTCTTCCACATTGAGAATGAACGAAGGGGATATAGCGGGGCTTTTGCTTTTCTATCCCGTTGTGAAGGCATGGAATGACCATACCCCTTCATGGCAGAAGTACGACAAGGGATTCGGGCTGGACGGAGACTTAATGGAAGCGTTCAACCAAAGTTATGAACCATCACCCGACAGGATACACAATCCGGAAATATCCCCCATGTCGGCTACAGACAAAACCTTGAAAAAACTACCTCGCACACTCCTTATTGCAGCCGGACGAGATATCCTAGCTTGTCAAGGGAAAGAGTTTATCGACCGTATCACCTCTCTTGGCGTAAATGCTACCCGACTCGAATTTCCCTCGGCAGTGCATTTGTTTATCACTGTGCCCGGTCAAGAAACAGCTTTCAATGAAGCAGTGAAGTATACAGTGGAGTTTCTTGGCAAATAAAAACTAATCAAAACTCAACAATGGAGATAAAAATAGCTGTTTTCTTACAAAATAACAAATAAACGAATAAATAAGAACAGGAATCAGCATACCACCACAGGCTGCAATAAACGGTAATACTGCTTTACGGAAAGAAGACAACTCTCCCACCAATAATTCACGTTTTATCTCCAACCCAACTAACAGAAAAAATACAGTCATCAACCCATCGTTAATAAACTCAATCATAGTCAGATTCTGACCTCCATGTGAAAGCAGATTGAAACTTCCTATCCGGAAATGAAGTTCATGTGAAAGAAACTCCTGGTAGGCAGGAGCCAACGGAGAATTAGCAATAATAGCAGCAGCTATGGCAGTTACAAACAACAAAATACTCGCCACAATATTCATAGCCGAGAAATTCCTCATTGAACGTAAGATAGTCATAATATGTGTGTTTTAGTTAGTATATGATTTAATATTATTTCTATTATTCCATATAGCTTCTCAAAGCTAGTTTTTTTACCCAAAGAACAAAGATTCCGGTTAATATTAAGTTCAGTACGATTGTAAGAACCGAAATAGCCAAAGCAGGCCCACCAAGATTGTAACCAAGAGCTATGAAAATAACCCCTGCTCCTACTTCACCACGGGTAAACATACCAATAGACAAAGCTAATCGCTCACTGAATTTGCGATCCCGATAGAAAAAGACGGGAAATAACTTTCCGATATTCGATAATAAAGAAACAATGAGCACATGAAGAGCAATCACTCCCCACGGCATCATCTCCTGTGAACCGGTAACGGAATATTCTCCAGCTTGAGTCTCTGCAAAATTGACACCTATAAAATGAGGCATACTCATACCTACCAGAAACATAAACAAGAAAGAAATACCAGTAGAAACGTTGCGTTCCATTGGAGTATCTATCTCTTTGTGCTTCATTATCATGCCTAATATAAACGCAGGCAGCAACACTTCAATGTGAATACTTCCTTCTTCGCCATACAGACCTTTACTGATCAGATACAAAGATTGAGTAGCAACAAAGACAAGGGTAGAATAAGATAAAATTGCTTTCCAGTCCTGCGTCCAATTATACTTGCTCAACTGTCT
>ERZ825324.4104-NODE-4104-length-12529-cov-30.970018_pt1 | contig 12529 bp, 8 predicted proteins | sample MGYA00519859_ERZ825324 | MGnify/ENA primary metagenome ERZ825324 (study PRJEB31778, sample SAMEA3449198) | human gut metagenome | biome: human gut; feature: human-associated habitat; material: faeces | place: United Kingdom | collected 2010/2012 ... | reverse complement strand
CACTGCCGTATTCTTTTCTTTCCACAGCTGTGGAAAGAAAAGAATACGGCAGTGGAAAGATTAGCATTTAGGATAGAAAAGGATAACTCCCAATGAGTCTGTCCTTAGTTCTTGGCAGGCAAAGAAACAGAAGCCTCCAATATCGGGGAGACAGACTCCCAAACCTGAGCATCGATACTCTGCATTCCTTGCACAGAAGGATGCCCCCATTGTTTATCAATGTCGTGCAAACGAATATTCTCGATGCCATAGTGCCGGCAAATTTCATCCATGGAATCAGTTACCTCTTCGGATAATTCAGAATTGGTAATATTATAAATCCTGGCCGCAGGATAGAGCTGCTTGAGAGATGCAAGCAGATAGCAAAAGGCAGGACGGAAGCTATACAAATCGGCTTTCGTCCAGCCATCATATTGGTATGCGCCAATGGGAGCACCTGCCCAACTGTCATTGGTACCGCCAAAAACAAGGATTATGTCGGGGGGGCCGAGGTTGTGAATACGGGTGATAAAAGAACGGTCGGAGTAATCAGCTTTCTCGTAACCGGTATGACAGACGGTAGAGCCGGAATAGGAATTGTTGCGTTCCAACTGAAAGCCGTGCTCATGGATGAAACGGTACCACCAGGTTTCCTCCACCTTTGTCACATCATTCTCTTTCTTTTCGCCGGGAACTCCATACCAGCAGAGATTGGCGGCAGGAGAGACATGACCGTAAAAAGTGGAATAGGAATCGCCAAGAATAGAAACTTTCTTTTGAGCAAACACCCCTGATATAAGGGTCAGGGAAAAAACAACCAGAAAAAACAAGGATTTGCAGTTCATAATAGATAGATTTTTATGTCGTATGCCGCAAAGTTATAAAGTTTGTCCCGGTTTGACGGCAAGAAACCGTAGTTTTTTTGCCATAGCCCGCTTATATGAAAGCCCCTCTACCATCGGATTCCCACAAAAAAAGGAAATGCCGGATTGATAGAGGGGCGAGAGAATGAAGATGAGAAAGAGTATATTTTACTCCCGCCCTCCACCGAGGGCTTGATAGAGGTTGATGATACCTTGTATTTCATCAAAGCGGTCGGCTACCTGTGTCAGTTGGGCAGAGAGTAGCCCCTGCTGGGCAGTGAGCACTTCCAAATAGATGGAAGTGCCGTGTTGCATCAGTAACCGGGTGCTGCGGACGGTAGTTTCCAGTGAAGTTATCTGCCTTGCGCGGAGCTCCGTCTTTCCACGGGCTACCTGCACTTGGGTCAGAGCATTGTTCACTTCGCTACCGGCATTGAGCAAAGCTTGCTGAAAAGCGAGCCTGGCTTCTTCCTGCTGTGCTTTGGCTATCTTGAGCTGTGCCACGTTCAGCCCTTTGTTGAACAAGGGTTGTGTCAGCGAACCGATGGCGGAGAAGAGTAGTTTTCCTGGATTGACAATCATGCTTCCTGCCGAGTTGGTCCAGCCAGCTGTACCGCTCAGGGTGATGGAGGGGTAGAAAGCAGAACGGGCGACATTGGTGCTGTAGAAAGCGGATGCCAGCGAGAGTTCGGCACTTTTCACATCGGGACGGCGGGAAAGCAGTTGCAGAGGTACGCCCACCGCAAGTTCCTGCGGGAACTCCTGCCCCGCCAACCGGCCACGCTCAATGGTGCCCGGAACATCGCCCAACAGAATGGAGAGACTGTTCTCCACTTCCTTTACCTGCTGCCGGAGGTCGAGCAGCGAAGCTTCCACCTGACGACAGTTGGCTTCGGATTGCGAGACACTCGCCTCGTTCGTCATACCTGCAGCCATCATGGCTCGCATGGTGCGTACACTTTCGCGCCAACTGGCGGCTGTTTCTTCGGAAATGCAGTATTGCTCGTCGAGCATCAGCAAGGTGTAGTACAAATTGGCCACATTAGCTATCAGCGAAGTGTTGACGGCTTGTTCGTACTCCAAGCTTTGAAGGTAGAGCGCTTTGGAACGGCGTTTGGCATTGGTCAACTTACCAAAAATATCGACTTCCCAACTTGCCGAGGCAATGCCGGAATAGGTCCACGAGCCTTTGGAATTGTCGAAACTGCTGACGCCACCCTGCGGAGTGAGCATAAACGAAGGCAGGTACGAAAGTTTGGCCGACATCAGCGTGGCTTCTGCCTCCTTGATACGTTGTTGGGCGGAAAGCAGGTCAGTGTTGCCTTGCAAGGCTTGTTCGATGAGCGACTGTAATTGCGGGTCCGTAAAAAGCTCGCGCCAGGAAAGGGAAGCGATGGAGGCAGTGTCCGATGCCGCAAACAGACTCAGGCTATCCAGACTTTGCCCATCCAAATCGTGTCCATAAAGTCCATCGGTCGTGATGTCCTCCGGGCGCTGGTATTTGGTATAGATGCCGCAACTGGTCAGTACCAAGCCGGCGACAGCTAATAATATGAATTGTTTCTTCATTATTTTTTTATGTTAGTTACGCGATAATGTACTAATGTGATTCTTCTATCTCCTTCCGGCTTACTTTCATCTCTTCCTCAATCTGCCAGTCGCTCGTCGGGACGGATTGGGCAGGACGAAGCCGCTCCTGCAACCACTGGAAACTGATGAACAAGACAGGAACAATGAACAGCAGCGCCAATGTGCCGATGAACATACCACCGACAACACCCGTACCCAATGAACGGTTACCGTTGGCTCCGACACCCGTGGCAACCACCAAGGGGAAAAGGCCGAAAATCATCGTCAGTACCGTCATCAGGATGGGACGGAAACGCGCCTTTGCCGCACTGACGGCAGAAGCAATCAGCCCCATTCCCGCTTTACGGCGCTCGGCGGCATACTCCGTCAACAGAATAGCGGTCTTTGCCAACAGACCTATCAGCATGATAAGTCCCGTCTGCAAATAGATATTATTCTCCAACCCGGCTATCCTGGCAAAAAGGAACGACCCCATCAGGCCCGCAGGAACGGCCAGGATAACGGCAAACGGAATCAGGAAACTCTCGTAAAGCGCACTCAGAATCAAGTAAATCATCAAGATACAGATACCGAAGATGATGACTGTAGTACCACTCTGCTGGCTTTCCTCGCGGGTGATGCCACCAAAGTCATAGCCATATCCCTTCGGCAAGGCTATCTCCGCCGTTTCTTGTACGGCACGGATGGCGTCACCGGTACTGTATCCCTCAGCAGGCATGGCATTCACGGCAATGGAGCTGAACATGTTGAAGCGGCTCAAGGACTCGGCACCGTAGGAACGGGTCAGCGTAACGAACTGGCTCAACGGAGCCATCTCACCGTTGGACATGCGCACAAAGGCATTGTTCAGTGAAGCCTCATCCAAACGGAACTTCGGGTCGGCCTGAATCATTACCTTGTAAACTTTGGAGAAACGGTTGAAGTTGGAGACATATTGCCCGCCATAATAGCCCGACAGTGTGGACAACACCTGGTCGGGAGTAATCCCGGCACGTTTGCACTTGGAAGCATCCACCTCGACGGTCCACTGCGGATAGCGTACATCGAACGTGGAGTATGCCATCGAAATTTCCGGACGCTGGTTCAGTGCCGCCAGATACTGCTGGGTGGTCTGGAAGAAGGTGTTCATATCCCCTCCCTGCTTGTCCTGCACATTCAAGTCCAGCGCATTACCCATACCATAGCCCGGAATCATACCCGGAGCAATGGCAAAGACTGTAGCATCCTTAATATCCGCCGTGCGAGCGTATATCTGGTTGACGACTGCCTGCACCTGGTCTTCCTTTGCCGTACGCTCGTCCCAAGGTTTCAGCTTCACGATAATCATACCGAAAGAATTTCCCTGCCCGGACAGCAGACCATAACCGGCAACTTTCTGCAAGTGCAATTTCTGAGGAAGGTCTTCCAGACGCTTCTCCACGCGGTCTATAATGTCATTTGTCGTCTTGAGCGAGCTACCCGGAGCGGTGCTAACGTTGACAAACAACGTTCCTTGGTCCTCGTCGGGCACCAGTCCGGTCTTGGTGGTATTCATCAGGAATACCAGCAGCACCACCGAAAGTGCCAGCAACGACCATCCCAGCCAGCGGCGCTTGATGAACAGCAACACTATCTTCTTATACTTCTCGACCACCGCCTCGAAAGCCGTGTTGAATGCCTTGCGGAAGCGCGAAGCAAAATTATTCTTCTCCGTCCCATCCTCATTGATATAAGGCTTCAGCAGCAAGGCACAAAGTGCGGGACTGAGTGTCAACGCATTAATCGCCGAAATACCAACGGCCACCGCCATCGTCAACCCAAACTGGGTATAGAACGTACCGGAAGTCCCTCCCATGAACGATACCGGAATAAACACCGCCATAAACACCAGTGAAGAAGTGATAACCGCATTGCTGATGCCCTTCATCGCATCGATACTTGCCATGTAGGAGGACTTATAGCCCACATCAAACCGTGCCTGCACCGCCTCCACCACGACAATGGCGTCATCCACCACCGTACCAATCACCAATACCAGCGCAAACAGCGTAATCAGGTTGATACTGAATCCGGCAACGGACATGAAAGCAAACGTACCAATCAGTGAAACAACGATACCTACCAGCGGAATCAGCGTAGAGCGGATGTCTTGCAAAAAGACATAAACCACCAGGATAACCAGGATAATAGCCTCAATCAGCGTTTTCACCACTTCGTGGATAGAGGCGAAGAGGAAATCGTTGCTGGACATCATCTGGGTAAGCTCCACGCCTTTCGGCAAGTCCTTGCGTGCTTCTTCAAGGAGCCGGTCAATCTGCCGGTTCACTTCCGTGGCATTGGAGCCCGCGGTCTGGAACACCATGCAGGAGATACCGGGATGTCCATCCATGGTACCTTTGTAGGCATAACTGTCCTTACCCAGCTCTATATCGGCGATGTCCTTCAGTTTCAGCACCTCGCCGTCTTCGGTAGAACGGATGACGATGTCGCCGAACTCCTCAGGAGTAATGAGGCGTCCCGTATATTTCATGGTATATTGATACGTCTCATCCGAGTTCTCACCAAACGACCCGGTGGCCGATTCGATATTCTGCTCTGCCAGCACAGCCGTCACATCCGAAGGTATCAGCTTGTACTGCGCCATGACATCCGGTTTCATCCAGATACGCATGCTGTAGTCACCACCCATAATCATCATATCGCCCACACCGGAGATACGGAGAATCTGCGGCTTCAGGTTGATACTGATATAGTTGGCAAGAAAGTTCTCGTCATAGCTGTCATCAGGGCTATATAAAGAGAACATCTGTAAGATACTGGTCTGCCGCTTGCTGGTGGTGACACCCACCTGGGTTACTTCGGCAGGAAGCTGCCCCGTAGCTTTGGACACACGGTTCTGCACATTGACCGCCGCCATGTCCGGGTCTGTACCCTGCTTGAAGTAAACAGTAATGGAAACCGACCCTGCATTGCTGGCGGTAGAAGTCATGTAAGTCATGTCCTCCACACCGTTGATGGCCTCTTCCAACGGAGCGATAACACTTTTCTGAAGGGTTTCCGCACTGGCACCATAGTAAGTGGTGCTCACCATGATGGTGGGCGGCGCAATGTCGGGATATTGCTCAACGGGCAAGGTGAACAATCCGATGATGCCCAGAATGACAATCGTAATGGAGATGACTGCCGAAAAAACGGGGCGTTCTATAAAAGTTCTGAGGTTCATATTCTATCGGTTAAAAATTATCATTCATTCGTTTTGGGTTGGACGGAGGTACCTTCACGCAGCAAACCCACGCCTTCGGCCACAATTGTGTCCCCCACTTTCAAGCCACTCTCTACGATATATTCCTGACCTCCATTCACACGGGTCACTTGCACGGGAACTGATTGCGCCTTGCCGTCAACTACCTTATATACATAGACCTTGTCCTGTACTTCGTAAGTGGCACTCTGGGGAACAATGATGCAGTTCTCTTTCCGTACCGGGATGATGACGTTGCCCGAACCGCCACTGGTCAGCAATCCCTCTTTATTGGGGAACACGGCACGCAGACTGACTGTACCCGTAGAGGTATCAATTACACCACTGATAGTTTCTATCTTACCTTCTTGCGGATAGACAGAACGGTCATTGAGCTGTAATTCGATAGAGTCCATCTCTGCCAGCGCCTTATCCTTGGAGCCGTAGCGGCGGGTGAGGTCAAGCAACTGATTCTCTGTCATGGAGAAATAGACATACATATTAGAATTATCGGATACGGTCGTCAGTGGTTTGGGCAAACTGGCGCTGACCAACGTCCCCACCCTATAAGGGAGCGTACCTACCATTCCATCTGCCGGACTCTTCACTTCTGTATAAGAGAGGTTATTGGCGGCATTCACCTGCTGCGCCTCGGCTTGGGCCAACTGGGCTTTCGCTGTCAGCAGGCTGTTGTAGGAAGTCTTTAAGTCAAACTCGGAAATCACCTTCTGGGCATAAAGCTCCTTCTTGCTGTCATATGTCAGTTGCGAAGTGGCCACGCCGGCACGGGCAGCTTCCACATTGGCTTCTGCTGTGCGCAAGGCTGCCAGATAGGGCACCTGGTCGATAATAAACAAGACTTGCCCCCGACGCACGGTCTGTCCTTCCTCCACACAAAGTTTGGTGAGTGTACCGGACACCTGCGGATAGATGTCAATGTCCTGCCGTCCGCGGATGGCTGCGGAATAAATTGTCTGCAGTTCTTTGTCGGTAGTCGAAATAGTCATCACCTGATATTCCGACTGGGGTTGCACGACAGGCGCGCTGCCGCAGGCTGCCAGTGTTGCACTACAGATGACGGTCATCATCTGTTTCATCATACTCTTTTTTGTTATCATACTTTTTATCTTAAAAAAATAATACGTCGGCTTTCTCTTTCATTTTTTAAGCCGGCAGCAAAGGTATGCCGTTTTTGAACAACCATTTGTTTCATTGAAGGTACACGACTGTTCATTTTCGGAACATGCCATTTAACAATCCAAAAAGAACTCGTACCTTTGTAACCGCAAATCATAAGCAATCTAACATATGAACCCATTACTGACTACCAAACAAGAAACGTTCAGAGCCGGAACAGACAAGCTGGAATTCTTCCGGGAACGTCTTCTGAAAATGAACAATGGAGCACTGATGTTCTGCACCCGTGGAGAAGCAAATATCACAATAGATTTAAGAAAATATCATATTGTACCCAATACGCACATTACGCTGCTTCCAAGTTCCATTATTTCACTGACAAGTGCGAGTAAAGATTTCCTGGTGGACTTCTTTGCCTATTCCGAGACAATGTTCAAGACGGCATGCTTCCGTTTAGAGCCGCCCTTCATACATTTTATAAAGGAGAATGCATGCTATACGCATACCGAAGACGAACCGGTTCGTGCTATCACAGGACTCATCACGGCAAGCAATGCCATCTACCGCGATTCTGAAAATCTGTATCGCGAAGCCATTGCACAAAACCTGCTGCAAATTTTCTTTCTCGACACCTACGACAAGGTTCAACGTTACTTTACGGAAGAGCAAATCAATGGCAGTAACCGGAAAGAAGAATTGTTCAAAAAGTTCATAAATCTGGTACATACGTACTGTACTACCCAGCGGGATGTCGCTTTTTATGCTGACCAACTCTGCATTTCGACCCGCTACCTATCTGCCATCACCAAACAAGTGGCAGAAGATTCTGCCAAAGAAATCATTGACGAAAACCTGATATTGGAACTGAAAATGGCGTTGCAATCCACCGGCATGTCACTGAAAGAGATTGCCGACAAATATCGTTTTCCCGACCAGTCTTTCTTCGGACGATATTTCAAGAAACACACGGGAATGTCACCCAAGGAGTATAGAGCAAAAAAGAACTGAGGTATGAGCATGCATTTATCCCCTTCTCCTCTGCCTCTTTAGTATTTTTTCTCTATATTTGTCAGACACTAATTTAATCAGTTCAATGCCATGAGAAAACTTACACACATGCTCCTTGCAGGCACTCTCATCCTGGCCTGCTCTTCATGCGGAGTAGAAACAACAGCCAACTATCAAGTCATTCCCTTGCCCCAGGAGGTTGCCTTGAGTCAGGAATCCCCCTTCAACCTGAATGACGGTACCATCATCGCCTACCCCGAAAACAATGAACTTTTGAAACGCAATGCCGAGTTTTTGGCCGAATACATCAGCCAGTCCACCGGCCACACCCTCCAGACAGAAGCCCTTGCCCCGGGGAGCGAAGCGCCCAAAGGCGCCATCACATTGGGACTGGATCCGGCCATCGGCAACCGGGAAGGCTATGTGCTGACCGTCAAAGCCGACCGGGTGACCCTAAACGGACAGACCGAGAACGGGGTGTTCTACGGTATACAAACCCTGCGTAAATCAATCCCCGCCGAAACCAAAGCCACCTCTATCCTATTGCCTGCCGGCAGCATCCAGGATGAACCCCGCTTCAGCTACCGGGGCATGCACCTCGATGTGGGCCGCCACTTCTTTCCCATTGAGTTCGTAAAAAAATACATAGACTTGCTGGCACTTCACAATATGAATACCTTCCACTGGCACCTCACCGAAGACCAAGGCTGGAGAATAGAAATAAAGAAGTATCCCAAGCTGACGGAAATTGGCGCCTGGCGCGACCGTACCGTTATCGGCCGGAACACCGAAGAGTATGACAACACCCGGTATGGCGGTTTCTATACGCAGGAGCAAGCCAAAGAAATCGTAAAATATGCCGGGGAGCGCTATATCACGGTCATCCCCGAAGTAGACCTGCCCGGACACATGCTTGCCGCACTGGCCGCCTATCCCGAAATGGGATGTACCGGTGGACCGTATGAAGTGTGCCCACGTTGGGGCGTATTCGAAGATGTGCTGTGCATCGGCAACGAAAAGTCCATGCAGTTCCTCGAAGATGTCATGGCCGAAATCATTGACATATTCCCTTCCAAATACATCCACATCGGCGGTGACGAAGCTCCCCGCACCCGTTGGGAAAAGTGTCCCAAATGCCAGGCACGTATCAGAACCGAAAAATTGAAAGCCGACAAGAACCATACTGCCGAAGACCGTCTGCAGAGCTATTGTATGACACGTATCGAAAAGCTCCTCAATAGTAAAGGACGCCAGATTATCGGCTGGGATGAGATTCTGGAAGGCGACGTCGCCCCCAACGCAACTGTTATGTCATGGCGTGGCTCGGCAGGAGGAATCAAGGCGGCCCAACTGGGACACGACGTGATAATGACACCCAATGACTATTGCTACTTTGATTATTACCAAAGTGAGGATACCCGGCACGAACCATTTGCCATCGGAGGCTTTGTCCCATTGGAGAAAGTATACAGTCTGAATCCTACCGCCTCACTGACCGAAGAACAAGCCAAGCACATACTCGGCACACAAGCCAACCTTTGGACAGAATACATCCCGACCAGCGAACAGGTAGAGTATATGGTTCTCCCCCGTATGGCCGCCCTTGCCGAAGTACAATGGACACAACTGGAAAAGAAAGATTATACAAACTTCACTACCCGACTGGCCGGACTCATCGGCCTCTACCGGAGAGACGGGCTCAACTACCGGGAACCCTTCCGACAGCAGGCAGACTCCACAGCGACCGAGAAGAAGTAATCAGAACTGGAAATAGATAAACGGCTGTATCTCCGAACTTTTCATCTGAATGACCAGATAGATTACAGCAAGCATCAGTACCGCCTTTCCCAACAAGGGGAGGCGGATTACTGTTTTTGTGCAAGCACGTTCCCAACTGTCGGGCACAAAATGCAGCAGATAGCCCAATGCCATCAGTGCAAACACTTCCCAATAACCCTCTACCAGCTGCGGGAAGAGTTGCGGACGGAAAGTAGTGAATATCTGCTTCAGCATATCCATTGATGTGGAGAACTCCGCATTACGGAAGAATATCCAGCAGAAACAAACAAAATGGAAAGTGACAAGCACTCCGAAGAAGCGGTGGATGCCATGGCTCTCCGTCCCCTTCTTACGCCCGGTAAGCGTCATCCAGAACTTATGGGCTGCAAGCGCAACGCCATGCATCATTCCCCAAAGTACAAAATTCCACGAAGCGCCATGCCACAAGCCGCCCAGGAACATGGTAATGATGAGATTGGCATATTGGCGGATTTTCCCCTTCCGGTTGCCTCCCAAAGAAATATAAAGGTAATCGCGCAACCAGCTGGAAAGCGAAATATGCCACCGCCTCCAAAATTCCGTAATGGAAGCGGACTTATAAGGGGAATCGAAATTGATATTGAAATGGAAGCCCAGCAACAAGGCAATGCCGATAGCCATATCACTGTAACCGGAGAAGTCGCAATAAATCTGCAAGGCATAGCCATAAACACCTATCAGATTCTCCACCCCCGAATAAAGAGTAGGATTATCAAAAATACGCTCTACAAAGTTAACGCTGATATAGTCCGATATAACCGCTTTCTTGAAGAGCCCACTCACGATGAGGAAGATTCCACGTCCGAACATCTCATTGGAGACAAACAGCGGGCGGCGGATTTGCGGAATGAAATCACGGGCACGTACAATAGGACCCGCCACCAACTGGGGAAAGAAAGAAACATAAAAAGCATAATCCAACAAACTGGTCAGAGGCGTTATCTGGCGACGGTACACATCTATCGTATAGCTCAACGACTGAAAAGTGAAAAAAGAGATGCCCACCGGAAGGAAAATATCCATTGTCGTGAACGTGCCTCCCGTCAGCGAGGCAAAAGTTTCGCCCAGAAAATTGGTGTACTTGAAGTAACACAACAATCCCAAATTGATGAACAGACTCAACACAACCCATGCCTTACGTAGCCAGGGAATAGCCTCGCGTGCCATCAAGCGTGCAATGAAAAAGTCACAGACCGTCACCAGTCCAAGCAGGAAGAAATAAGTGCCACTACTTTTATAATAGAAGTAATAGGAAAACAAGGTGACAAACAGCAAACGCGCCGTCGTCCGGCGTTGCAACAACAGATAAACCAATATAAAAGCGACAAACAGCCAGAGGAAAATACCACTGCTGAATATCATCGGGGCTTGCGGGTCATAAGTGAAGACATCGCGCAAACGGTCCAAGTCTATATTCAATCCGGATAAAAATTCGTCAATATTCCACATAATCGTTATAAGCTTTTAACAAGGCCTGGTAGAACAGCTCGCCTTGCAGGCGGTAACCGTCCGGCAAATAGTGTACATGGTCCGGACGCATCAATCCGGCTTCCTGCCAGTTGAGGCAGGCACGGTGGGTACCGCCAAGTATTTCGTACATGTCCCATACCGCCAATCCGTTTTCATCGGCATAGCAGCGGATAGTCTGCACGGCAACGGCAGTACGCGGATTAATCTTATAGGTCCGACGACGGCGACACTGCCGGAAACTCTCGTAAGAGCCCGGAGGAGTGGTCATCAACATCGGTACATTCGGCAGTTTCTCGCGAAGCATGCGTACAAGGTCGTCCATCTGGCGATAGTGCAGCATTGTATTGTAACGGCGGTTATGGCTTTCGTTCGTCCCGAAGGAAAGAATAAGCAGGTCGGGATGCAGAGCCGCAATATCAGCAATACGGTCCGGACGGGTGAAAGTAGTACAAAATGCACCGTTGATACCTACATCGGTATAAGAGACTGCCCCGAAAGTGTCCTGCATCAACGCACCGGTGGTACGGGGGAAGATATGGCCGCGTATATGGCTGTCGCCCACATGTACGATGCGAAGCGTATCAGCGGAAGCGCCCAGCCGAGACAGACGCAACTTCTCCCAGAAAGGATTAAGAATACCCAGACTGTCGGTAAGTACATTCTCCTTCATTTGCCGGAATGCGGCGGGAAAAGTTATCAAAGGGACAGACACCGTATCCGTACGTTGGGAATAGAGGCAGAGAGTATCACAATCCGCTCCACCGGCATGACACGAAAGGCTGCCTGGCAGTATGTCCTGTGCATGGAGCGGCCGTATCGCCGCAATCAGCACCAGCACCGCGCAGCAAATCGTACATCGTAAATCGTACAATCGTGAATCCTCCTTATGGCTCCTCTTCATAGTAGGCCCTCCTTCTGTCATACTGTTCCTTGCCATAAATCAAAGACTCATAAAGTAATCCCGCAAGATGCTTTCCACCACGGAAGTTGATGTGCGTATAATCATAATTGGCCAATGACGGCTTGGCATGCACCATGTCTGCCATACTGCCTTCCCCACCCATAGCCTCGAACATGTTCCAGAAAGCGACAGCCTCATCCGCCGCCAAATTCTGTTGATAACGAACCAGATTCTTGATGCCAGGCATGGTACGCAGCTCCCCTTCTTCGGTCTTATAGTCCCTATCGCCCACGCTGACTATGAGGATGGCTGCTTGCGGAAAGGCCTCCTTGAGATGCTGCACCGTTGTCTGCATGCCGGCAATGTACTTGTCGTAATTCCGTCCGCGCTCTGTAGCCACATTCAGTCCGTACTGCAGGATTATCAAATCGTAAGGACGCTGTTCATTGAACTCACGCATCATCCACACGGGAACAGAGCGGAGGGAAAGGCCGGAGCTGCCACGCAGTGAGAAGTTATCCAGCACAATGCCGGAAGTACCGT
>ERZ825324.4100-NODE-4100-length-12537-cov-27.055921_pt1 | contig 12537 bp, 7 predicted proteins | sample MGYA00519859_ERZ825324 | MGnify/ENA primary metagenome ERZ825324 (study PRJEB31778, sample SAMEA3449198) | human gut metagenome | biome: human gut; feature: human-associated habitat; material: faeces | place: United Kingdom | collected 2010/2012 ... | reverse complement strand
TTGGAAGCAGCCATTCATTTAAAGAGTGCGTAACAGCTCACTAGTCGAGGAGTTTTGCATGGATAATAATCGGGCATAAGCCCTTTACCGAAGCTGTGGATGTCGTAAGACATGGTAGGGGAGCATTCCGGCGGCGACGAAGGCCGTCCTCGAGGACGACTGGAGCTTTCGGAAAAGCAAATGTAGGTATAAGTAACGATAAAGGGGGCGTGAAACCCCCTCGCCATAAGACTAAGGATTCCTGATCAACGCTAATCGGATCAGGGTAAGTCGGGCCCTAAGGCGCAGCCGAACGGCGTAGCCGATGGAAGAAACGGTAAAGATTCCGTTACTGGATATAGGAGCGATGTGGAGACGGAGAAGTGACACACCCGCCTGCCGACGGAAGCGCAGGTTAAAGGAAGTAGGTAAACGCCGGGTAGGCAAATCCGCCTGGCGTGCCGAAGCTGACAGTATCGAGAGCCCCCGGGCAATCGAATAGCGGTGGTAATCAGGCTCCCAAGAAAATCCGCTAAGCATATTCTATATCCACCCGTACCCCAAACGGACACACGTAGTCGGGTAGAATATACCAAGGCGCTCGAAAGACTCACGGTTAAGGAACTAGGCAAATTGACCCTGTAACCTCGGGAAAAAGGGTCCCCAGTAAGATGGGGCGCAGAGAATAGGTCCAGGCAACTGTTTAACAAAAACACAGGGCTGTGCAAAATTGAAAGATGAAGTATACAGCCTGACACCTGCCCGGTGCTGGAAGGTTAAGAGGAGATGTCATCGCAAGAGAAGCATTGAATTGAAGCCCCGGTAAACGGCGGCCGTAACTATAACGGTCCTAAGGTAGCGAAATTCCTTGTCGGGTAAGTTCCGACCTGCACGAATGGTGTAATGATCTGGACACTGTCTCAACCGTGAGCTCGGTGAAATTGTAGTATCGGTGAAGATGCCGATTACCCGCAACGGGACGAAAAGACCCCGTGAACCTTTACTGCAACTTAGCATTGCGTTTGGGCATTTGATGTGTAGGATAGTCCGGAGGCTACGAGTCGGCGACGCCAGTCGTCGAGGAGCCGCTGTTGAAATACGGACCTTCGAATGTTTGAGCGCTAACTCGCAGGTGCGAGGACACTGTTTGGTGGGTAGTTTGACTGGGGTGGTCGCCTCCAAAAGCGTAACGGAGGCTTCTAAAGGTGCGCTCAGGCCGATTGGTAACCGGCCGTAGAGTGTAATGGCACAAGCGCGCTTGACTGGGAGACCGACAAGTCGATCAGGTAGGAAACTAGAGCATAGTGATCCGGTGGTTCCGTATGGAAGGGCCATCGCTCAAAGGATAAAAGGTACTCCGGGGATAACAGGCTGATCCCTCCCAAGAGCTCATATCGACGGAGTGGTTTGGCACCTCGATGTCGGCTCGTCACATCCTGGGGCTGGAGAAGGTCCCAAGGGTTGGGCTGTTCGCCCATTAAAGTGGCACGCGAGCTGGGTTCAGAACGTCGTGAGACAGTTCGGTCCCTATCTGTTGTGGGCGCAGGAAATTTGCGAGGACCCGACACTAGTACGAGAGGACCGTGTTGGACAGACCTCCGGTGTGCCGGTTGTTCCGCCAGGAGCACCGCCGGGTAGCCGCGTCTGGCAAGGATAAGTGCTGAAAGCATCTAAGCACGAAGCCCCCCTCAAGATAAGATTTCCATTAATAAGGGTCGTCAGAGACGATGACGTCGATAGGTCGCAGGTGCAGGGACGGTGACGTCCAGAGCCGAGCGATACTAATCACCCGAACCCTTTCCGAGGCCTGACGGAGCATGACGCTCTGTCAGGCCGGAAAAAGAAACTGATCCGTGAACCGCATGTCCGTGCTCCTCCGCCTTGGATACGGAAACATCATATGGTTCATGCCGGTGAAAAACGACACCGCTTTTAAAGTCATGTTAAGACTTCAGAGAGAGCGTCGAAAGATGAGAGTCGCTTCCAGTTAACGATATTCAGGTGATGTTAGCGTGAGGGTTCCACCTCTTCCCATTCCGAACAGAGAAGTTAAACCTCACCACGCCGATGATACTGCGAAAGCGGGAAAGTAGGTAATCGCCACCTTTTCAACGAGAGCTGCCTTCATGGTCACACCGACCGCGAAGGCAGCTCTTTTTTTTGATCGGAGTTATCGGAGCTATCGGAGAAATCTATTTGCCCATGCGGGGAAAAATGATTAATTTCGCGCCATACTAAACTAACAATATGGCCACCACTCTTAACACCACTGACTTCCACTTCCCGGGACAGACGGGAGTGTATCACGGTAAAGTCCGCGACGTATATTCGCTTTCAGACGATCTTCTTGTAATGATCGCTACAGACCGCATTTCGGCATTTGATGTGATTCTGCCTAAGGGTATCCCCTACAAGGGACAGGTACTCAATCAGATCGCTTCGTATTTTCTTGAGGCGACAGCCGACATATGCCCCAACTGGCGACTTGCTACGCCGGATCCGATGGTGACCGTCGGCAAGCGTTGCGAGGGATTCCGCGTGGAGATGATAATAAGAGGCTACCTGACAGGAAGCGCCTGGCGCGAGTATCAGGCCGGTTGCCGCGAGCTCTGCGGAGTAAAGCTTCCCGAGGGGATGAAGGAGAACCAGCGCTTCCCTGAGCCGATCATCACGCCGACTACCAAGGCCGATGCAGGTCATGATGAAAATATCTCGCGCGAGCAGATCATCGAGCAGGGTCTCGTCAGCGAGAAGGACTATGAGGTGATGGAGCGCTATACCCGCAAGCTCTTCGAGCGCGGCACTCAGATGGCTGCCGAGAAGGGCCTGATACTTGTCGATACCAAATATGAGTTCGGCAAGCTCGGCGACGAGGTGATGCTCATCGACGAGATCCATACCCCCGATTCTTCACGCTATTTCTATGCCGAAGGCTACGAGGAGCGTTTCGCCAAGGGCGAGCCTCAGCGTCAGCTATCCAAGGAGTTCGTCCGCCAGTGGCTTATCGACCGCGGGTTTATGGGCAAAGCCGGCCAGACGGTGCCTGAGATGACTCCGGAATTCTGCGAGAGCGTCAGCTCACGCTATATCGAGCTTTACGAGCATGTCACCGGGCGTCCGTTTGTCAAGGCCGACGAGAATGATCTGGAGCGACGCATCGAAGTGAACGTGCTCGACTGCCTCGCCAATCTCAGTCTCTGAAAAACGCGAGGATTACTCCATTATGGGTGCCGAATGCGAAAAAGTGAAGCCCGACGCGGCGTGTGCCGACGACAAGGCTTCGCAGGTCAGACGCATGTTTGACCACATAGCTCCTGCCTATGACTTCATGAACCGCGCCATGACGCTCGGTATCGACCGGCTGTGGCGGCGCAAGGCAGTGGCTATGGTGCGCCGTCACGGAGCTACTGGCATTCTCGATGTCGCTACCGGCACCGGCGATCTGGCGCTTCAGATGGCGCGTACGATCGACGGCGCGCGTATCACAGGCGTCGATCTCTCGGAGGGAATGATAGGCATAGGACGCGAAAAGGTGGCCAAAGCCGGCTTTTCGCGACAGATCACGCTTATGCCCGCCGACTGCCTGAGGCTTCCGTTTGCCGACGGCTCTTTCGACGCCGTGACAGCCGCTTTCGGAGTGCGCAATTTTGCCGATCTGTCCGCAGGACTGCGCGAAATGGCGCGCGTCACCCGACCCGGGGGAATGCTGTGCGTGCTTGAACTCTCTACTCCCCGCGGAGCCATTACGGGGCCTCTCTACCGGTTCTATACCCGCACGATAGTGCCTGCGCTCGGACGTCTGGTGAGCCGCGATGCCAACGCCTACACCTATCTCCCCGAAAGCATCGCAGCTGTGCCGCAAGGTGCCGAGATGTGTGCCCTGCTTGAGGCCAGCGGATGGAAATCGGCGCGCCACAGACCGCTGACATTCGGCGCATGCACCATATATACCGCCTGTAATTAACCAACAATATGCTTAAACCAAAAACCATTATCGCTTTGACAGCAGTCACTGCGCTCGCTCTCGGGGGATGCTCGAAAAGCGAGCATCTGAAAAGCCTCGACGCGAGTCTGATCAATGATTCGATTCCCGCTGGCACCGACTTCTACGAACATGTCACCCAGCTCTGGCAGCAGGCCCACCCGCTGACCGCCGAATATTCACGCTACGGCCAGTTCAATGTGCTCAACGATTCGTCGGAGGCACGTGTGAAGGATATCATCACCGGTCTTGCAGCCACCAATCCCGAGCCGGGATCCGTGGCTTTCAAGGTATCGACGATCTACAATCAGGCCATGGACTCAGCGCGCCGCAACTCAGAGGGAGCAGCTCCCATCCAGGCCGGACTGCAGAAGATCGAAAATACTCCCCACGAGGGAATGGTCGACCTGTTCCTCTGGTTCCAGAAGGAGTATGGCTCGCCGTTCATGGGCGCGGGGCCGATGGAAAACATGGTCAACTCCGACGAATACGCCATGTATCTTTCGGGAGGCTCGATGGGACTCAACGACCGCGATTATTATCTGAAGGATGATCCCCGCAACACCGAGGTGCGCGAGGCCTACAAGACCCTTATCAGCAGCCAGCTTGTCAATGCAGGCTTCAGCGCCGACACAGCCGCGCGCATCATGAACACCGTCATGGAGATCGAGACGGCCATGGCCCGCGACGCCAAGACCCGCGAGGAGAGCCGCGATATCCAGGCCATGTACAATCCCCGCTCGTTCGAGACCCTCAAGAAGGATTATCCCGCCGTGCCCTGGGATCGCTTCTTCGTGGAGACCATGGATATCACCACTCCGATCGACACCATCATCGTGACCGACCCCAAGAGCATGGCCCGCGCCAACGCCCTCATGTCGACTCTCACTGACCGTCAGATCAAAGACTATTATCTCTGGAAATACGTGTCGGGTGCGTCCGGGTATCTGTCGGATGCCTTCTCCGACGCATCGTTTGAGTTCTACAAGGTGCTCAGCGGTGCTCAGGAACAGCGTCCGCGCTGGAAGCGTGCCCTCAGCGCCACCGAGGGTGCGATGGGCGAGGCCGTCGGGCAGCTCTATGTGGAGAAATACTTCCCCGAGTCGTCGAAACAGTATATGCTCGGCCTCGTGGAGAATCTGCGCACGGCTCTCGGCCAGCATATCGACTCGCTGACCTGGATGAGCGACTCCACCAAGGCGCGCGCCCGCGAAAAGCTCGCCGCCTTCACCGTGAAGATCGGCTATCCCGACAAGTGGAAAGACTACACCACCATGCAGATCGACCCCGAAAAGAGCTATTATGACAACATGCATGAGGTGAGCATGTGGCACACCCGCGACATGCTCTCGAAGTGGGGCAAGCCGGTGGACCGCACCGAGTGGGGCATGACTCCGCAGACTGTCAACGCCTATTATAATCCGCTGGCCAACGAGATCGTGTTCCCCGCAGCTATACTTCAGGCTCCGTTCTTCGATCCGGCTTCGTCCGACGCCGAGAACTACGGGGGTATCGGAGTTGTTATCGGCCACGAGATGACCCACGGATTCGACGACCAGGGACGTCACTTCGACGCAAAAGGCAATATGACCGACTGGTGGACACCCGAGGATGCCGCAGCGTTCAAGTCGCTTACCGACAAGCTCGTCGCACAGTTCAATGCCGTAGAGGTGCTTCCTGGCCTGATGGCCAACGGCGAGTATACCCTCGGAGAGAATATCGCCGATCAGGGTGGACTGCGTGTAGCCATGACCGCCTTCCTCAACTCCCAGAAGCAGAAGGGCGTTGATGTGGCCTCGGCACGGATCGACGGATTCACTCCCGAGCAGGTGTTCTATCTCAACTACGCCAACCTCTGGGCGCAGAACATCCGCGAGGCTGAGATGCGCTCGCTCACCCAGGGCGATGTCCACTCGCTCGGAAAGAACCGCGTGAACGTCACTCTGCGCAATCTCCAGCCGTTCTTCGAGGCTTTCTCGATCTCTGAAGGAGAGCCTATGTACCGTCCCGCCGAGGAGCGTGTGATCATCTGGTAATACCGCTCTGGAGCATATATAATTCTAAGAAATCAATCCATTCAGGCGCCGCGCCGGGAGCAATTCCTGCCGCGGCGCCTTTTTCTGCAAATCGGCCTGACAGCAGTATGAGAATCCCATGATTCTGTTAAATGAACGGGAGAAGTGCTAAAATTAATAGTTAAAAAGGTTAAAGAAAATTAATCGGGGGGGGGTAAAGTTAATTATAATTAAACAAAGCTATATATCTTTGCAAGGATTTTGATAGAAGGCCCCGATGAGAAGTCGGTGCAAACCTGAAATCATAACACATAAATCAATTTTATTTATTTACACATTTTCTTAAGTATGAAAAAGCTGTTTTTATTACTTATGATGGTGGCAACCATTGCCATAAGCGCGTCGGCCCAGACGGTCAACGTGCATGGTGTGGTCATCACTGCCGGTGATGAAGAGCCGGTGGTAGGCGCCACAGTCAAGGCGAAGGGCACTTCGATCGGTACACAGACCGACATCAACGGCGAATTCCGCCTGACGGTGCCTTCCGACGTGAAGCGTCTGACAGTGTCCTACGTGGGAATGCTCCCCGTAGAGGTGGCTGTCAAGCCCGAGCTACGCATCGTGATGGAGAACGACGAGCAGATGCTCGAAGAGGTGGTGGTGACCGGCTACGGCCAGACCCGCAAGGCCGCCTTCACGGGCGCTGCATCGGTGGTGGACGGCGACGTGGTCGACCGCAAGAGCGACGCCAACTTCGTGAAGTCGCTCGAAGGCACAGTCACCGGCTTCCAGTACAACAACTCCACTTCAGCCCCGGGCCAGTGGGGTTCGGTCTACGTGCGCGGCATGGGTTCGCTGAGCAGCTCCTCGCAGCCGCTCTATGTGATCGACGGCGTGCCCGTCAACTCCGACTATGACGACATGTATTCCTCCAACAACTACTTCGATCCCATGGCGGCCTACAATCCTGCCGACATAGAGAGCGTCACAGTGCTGAAGGATGCGGCAGCCACCGCCATCTACGGATCTCGCGCCGCCAACGGCGTGATCGTGATCACCACCAAGAAGGGCGGACAGAGCCGTCTGAACGTCACCTTCGAGACCCGTCAGGGCTTCTCCTCGATGGCCAACAACAACATGAAGTTTGCCAACTCGGAGCAGATGATGGGCCTGATCAGCCAGGGCGTAGTTGCTTCGGGCGACTTCGATAACGTGGCCGACGCACGCCAGTGGCTGACCGACAGTTATTTCGGCTGGGATGGCAAGACATCAACCAACTGGGTGAAGGAGATCACGCGCAAACCCTATTATCAGGACTATGTTCTGTCGTTCAACGGTACCGTAGGCCAGACCAACTACTACGTGAGCCTCGGCTACAACAACACTGACGGTCTGATGATCGGATCGAGCAACACCCGCTATTCGGGCCGTATCAACCTCGACTCCAAATACAAGTTCCTGACCGTGGGACTTAACTCGCAGTACAGTTATACCGACAACCAGTCATCGTCACAGTCGACCGCCGGCTCTATGTCGGCTCCTATGACGGGCGCCGTCAGCTCCATGACCCCGTTTGATCCGACCAAGGTGGAGATCGACGGCAAGTGGGAGTGGAATCCGATAAGCTACAACCCTCTGGCCGTGATGGATCCGAAGGTGGGTGACCTCAACCAGGTCAACAACCAGACTATCAACGCCAACCCCTGGCTGCGCGTGGACTTCGGCAAGGGCATCTGGGCGAAGACCAACTTCGGCGTCAACATCATGGGTCAGCGCCAGTATCAGTACTGGAGCGCGATCACCAACCCTCAGGGCATGGACTACAACGGCCTGGGCCAGCAGTATAACGCCAACACCACGACTCTGACATGGACCAATACCGTGGGCTGGGACTATACCTTCGGCGGCAAACACACCCTCAATCTGCTTCTGGGCCAGGAGATGATGCGCCGCACCTACTGGAATGAATACTATTCGGGTCAGGACTTCCCCTTCGCCGGCGACGGCATGCGCGATCTCTCGACCGCCGGCTCGTGGGGCGACAGCTCATATTACAAGAACCAGAGCCGCCTGGCTTCGTATTTCGGCGACTTCCACTACAGCTACGACAACCGCTACTATCTCTCGGCATCGTTCCGCCGCGACGGCAGCTCTGTCTTTGGAAAGGATAACCGCTGGGGTAACTTCTGGTCGGTCGGCGGCAAATGGCGTCTGACCCAGGAGAGCTGGCTTAAGGAGAACACTACCCTGACAAATGCCGCCCTGCGCATAAGCTACGGTACGGTCGGCAACCAGAGCCTGCCATCCGTATATGCAGCCCGTGGATACTACGGTCTCGGCTTCAACTACAACGGCAAGCCGGGCATGGTGCCCTCGCAGCTCGCCAATCCCGAACTGTCATGGGAGACATCGCGCAAGTTTGACGTAGGCTTCGACCTCTCGCTCATCAACCGCGTACACTTCACCTTTGACTTCTACAACGAGGATACCTCTGATGCGCTTTATTCCGTGCCGTTGTCGTACACCACCGGTCTCGGATCGTGGTACAAAAACATCGGCAAGATCCGCAACCGCGGTATCGAATTCGGCGTAAACGGCACGGCTTTCTACACCAACGACGTGCTGATCAACGTATTCGCCAATATCACCTGGAACAAGAACGAGGTGATCAAGCTCGCCGACGGTTCGGTGGAGAGCACCTACACCATTATCGAGGAGGGCCGTCCCTACAATCAGTTCTACATGCCCAAGTATGCAGGTGTCAATCCGGAGAACGGCAAGGCCCAGTATTACAAGGGCGAGGAGGGCGACGAGCTCACCGAGAATTACTTCGAGGCAGGCAAGCGCTACGTAGGCTCGGCTGATCCGAAAGTGTTCGGCGCCTTCGGCTTCTCTGCCAACGCCTATGGCTTCGACGCTTCGATGCAGTTCAACTACCGCCTCGGCGGCAAGGTGTATGATTCGGGCCACAAGTTCACCGGCTGGGGCATGGATATGCGCACACCGCTCGAAAAGGTTGCGCTCGGCTCCTGGACTCCCGAGAACAAAAACGGCAAATACCCGCAGTATATCTACGGCGACCCGTACAACACCATGGCCAACTCCACCCGCTGGCTGATGAGCGGCAACTATCTGCGTCTTAGCAACATCACCTTCGGCTATACGATCCCTGTCAAGCTGACACGCAAGTTCTTCGTTCAGAAGCTCCGCGTATACACCACCTTCGACAACGTACACACTTGGACAGCCGGCGACTTTACCGGATACAATCCGGAAACATACTCTTCCGGCGTGATCGCATGGCAGTATCCGGCCGTATTTACCTTTACGGGCGGCGTACAGGTGACATTCTAACCTTTAACCCAACAAGAAGCTAAACAAGATGAAAAATATATTTGCAAAGGCGCTCGGAGCAGCCGCCGTGGCCATGACGATGACCTCCTGCGGCGACAGCTTCCTCGACACCGACATCTACGATGCCGTCGACATGGAGGGCGCCCTCGACAACGCCAACCGCGTTGAGCTGGCTCTCAACGGCACCTACTATCGTTTCAGCCAGTATTATTTCGCCGGCAACTTCGCTACCGTCACTCCCGACATCGCGTCGGACATCACCTACTGGAACGGCTCCAACAGCCACCAGAACGCGATGTATCAGTTCAACTACCTCGATACCGAATACTCGATGCTCTACATCTGGGCCTACGGCTACAAGGTGGTGGACAACGCCGCGCGCATTATCCAGGCCTGCGATCAGCAGATCCCCTCGGCCACAGGCGACGACAAGGAGACTCTGATCCGTGCCAAGTCGGAGGCCCACGCTCTCAGAGCTTATGCCATGAGCGTGATGATCAACGTGTTCGGTCATCAGGTGAAGGTCAACGGCCAGGACTATTCGTCGAGCACGGGCGTGGTCGTAGTAAACGATCCGGTAGTTGCCGGCACTCAGGTAAGCCGTTCGAGCGTGGGCGACTGCTATGCTCAGATCCTCTCCGATCTAAATACAGCCGTAGCCGGATTCAATGAGGTGGGCGACCGCCGCTCGCTCTTCGCTTTCGGCAAGGCTTCGGCTCTGGGTCTTATGGCCCGCGTGAAGCTTATGCTTGAGGATTTCGACGGCGCCTACACAGCCGCCTCGGAGGCTCTTGCAGCCAAGGGAATAACCACGCTCACCTATGATCCCGATGCCTATGAGGCTCTCTACGCAGGCAACAATACCAATACGGAGAGCTTCCTGGCTCTGGCTCTTGACGAGAAGACCAACTGGAGCGCCAACTCCTGCGGAACGCTCTTCACCACCTACTGCTACGGCCCGAGCCCCTATCTGGTAAGCCTGATGGGCGAAAATGACATCCGTACGTATATCTGGTACTGGACCGACCAGAAGCGTTCGAAGATCGTGCCTTACGGCGACGCAGTGCCCTGGTTCGGCGGCGGCAAGTTCGGTGTGCCCGCGAGCGGCAACTGCGCCGAGGCCACCAATTATCTGATCAATGCTCCGGAGATGTTCCTGATCGAGGCCGAGGCCAAGGTGCGCAGCGCCAACAAGGATCTCGACGCAGCCCGTCAGGCTCTGCTGGTGGTGGCAAAGCGCAATCTCGACATTACGTCGACAGCTGATCTTCCCTCCGACGAAGCCGGACTGATGAGCTTCATACGCGACGAGCGCGCCCGCGAGCTCTTCCAGGAGGGCCATCGCCTCTGGGATCTCCGCCGATGGAACATCACGACCAACCTCTCGGCCTATCAGGCACCGTCGATCAAGTGGCGTATCAACGATGTGCAGCTGGGCGACCTCGTTCTGCCGATCCCTGTCGACGAGATCAACGCCGGTTTCGGCGTGACCCAGAACGAAGGCTGGCAGAATACACGTCCTCAGTGACAATATCCCATTGCCGGGTAAAACCGGTGATATTTCATACTAAAAAATAGTGCGGGCAGGCTGACCGGGAGGTTCGCCTGCCTTTTTTTCGCGTGATGATGTCGGGCCTGCGGCCTGGCGTCATCATCTGTTTTCTGCGTGATTACGAACGCTTACGGCGGCGGGGATTGGCCGGAAACCATCCGCGTGCCACCCGCTGTTCCTGCTCGAAAATCTCCTTGATGGTCCAGAATGATGAGAATCCGGTCACTCCAAGCAGCGCCGACCATACGGTGTCGGCAACGGCGAGCGAGGCTCCGGTGCAGGCCAGTCCCACGACGAGAAACACCCACCAGCAGCCTGTGCCCCAGTGGTAATGGGCTTTGATGACGATCGGATGAAACACCCCTATGATCAGAAATGTCGCCGCCCCTAATATCAGTCCCTGAAAATACATGATAATGTAATAATATGAGTGTAAGTGAATAGTGTGACTTTTCCTGGGGCTCTTCTACGAAGAAGCCGTGTTGGGCGTCCTTCCACCCCACCAAGGCGAGCTGCGCCCGCCATGGCGGGGTTAACAAAGGTGATGCGGTCTACGACCGCTCCCGCATGTGGAGCAGACCTCTTCGGGAGTCGCTCCGGGGATCCTGCTGGCTGCCGCGATCTGAGGAATATTCCTCTTCGGCAGTCGATCCGATCCTGCAGGATGCCTCGATCCGGTGAGTATCAGGCTGCGTGCGCTCCGTCGTGATGGTATCAGACAAATGAGCAATACGTCGGCATGACCTTTTCCGTTGGTCGTCAATTGGGTAGGAAATCAGCTGTGGGAGCGGATCCAGGCGTTGAGGCCGGTGGCCTCGCTGAGGCGCCGGAGGGTGATGTGCATGCGGTAGTTCCAGGGATTGTGGGGATCGGCGGGATCGTTGATCTGCTCGGCCGCGGGGTCAGCGCGGTGGAGCGAAGGATCGTCGGCCGTGGCTATCCAGTCCTGAAGCGGGAGAATCACGAGCATGGAGGGAGATTGCAGATGGAGGCCGACGATCATCCGCGCGGTTTCAGGCGTGAGGGTGCGCGGTGCTTCTCCCGACTGATGCAGCACGCTTGTCCAGTAGCGCTGCGATCGCTGCGGATCCTGCTCCCACCACAGACGCAGCGGGGGCATGTCGTGGGTCGACGTGGTGGCCACGGAGGCGTAGGGATAGGTTGCGGTGTCGGCAAACTCGCGGTCGACGGCATCGGGCATCCTCTGCACTTTCAGCGAGAGTATTCGAAGCTGATGGAGTACATCAGGCACGCAGGCCGGTATCATGCCGAGATCTTCGGCACACGTGAGCATAGCGGTGGCGTCGATGAGCGGCGGGAGCTTCCATAGGGCCTGCCGACGCCAGAAATCGTCGTTGCGCACATAGTAGAAGTCGTGGTAGAGGGCGTCGTAGGCTCTCTGCTGTCGCTCCGGCAAGGCTTTGTAGGCGGCGGTGTGGGAGCCGTCGATGCGCGGATGGTAGGCGTCGGGCCGCTCCGGATCGGGCAGGAAGAGGACGTCATCGATCAGAGAGAGCATGTTGTCGCATACCGACGCGTCGGGCCGCTCTGAATCAGGCAGGGAATAGAAATGGTGCAGTATGTCGCGCTGTGTTCCGAAGCCGGGTCGGAGCAGATAGTGACCGGGAGCCTGCGGATCGGGTGTCAGATATATC
>ERZ825324.4097-NODE-4097-length-12539-cov-3.415892_pt1 | contig 12539 bp, 13 predicted proteins | sample MGYA00519859_ERZ825324 | MGnify/ENA primary metagenome ERZ825324 (study PRJEB31778, sample SAMEA3449198) | human gut metagenome | biome: human gut; feature: human-associated habitat; material: faeces | place: United Kingdom | collected 2010/2012 ... | reverse complement strand
GCATTAGTGACAATGGTTGTTATGATTCCGGGACTTCACAGTATTTTTAAAGTACAGACGTTGAATTTGACGCAGCTTTTGATCGTATACGGCCTTGCGGCAGTGAATATTCCGATCATCCAGATTTTGAAAGCAATCCGTCTGGCGCTGAAGAAAAAAGAAAAATAAAGCTCTCTTTAAAAGATTGGTTTAACAGAAGAGAAGCAGAGGGATACAGAAAGGAGGACTTTTATGAAACAAGTACAAAAACCAAGAAAGCCATTGATCGTATATTATCTGATAGCGATTGCGGTGCTGATCCTTTTTAACTCCTTTGTATTCCCTGCCATTGTAGGGGGAAATGTTGAGGAAGTTGATTACGGCACGTTCCTTACGATGGTAGAAAACAAAGAAGTATATGATGTGATGGATGAGGACTTCAAGAAAGTTCTGTCTGAGACACCGGCCAAAGTGACAGCCAAGATGGACGAATTGAGAGTAGCAGATGCTATTTCTGAGATTTTTACTCTGTTTAAACGCTGCAACAAATATATTGACGAGACAGAGCCATGGGTTCTGGCAAAAGACGAGGCGAAGAAAGACCGTCTGGCTACGGTTCTGTACCATTTGATAGAGGGAATCCGTATGGGTGCTGTTTTACTGCAGTCCTTTATGCCGGAAACGTCTGAAAAAATCCTGTCCCAGATCCAGGCTGAGAACTGTGACCTTGAGAATCTGGCATTCGGACAGTATGTATCCGGTACAAAAGTAGTAGAAAAACCAGAAATTTTGTTTGCGAGACTGGATCTTTCCGAAGTGATGGCCCAGGTTGAAGAAAAATTTGGCAAACCGGCAGCAGAGGAAACAGCCGAGAGCCAGGAAGAAGTAGTAGATATCGAAGCAAAACCGGAAATTACATTTGATGATTTTATGAAAATGCAGTTCCAGGTAGGAGAGATTGTTTCTTGTGAGGCAGTGCCAAAATCCAAGAAACTTCTTTGCAGCCAGGTGCGTGTAGGAAGCCAGATCAAGCAGATCGTATCCGGCATCCGCAAATACTATACACCGGAAGAAATGGTTGGAAAGAAAGTGATGGTGCTTGTAAACCTGAAACCGGCTAAACTGGCAGGTGTGCTGTCAGAAGGAATGTTGCTTTGTGCAGAAGATGCAGAGGGTAATCTGGCACTGATGACTCCGGAAAAAGCAATGCCGGCAGGAGCAGAGATCTGCTAGAGGACTGACTATGAACAGATGGATTTTTGATACACACAGTCATTATGACGATGAAGCATTTGACCAGGATAGACATGAGCTGCTCGGCTCCCTTAGAGATAAGGGAGTGGGGCAGCTTGTCAATGTAGGTGCAGATATGGCGTCCAGCAAAGAGGCGCTGGCACTGGCAAAGCAGTATGATTTTATTCATGCGGCGCTGGGAGTCCATCCCAGTGAAGTGGCGGATCTGACGGAGGCAGATATGGACTGGATCCGCAGCCATGCGTCCGAGGAAAAGGTGGTAGCCATTGGTGAGATCGGTCTGGATTATCACTGGGATGAGCCGGAACCGGCGGCGCAGAGAAAGTGGTTTCTGCGGCAGATCCAACTGGCCAGAGAAGAGCAGCTTCCGGTGATTATTCACAGCAGGGATGCGGCGGCAGAGACCATGGAACTATTGAAAGAGACCAAGGCCTATGAATGTGGCGGTGTGATCCACTGCTACTCCTATTCGCCGGAGATGGCCAAAGAATATGTGGAAATGGGCTTTTACATCGGTATCGGCGGTGTGGTAACTTTTAAAAATGCAAAAAAATGCATCCGGACGGTGGAGCAGATCCCTCTGGACCGTATTGTACTGGAAACGGACTGCCCTTATATGGCACCGGAGCCAAACCGGGGAACCCGCAATGACTCTTCCAATCTGATCTATGTAGCAGAGAAAATCGGAGCATTGAAGGGTGTAACCACAGAGAAAGTAATAGAGACAACAACCCGAAACGCCTGCAGACTGTACGGCCTGCAGGAACTGGAAGAAAGGAATTGAAAGTTTGGCAAAATTAGGAAATCCACAGGAAACCATAGAGGTTCTGCAGAAACATGATTTTCATTTTCAGAAAAAATTTGGACAGAATTTTCTCATTGACCCAAGGGTACTGGAAAAGATCATTCAGGCGGCGGATGTGACAAAGGACGATTTTGTGCTGGAAATTGGCCCGGGCATCGGTACGATGACTCAGTATCTGTGCGAGGCGGCAAGGCAGGTACTGGCGGTAGAGATCGATCATAATCTGATCCCGATTTTGAAGGAGACATTAAGCGGTTATGACAATGTTTCGGTGCTGCAGGGAGATATTCTGAAGCAGGACATCCCGGCCATTGCCAGAGAGTACAACGAAGGCAGGCCCATCAAGGTAGTGGCAAATCTGCCTTATTACATTACGACGCCGATCCTTATGGGACTGTTTGAAAGCCATGTGCCCCTGTCCAGTGTGACAGTTATGGTACAGGAAGAGGTGGCAGACCGCATGAAGGCAGAGCCGGGAACCAAGGCCTACGGTGCCCTCTCTTTGGCGGTACAGTATTATGCGAAACCGACCATCGCAGCCCATGTGCCACCGAACTGTTTTATGCCCCGGCCGGGAGTTGGAAGTGCCGTGATCACGCTGAATTGTCTGGAAGCCACACCGGTGGAGGTAAAAAATGAAAAACTGATGTTTAAGCTGATCCGTGCGTCTTTTAACCAGCGGAGGAAAACGCTGCAAAACGGTTTGACAAACAGCAGTGAACTTCCTTTTTCCAAGGAAGAGGTAGGACAGGCGATCCAGGCAGCAGGACTGCCGGCGGCTATCCGGGGAGAAAAACTGGGGCTGTCTGAATTTGCAGCACTTGCCAATTATTTTGAAGAGATGAAACAAAGTAAATAAAGCATATATCCTGTTTTTTTATCATAGAATGGGAAAAAAGCGAAGGAGTATCTGCGTGAGAAAAACAAGAGTATGGCTCCTTGGGATCATATGCTGTCTGGTGGTCTGCCTGGCCGGCTGTGGACAGAAGACATCTACCGAAGAGAACGGAAAGGGCAAAACACTGGAATATACAGTGGTTCCGGCAGAAGATGTGCCAGACACACTGAAAAAAGAAATTGATAAAAAGAAGATCAACAAATTTCAGATCACATACGAAGAAGGTGAATTTTTCTATCTGGCTTCCGGGTATGGAGAACGGCCTAGTTTTGGGTATAATATCAAAGTAAATGATTTATATTCCAAGGGGGATGTTTTGTACCTGGATACCACACTGACCGGACCGGAAGAGGGGGCAGTGGTGAAAAAGGCACCTTCTTATCCGTTTATTGTCATTAAGTTGAAAGCGTCCGGCACGGATAAAAAGGTGGAGTTTATTATGTAACAGGATAGGGGGGCCTCTTTGGCCGCCCCTGTTATCCGGTTTGATTACAGATAGAGGCGCCGGCGGCTGCGGTAGCGGTAGCGTCGGTGCATAATTTCATGAAACAGGACAACCTCGATCATATCCCGCAGAAGAGTATCTTCCCGGGAGTAGGAATCGGGGTATTTTTTTCGGAAGTCTTTTTCAATGCCACTGGCAAGAATCTGCAGGGCTGTGCGGTCCGGGTACTGATCAAACATAAGACTGCCCTCGTGCTCCATCTGGTCACAGACCTCTTCCACAAATTCACTGATCTGCCGAGTGATCTGCGGATACAGATATTTCAGATAAGCATCGTCGTCTTCCAGTTCCCACAGGCGTCCGGCCCCGTATACCGGAGTAAGAGGTGGAATAAGAGGAGATTGATTGGATTTCAAAATGCATCCTCCCTGTTGGCGTTTATTACCTAATATATGAAAATAGAAAATTTTTGTGTATATCTTGCACTTTTCAAGGAAAGCCGTTAAACTATAGTAGACGATTTTTGCAAAAAAGTGCTTAAATAGATTGGAGAATGAAATCAATGATCAAATATATATATAAAACAGTAGGACTGCTGTTGATTTTTGTGGGGGCTTTGTTCTTTTTTGGAAGCCGAATGTCTACAAATCTCAATGACACCAGCAAGGAATCAAAGCTGCAGGGAGAGACTTTTCCCTATATAACCCTGACTACCCAGGGACAGAAGATCAATACACTGTATGGATACGGTGAGACCACGGACGCCAATGTGATCCGTGAAACCGTGACACCGTTAAATGACAGCAAAACCATACTTTTGAACCTGTCAGATGCCAAGGATTCTCTCACAAAGATTTCTTACCGGATCCTGGATAAGGAATCGGGGGAAGTGTATGATGAAAAAGAAGTGGGAGCGGTATCATCCGGTGACAAGACTATTACGATCACATTTGACTACAGTTTTAAAACCAGTACGGAGTACATTCTGGATGTGGTAGGTACAGCATCTTCAGGAAGAAAGATACATTATTACACCCGTCTGAAGTATTATCTGGAGGATTCCCATCTGGCAGATAAACTGGCTTTTGTCAGAAAGTTTCACAAGGCGACTTTCCAGAAGAGCAAACAGGATGAACTGGAGCAGTACCTGGAGCCAAGCAGCCAGAACGCCAACAGCACACTGGCAAAGGTAGATATTACATCCAGTTCCGATCTGGTGACATACAGTGCTATGGCACCAAAGGTAATATCTGAGGAACTGGTTTCTGTAAAAGAATACAATATGGAGACAGCCTGTATCCAGTATAATTATTTTGTAAAAGCAGCCACTGCTTCTGGCAGTGAGATTTATCATATGAAAGAATTTTATCGTGTCCGTTATGCCGGAGGACATGATTATCTGCTGAATTTTGAGAGAACCATGGAAGCAGAGTTTAACCCGGATTGCGCAAGCCCTCAGACAGGACAGCTGAAACTGGGAATTACACAGGAGCATGACAGCCGTATGCTGACCGATGCAGGTGGCAGCCAGCTGTATTTTGAACGGGGTGGTTCTCTGTACTGCTATGACATGAAGGCAAACCAGGTAGTAACAGTATACAGTTCTTTTGAACAGAATGCATCTTATGCATACAAAGCTTACAACGAGCAGGATATTCGTCTGCTAAAAGTGGATGATGAGGGGAATCTGTACTTCTGCGTCTATGGATATTTTCCGCGGGGAGAATATGAAGGAGATGTGGCAGTGGTATTGTATGAATACACCAAGGACAAGGAATTGAAAGAAATGGTGTATATGCCGGCCAATGCCAGTTACCAGCAGCTGAAAGAAGATTTTGCATCATACGGTTATGTCAGCCCAAGGGGAATCTATTATTTCACCGTGGGAAATACCGTGTATGCCTACAATATGTCCGGGAAACGACTGGAAAAACTGGCAGAGAATATAAAAAGCACTTCCTTTATGACCATGGAAAAAGCCAACTGTTATGTGTGGTCCTCTTCTATGGGCAGAGGATATGGAGACAGCCTGACCATTTACAATCTGGAAAATGATGAGAAGACCGTGATCCCGTCGGAGGACAAAAATGTCAGTATCCGTCTGCTGGGAGTCATTGAGGGAAATGTTGTGTTCGGAAGAGTGAGAAATTCGGACATTGTGACCAATGCAGATGGTTCCAAGACCATTCCTTGTTATCAGATTGAGATTGCAGATACAGCAGGGCAGGTCAAGAAAACTTACACAAAAGATGGGCAGTATGTCCAGTCTATCCGTGCCAATGGAAATGTGATCAACATGAAGTTATGCAAAAAATCGGGTGCTTCTTATACAGAGGCCGGAGAAGATAGTATTTTGACGGCTACACAGCAGGAGAGTACCAAGATTTCCTATGAATCAAGAGTTACCAGCAAATCTTTGACAGAGTGGTATATACAACTGCCGTCTTCCTTTACCATGGAAGAGGCACCGAAGAAAATAGCCGGACCGTCTACGGTATATTACAGCGGCCGCTATGTGCGTCTGGAACAGCCGGCGAGAACCAAGTATTATGTGTCTGCCCTGGGACGCATTACCGCTTCCTATGAAAGTGCCAGAGCTGCCATCAAAGAGGCAGACCGGCAGATGGGCGTGGTGATTTCCAGCAAACAGCAGATCGTATGGGAGCGAAGCGGAAGTTTCCTGATGAATAACATCGGCGGTCTTGAAATGACCAAGGAGGGCAATGGCGTGTCCAACCTGGGGGCCTGCGCATATATGATATTGAAACAGAACCATTTCACCGTGGATGCCAGGGAACTGTCTGCGGCCAACAAATCCATTTATGAAATGCTGGCGTCCTATATGCCGGAAACCATCAATCTCAAAGGATGTACTCTGGAGCAGGTACTTTACTTTGTCAGCAACAATAAAGCGGTGGTGGCGTCTACCGGAACTGGCAAAGCGGTGGTGATCAGTGGTTACACAAGCAGCCAGCTGTATCTTTTCAATCCGGAGAAAAATAAAGAAGTAAAAGTCAGCCGTTCGGAATATGAAAAAATATTCAAACAGGCAGGAAATCAGTTTGTAAGTTATATGGAGGACTAAATGGAAGAGTTGATACAAAAGGCCATGGAGGCCAGAGAAAAGGCCTATGCGCCGTACTCCGGTTTTATGGTAGGAGCGGCACTGCAATATGCAGACGGCTCGGTGTATACAGGATGTAATATTGAAAATGCCGGCTATACGCCTACTAACTGCGCCGAGCGGACGGCTTTTTTCAAGGCGGTCAGCGAAGGAAAGCGGGAATTTGTGCGGATTGCCATTGTAGGCGGCAGGCAAGGGGAAATGGCGGCACCATCTCCCTGCGGCGTTTGTCTGCAGGTGATGGCAGAGTTTTGTGATCCGGCGGAGTTTGAGATCGTGTGTGCAAAAAGCGGAAAAGAATACACAGTAAGAAAATTAGGAGAGATGTTGCCATATGGATTTACCAAAGAAGTTCTGTGATGAGATGAAAAGGATCCTGGGGGAGGAATACCCGGCGTACCTGGCATCTATGGAAGATACAAGAAAATATGGTCTGCGGGTCAATACAGCCAAGATCTCCGTGGAAGATTTTTTGAAAATCTCTCCCTTTGAACTGACCCCGATCCCTTATGTAGACAATGGATTTTACTATGATCCGGAAGTGGCACCGGCGAAACACCCTTATTATTTTGCAGGGTTGTATTATCTTCAGGATCCCAGTGCCATGACACCGGCCTCCCGCCTGCCGGTAGAAGAGGGGGATGTGGTGCTGGATCTGTGTGCCGCACCGGGAGGAAAGGCCACGGAATTGGCGGCAAAACTCCATGGCACCGGTCTTTTGATTGCCAATGACATAAGCAGTAAGCGGGCTAAGGCACTGCTGAAAAATATAGAATTGTTTGGCGTGGAAAATAGTTTTATCGTGACGGAATATCCACAGAAATTACAGGAGTATTTCACCGGATTTTTTGACAAGATCTTGATTGATGCGCCGTGTTCCGGTGAAGGAATGTTCCGGAAAGAGCCATCCATGGTGAAAGCCTGGGAGCAGAATGGGCCGGAATTTTATGCCAAACTGCAGGAAGAGATCCTGCGGCAGGCACTGCCTATGTTAAAGCCGGGAGGATATCTGTTGTACTCTACCTGTACATTTTCTCCTTTGGAGGATGAGGGAACGGTGGACAAGATTTTGTCTATGGATGATTCCATGGAGATCGTGCCAATGCAGGGATATGTGGGATTTTCCAAAGGAAATCCGGCATGGGTTGACAGTTCCCGGTCAGAAATCGAAGACTGCATCCGCATTTTCCCACACAAATTAGACGGTGAAGGTCATTTTCTGGCATTGTTCCACAAGAAGGAAACGGCGGAAGGGGCTGTGCAAAGTTACGACCAGCGGCGAAGTGGATTAAAAGGTGAAGAAAAACGCCTGTTTCAGGAATTTGCCGCTGGACTGGCAAGAGAGTTTGAACCGGACCGGATGGAAAGCAAGCAGGGCATGGTATACTATATGCCGAAACAGCTGCCGGACATGAAAGGACTGCGTTTTCTGCGCAGCGGTTTGTTTCTGGGAGAAATGAAGAAAAACCGCTTTGAGCCAAGTCAGTCTTTGGCTATGGCACTGAAGAAAAGTGAGTATAAAAACTGCCTGGATCTGTCCTCGAAGGATGAGAGGGTGATCCGGTATCTGAAAGGTGAGACTTTGACGCTGACACAGGAAGAGGCTGGAAAGGACAACGGCTGGGTTCTTGTGTGTGTGGACGGTTATCCATTGGGATGGGGCAAGAAAAATAAATCTTCCCTGAAAAATAAATACCACTCCGGCTGGCGCATGATGTAGGCCGGATAAAAGTAGAAAAGAACCGCTTTCGCGGTTCTTTTCTGGGGAATAGAGAACTAAACTATATATAGGCGATCATTTGCATAGGCAAATGATTAGGGCAAAAAAAAAGGCAACTCACCTATGGGTGAATCGCCTTCGATTACAACAACATATTACTACAAAATATTGACAATGTCAACAAAAAGCAACAAAATATTTGACAAAGGATATAAAGGTATAATAAAATGTATATATAAATCTAGAAAGAGGAGGAAAACAAAATGGAAGAAAAACAGTCAAATGGCCTTGCCATTGCCTCAATGGTACTGGGAATCGTTTCTTTGATCCTGACATGCATTTTGCCTTATGTTTCATGGGTACTGGCAATCGTAGGTATCGTATTAGCTGCTATTGCTAAGAAAAAGGCAAAATCAGGAATGGCTACAGCTGGTCTTGTATGCTCTATCATCGCATTAGCAGTATGGGTAGTAGTTATTATTTTGCTGGTAGTAGTTGGTGTATCTGTCGGATTGGCAGGATAAAGAAAAACGGACAGCAGGCGGGGAACTGCAAAAGCAGTTTGCCGTTGCTGTTTTTTCTTGTTCTGTATTGATAGAAGGAGGAAGAATGATGAATGAAGAAATGAATAATTCTTATTATGGAAATAATACACAGGGTAATCCAAACCCAGTTCCACAGCCGGAACCCGGCAAACCGTCAGGCTATTCTATAGCATCCATGGTCTTGGGAATTTGTTCAATAGTGACATGCTGTTTATATGGTGTTCCGGGAATCATTTGCGGAATTATTGCCTGCATTTTTGCAAAAAAAGAAAACGATCTGGGTCATGCCAACAGTTTTACGAAGGCGGGTATGATCTGTGGTATCATCGGTATTATTTTGAGTGCATTGATGTTGATTTATTTAGTTGTAGTAGTGATGATTATTGGTGTATCAACCCCAATGATGTATAACTATAGTTTCTAATTGATAAAAATACCAGATAGAAGGTGACATCCTGTGGGATGTCACTTTTGTGTTGCAGAGGGCCCGCAGGGGTCTGCCAGAATAGGAGTCTATATGAATCTTTATGAATTTCTTTTACAATACCGGGACAGCGGACGGCTTCCCATGCACATGCCGGGGCATAAGAGACAGCCTCCTTTTTCTATGGAGGATCCTTACGGACTGGATGTGACGGAGGTGGAGGGGACGGACAACCTTCACCACCCGGAGGGACGGATACGCCGGCTGATGGATCAGATGCGGAAAATGTATGGAACCAGAGAAAGTTATCTTCTGGTAAATGGCAGTACCTGCGGAATATTGGCGGCCATGTCGGCGTGCTGCCAAAAAGGAGACAAGGTTCTGGTGGCCAGAAACTGCCACCGGTCGGTGTACCACGGGATCTATCTGCTGGGACTGGAGCCGGTGTATCTGCAGCCGGAGATTGATCCCCAGACGGGAGCGGCGCTGCAGTGTCCGCCGGAAGAGGTGGAAAAGGCATTAGAAACTCATGAAAATGCGACTTGCGTCATCCTTACTTCCCCTACTTATGAAGGGGTAGTGTCGGAAGTGGGCAAAATAGCAGAAATAGTCCACCGATATCAGATCCCCCTTGTAGTGGACGAGGCTCATGGCGCTCATCTGAACTGGATGAGGGGATGGAAAACTGCTATGGAGGAAGGGGCAGATCTGGTGATCGAAAGCCTTCATAAAACACTGCCGGCCCTGACCCAGACAGCAGTGCTGCACCGGTGCAGTGACCGGGTAGCGGCAGAGAAGATCCGGCGTTATCTGGATATTTACGAAACAAGCAGCCCATCTTATGTATTGATGGCCAGTGTGGCACAGTGCATGGACTGGCTGGAACAGGAAGGGAAGCCGGCTTTTTGTGCCTATGTGAAAAGGCTTGAGCGATTTTATGAAGAGGCAAAGAGGTGGCGGCATCTGTCCCTGTGGCATCACCGGCTCAAGGAACCGGGAAAACTTGTGATCTATACCGGAAAAGCGGACATCTCGGCCACAGAACTTGCAGAAAGACTGCGAAATTCGTATAATATAGAAATAGAGATGGTGGCCGCAGAGTATGTGCTGGCCATGACGACGGTGGCAGACACGGATGCATCTCTGGAGCGGCTGATGCAGGCACTTTCAGATATGGATGAGACTCTTTCTGAAAGCGAACCTCACATGCATGAGACAGGTTCTGTGCTGCCACAAAAGAAATATTCATCCTATGAGGCCATGAATGGCCCCTGGGAGGAAGTACCGATAGAGAAAGCCTGTGGCAGAGTGTCAGCAGAGTACATTATGGTGTATCCGCCGGGTATTCCGTTTGTAGTGCCGGGGGAGATGATTGATCTCCATGTTCTGGGGCAGATTTCTGAGGCGAAAGAGAAAAGATTAAACCTGACAGGAACGGCGGACGATAGGGTGTCGAACCTGCGGGTGTTAAAAGAGTAAAGGAGTCACGATCGTGGGCAGATTATATATTTTTATGGGAAAAAGCGCAGCCGGAAAGGATACGCTGTTTCAGAAGATATTGGAAGAAGACCTGGCCTTAAAGCAGGTAGTCCCATATACAACCAGACCGGTAAGACAGGGAGAAAAAGAGGGTGTAGCCTATCATTTTGTCAGTGAGGACACTATGAATGACATGAGGCAGCAGGGCAGAATCATTGAGTGTCGTTGTTATGAGACAGTGCAGGGACCCTGGTATTATTTTACCGCAGACGACGGGCAGATCGACTTTGAGCAGGGAGACTGCTGTATGATCTCTACTTTGGAAGGGTATGAGAAGATCCGGGATTATTACGGAAAGGACAAGGTAGTTCCGGTTTACATTGCGGTAGACGATTTTCTCCGGATGGAGCGGAGCCTTGCCAGGGAAAAAGAACAGCTGTCACCTTGTGTGGCAGAGGTCTGCCGGCGCTTTCTGGCGGATGAGGAAGATTTTTCCGGGGAAAAACTGAGGGCACTGGAAATCACAGACTGGATAGATAATACGGACCTTTCTGTGGCCCTGGAGCAAATCCGCAGCCTGCTAAAAAAAGGTAGATAAAATACCGGAAGCATGGTAAGATAGAAAGAGCGGAAGAAATGGGTTTTATCAGTAGTTTTGGAACAAGGAGGAGCTTATGGATATTCGGATCGATCCTATGCAGCAGGTAAATCAGACCAGTGGTACGCAGAAGAATCAGGCTCCTGCGGAAGATTTTAAATTTACCCTCATGAGTTCCATTGAAGAGGATGGCCTGGCGGCCAGACTGCAGGTCATGATGGAAGAGATCACCATGCAGGGGAAAAAACTGGGGAAACACATGGATGTGCGGGATATGAAGCATTACCGCAAGCTGATCAAAGAGTTTATGAATGAAATTGTAAACCGTTCCCACAAGTTCAGCCGTGAGAATTTTCTGGACCGGAGAGGACGACACCGGGTATACGGAATGATCAAACGGGTGGATGAAGTGCTGGATGAACTGGCGGGAGAGCTGATCAAAGATGAAAAAGATGCCATTGCGATCTTGGACAAGGTAGACGAGATCCGTGGCTTATTGTTAGATATAATCACATAAAAAGGTGGCGATACATTATGTTGAAATTTTCAGAAATCGTGGGACATGAACAGATTAAAGATCATTTGCAGACGGCAGTCAGAGAAAGCAAGCCGTTTCACGCATATATTTTTCAGGGAGAGACCGGTGTAGGAAAAGAGAATATGGCAAAGACATTTGCAGCGGCACTGCAGTGCCAGAACCAGGGAGAAAAGCCTTGTGGAGAGTGTGTTTCCTGTCATCAGTTTGAGTCGGGCAACCAGCCGGATGTGATCTGGGTGCAGCATGAGAAGGCTAATCTCATAACGGTCAGTGAGATCCGGGAACAGGTCTGCAATACAATGGATATCAAGCCATTTGCCAGTCCATACAAAATATATATTGTTCCGGAAGCAGAAAAAATGAACGAGCAGGCTCAGAATGCATTGTTAAAAACCATTGAGGAGCCGCCGGAATACGGAGTAGTGATCCTTTTGACCAGTAATATCACAGCACTGCTTCCAACTATCCAGTCCCGCTGTCTGATCATGGAATTCAGACCGTTAAGCAATTCCATCGTGGAAGAGTTTTTGAGAACCCAGGGACAGGTGCCGAATTATCTGGCTAAGGCCAGTGCGGCTTTCGCCCAGGGAAATCTGGGAAAGGCAATGCGCTATGCCAAATCAGAAGATTTTATTGAGACAAAAGATATGATACTGAATCTTCTCAGACATGTACAGGACATGACAGTCAGTGATATGCTGGAAAATATCAAAGAACTGGGAACCAGAAA
>ERZ825324.4085-NODE-4085-length-12590-cov-5.123813_pt1 | contig 12590 bp, 9 predicted proteins | sample MGYA00519859_ERZ825324 | MGnify/ENA primary metagenome ERZ825324 (study PRJEB31778, sample SAMEA3449198) | human gut metagenome | biome: human gut; feature: human-associated habitat; material: faeces | place: United Kingdom | collected 2010/2012 ... | reverse complement strand
ATATGGACGTGCAGATATTGATTATGAACAATGTGTATCTTGTGGAATGTGTCTTGTAAGTTGCCCATTTAGTGCAATTGTCGATAAAAGCCAGATATTCCAGACTGTTCTTGCACTTAAGAGTGACACGCCAATATATGCAGCAATAGCCCCATCATTTGTAAATCAGTTTGGCGGTGCTGTTACATCTGCACAGGTACGCGCTGCTTTAAAAGCTGTTGGATTTGAAGATATGATTGAAGTTGCTGTTGGTGCAGACTTATGTGCAATTCAGGAAGCTGAAGATTTCCTTGAAGAAGTACCTGAAAAGATTCCTTTTATGGGAACAAGTTGTTGTCCGGCATGGTCTGTAATGGCGAAAAAGACTTTCCCTGAATATGCAAATTGTATTTCAATGGCACTTACACCAATGGTTTTAACAGGTCGTATGATTAAAAAAGACCATCCGGATTGTAAGGTTGTTTTTATAGGGCCATGTGCTGCTAAAAAACTTGAAGCAAGCAGACGAAGTGTTAGAAGTGATGTTGATTTTGTTCTTACATTTGAAGAACTTATGGGAATATTTGATGCTAAATCAATTGAATTTTCTGAATTAGAAGTTGAAGAGGAACTCCAGACATCTTCTGCTGATGGTAAAGGATTTGCTGCTAGTGGCGGTGTTGCTAATGCTGTAAAAAATGTTATTAAGAAAATTGATCCTGATAAAGAAGTCAATGTTGTCAGTGCACAAGGACTTGCAGAGTGTAAAAAAATGCTTACTTTAGCAAAAGCAGGAAAATACAATGGATATTTATTAGAAGGAATGGCATGTCCCGGTGGTTGTGTAGGCGGTGCCGGAGTTTTAAGTGATGCTAAAAGAGCTGAAATAAAATTAAAGCAGGAAATGGCTAACTCACAATTAAAAAATTCTTCTGAAACATATTATGTTGATTATTTGAAATTAATTACTGAAGAAGATGCTGATAAATAATTATCATGTTATTTTATATATTATCTTAATACAATTTTTATTTTATATACTAATAATTTTAACAAAAATGTGTATAATCATTATATGATGAAAGGCTAAAATAGATAACACATCTAATTATCTTTCTATCATCATTATGCAAACTTTAGATAAAGGAGGCTTTAATATGGAATTAGAAATTACAACTGAAAACTTTGATGAATTAGTATTAAACAGTGACAAAACTGTACTTGTAGATTTTTGGGCTGACTGGTGTGGTCCATGTAAGATGCTCTCACCTGTAATTAAACAGATTGCTGAAGAACGAAATGATATAGTTGTTGGAAAGGTAAATGTTGACGAGCAACCCGGCTTAGGAGTTAAATACAAAATAGCTTCTATTCCAACAGTAATAGTATTTAAAAATGGTGAAATAACAAATAAAAGCATTGGTCTGGTTTCAAAAGCAGAATTATTGTCATTGCTAGATTAATTACAAATTTTCAAAAATACAATACTTCCCTTTATTTTTTGAAGAAAGAAAATTGCACGCTGCCGTAACTTCTTAATTGCCAGAAAGCGTCTCGATCCGAAAAATCCATGTTACGGGAGTGTTCGAAGATCAGCAGACCGCCTTCGCGCAACAACCCGTTGTCCAGCACCAGCCGGACGATTTCCCCGCTGCCTTCCAAATCGTACGGGGCGTCGGAGAAGACGATGTCGAACTGTTTCGGGCAGCTTTTCAGGTAGAGAAAGGCGTTGGCCTTGACCGGATAGATCGTTTCGCATCCCAGCTCCCGCGCCGTCTGCCGGATGAAGTTGTAATGCACGGCGTTGATTTCGACCGCCGTGACGCTGCGAGCGCCGCGCGAAGCGAATTCGTAGCTGATCGATCCCGTGCCAGAGAAGAGGTCGAGTACGTCGCACTGTTCGAAATCGACTAGATTGGTCAGGACGTTGAAAAGGTTCTCCTTGGCGAAGTCCGTCGTGGGACGCGCCCGCAAATTCTTCGGAGGGTTGATCGCCCTGCCCTTGTATCTGCCGCTGATTATTCGCATCGTACATCCCTGAAATACTTCCGCAACTGGCGGGCCAGCGTGTCGCTTCCCGACAGGCAGAGCGGATAGGTTTTGAGCGGAAACGTCCGGTCGAGCCGGCCGAGGTAATAGAGGACGTCGGCCGTCCCCTGCGCCCGCACCACTTCGGCCAGCCGCAGCACGTTGTCGTAAATCTTTATGTAGAGCAGCCCGTCGGTATGGATCAGCCATGCGCCCTGTCCCGCAAATTTCGGCTGAAACAGCAGCGGAGAGGTAAAGGTCACCCGATCGCCCGCCGTCTCGGCCAATTGACGGCGGCACTCCTTGTCGACGGCCATTACGGCGATCTGCTGCCGTTGCGGATCGCTGTATACCGCACACTCCGTCTCCGCACAGCCGAGCCCCGCCAGCGCAAGGTAGTTCGGAGCCGATTCCCGTTCGAAGACCTCGGCCGGTACCAACAGCGTTTTGTGCGTCAGTACCGAACATACGACGCGGTCGGCAGCTGCATACTCTGCCTGCAGCTCTTTCGGAAAAGAATGTCCACCCGACCGAAGCCGGATGGACATCTCTTTCGAAGGAGTCGCGGAATTACTCCCAGTTGCCTGCTTCATTGTTTGCACCCTCCATCGAACCGAACTTGATTCCGGGATACTTGTCGTAGGCGACGACCTCCGGAGCCTTGATGAGGTTGATCACTTCCTGACGGAACGTAACCGTATCGAGGAACTTCACGTAGGGGGCCTTGACCTCGACGACTGGAACGACGACCTTCGACTCGGTCGTAACCATGCCGGCTGCGATCGTGAATTCGGCCTGCTTGTTCGTTCCCGGTATGTAGCGGAAATTCTTCACCTGATCGGGCGAAAGCTTCTTCGGTGCGAAGATCGTGTCGATAACGGCTACCGTGAAGGTTTCGATATTTTTCTTGCCGGCTTTTTTCAGCTGTGCCATGGCCACCGAGTCGTCCTCGTCGACGATACGGCGCTGCCCCTCGATCGAATCGTTGAGAACGAAATTGATCAGCGTATCGAAATCGCCCGTAAAATGCTGGTATTTGGACTTGAACGCACGTTCGGCGGTACGAATGTCCTTGATGCGCTCGATAACGGCCTCTTCCTTCGCTTTTTTCACGTTTTCAAAACGGATGGGTGTCGAAATCTGATCGTAGATGACATATACCAGACCTACGATCACCAAGGCAAGAATCAGTTGAACGATTTTTTTCATTTCAATTATTTGTTTAAGTTTGTATCCCGTTTAAAAAGGTAACGCTGCAATGTTTAACACGACAATCGCGACCCAAATTTACGCCAAAATTTGTTTCGAAGCAACAAATAGTCAAAAAAAAATCATAGAAAATTTATCGGAATACCTCTCGGACGACGATTTTTCGCGGATTTTCGTACTGAACGGTTTTGCCGGTACGGGCAAGACGACGTTGATCGCCGCGTTAGTTGCCGCGCTCAAAGAGTTAAGAATAAAGCCCGTGCTGCTCGCTCCGACCGGACGGGCGGCCAAAGTGCTCGCCCGCTACTGCGGGGAGCAGGCGCTTACGATCCACAAACGCATCTACCGCCAGCGCACCAACGCCGATTACGAATCGAAATTCTCGCTCGACTTCAACAGGGAACAAGGTGCCGTCTTCATCGTGGACGAAGCCTCGATGCTCTCCGATTCGACGGGCGACGGCGCACTGTTCGGCAGCGGATCGCTGTTGGAAGACCTGGTGAGTTACGTGCGCAGCGGACGCGGTTGCCGGTTGATTCTGGTCGGCGACAGCGCGCAGCTGCCTCCCGTCGGGTGCGATTTCAGTCCGGCGCTCGATCCGGCGACGGTTTCGCGCTACGGCGAAGTCGTCTACGGGCTGATGGACGAGGTGGTGCGCCAGCAGATGCAGTCGGGTATTCTGTTCAATGCTACGCTGGTGCGCTGCATGCTCGAAAACCGTATCTACGAAATACCGAAATTCAGAATGGACTACCCTGATTTCGAGTCGGTAGAGGGCGGTGATTTCATGGAAAAGTTGCAGGATGCCTTCGACCGTTACGGTCGCGACGAGGTGATCGTCATCACCCGGTCGAACAAGCGGGCGAATCGTTACAACGAAGGGATTCGCCGTTATATTCTCAGGGCCGAAGAGGAGATCGAGAGCGGCGACATGCTGATGGTCGTGAAAAACAACTACCACTATGCGACGGCGGATGCCCAGGGGGCGATGAACTTCATCGCCAACGGCGACATCGCCCGGCTTGTCCGCCTGCGTCGCTTCGAGGATTTCTACGGATTTCATTTCGCCGACGCCGTGCTCTCGTTCGCCGATTACGGCGACATGGAGATCGGTTGCAAAATCCTGTTGGATACCATCAAGTCCGAATCGCCGTCGCTCACGCGCGAGGAGAGCAACCGCCTCTTCTACGAAGTCGAAAAGGACTATGTCGAGACGAAAAGCAAGATCAAACGTTATAAGGAAATCCGCGAAAATCCGCATTTCAACGCCGTACAGGTGAAGTTCGCCTACGCCGTGACCTGCCACAAGGCGCAGGGCGGACAGTGGCGGGCGGTCTTCGTCGACCGCTGCCTGTTCGGTGACGAACCGATGACCCGCGACATGCTGCGCTGGCTCTACACGGCGCTGACGCGCGCCACCGAAAAACTCTATCTGGTAAATTTCGATCCCCGATTCTATGAATAACCCGTCTTCGGAGGTTCATCCTCTCGCCCCGTTCCTGCCCGACGGCGCGCGCGTGCTGATGCTGGGCAGCTTTCCGCCCAAGCGCGTGCGCTGGTCGATGGAATTCTTCTACCCCAATCTTCAAAACGACATGTGGCGGATCATGGGGCTGCTCTTTTTCGGCGACAAGGCCCATTTCCTAGCCGATCCCAAGCATTTCGACCGCGAACGCATCATGGCTTTTTGCCGGACGGTCGGGTTGGCGCTCTACGATACGGCCAGCGAAGTCGTCCGCCTTCGGGACAACGCCTCGGACAACTTCCTGCAAGTCGTGCGACCGACCGACGTGTGCGGTCTGCTGGATCGCCTGCCCGAATGCCGGGCCGTCGTGACGACGGGCGAGAAGGCGACCGAAACATTGGTGGGGCAACTCAGGTGCCAGCGTCCTGCTGTCGGCGGTTCCGCACCGTTCGAATACGCCGGCCGCCGGATGCAGCTCTTCCGTATGCCGTCGTCGTCGCGTGCTTATCCCCGGTCCGTGGAATGGAAGGCGGAGTTCTACCGGAAGATGTTCGCTGCGGTCGGTATGATCTGACTTTTTGCCTTCGGTTTCGCCTCGGATGCTCTGTCCGGGTCAAGCAAAATTGGAAATAATTTGCTTCTGCGCCCGACTTTTCGTATCTTTGACTTCGTCGAAGATACTCCCGCTCGGCAATGTTCAAATAAATTTGACATTGCCCTCGTTTATTCGTATCTTTGCGATCCCGAAATTGGTCTGAATAAGACTTATTTCGCACTACACATTGTATATTTTATTGCATGATTATGGCAGGTACGGATAAGAAATATGTAGAGACTCCGCTGATGAAGCAGTACTACCAGATCAAGTCGGTTCACCCCGATGCGATCCTGCTCTTCCGCGTGGGCGATTTCTACGAGACGTTCGGCGACGATGCGATCAAGGCCAGCGGGATTCTGGGTATCACGCTCACCCGCCGCGCCAACGGGTCGGCGACCTTCGTCGAGCTGGCGGGATTCCCCTACCACGCCATCGACACCTACCTGCCCAAGCTGGTGCGGGCCGGGGAGCGCGTGGCGATCTGCGAACAGCTGGAAGACCCCAAGCTGGTGAAAGGACTCGTCAAGCGGGGCGTCATCGAGCTGGTTACGCCGGGCGTCGTTCTGGGCGACAACCTTCTGGCCAACAAGGAAAACGTCTACCTGGCTTCGGTTTACTTCGGCCGGCAGACCACGGGCGTGGCCTTTCTCGACATTTCGACCGGCGAATTCTACGTGGCCGAGGGGCCGGACAACTACATCGACAAACTCCTGTCGAATCTCTCGCCCAAAGAGATCATCTACCAGCGGGGATTCGACGAGCGGTTCCGGCAGGCTTTCGGCACGAACTACTACACCTACAAGCTCGACGATTGGGTCTTTTCGGAGGAACTGAACCGCGAAAAGCTCTGCAAGCAGTTCGGCACGCAGTCGCTCAAAGGGTTCGGCATCGACCACATCTCGGCAGGCATTTCGGCCGCCGGCGCCATCCTCTACTATCTGGAATTCACCGAACACAAGGAGATCGGCCACATTGCATCGATCTCGCGGATCGACCAGGACGACTACGTGTGGATCGACAAGTTCACCATCCGCAACCTGGAACTCTTCACCACCAACGGTTCGCGCGACAGGAGCAGCTTCGCAAACGTGATGGATCGCACGCTCACGCCGATGGGCGGCCGTCTGCTCAAACGCTGGATAGCCATGCCGATCCGCGACATCGGGCGCATCAACCGGCGGCTGGACGTGGTACAGCGCTTCGTGGAGGACAGCGATCTGGCGGAAGCCGTCGGCGAGCAGGTCTCGCTGATCGGCGACCTGGAACGCATCGCTTCGCGTATCGCCGCCGCGCGCGTGACGCCGCGCGAACTGGTGCAACTGAAAAATTCGCTCGCTGCGATCGAACTGCTCAAAGCGATCCTCGAATCGACGGACGACGGGAATCTCCACCGGCTCGCCGCCGAGATCGACGTGCTGGCGCAGATGCGCCTGAAACTCGAACGGGAGATCTATCCCGATCCGGCGAACAACCAGATTCAGAAGGGCGGCGTAATCGCCGACGGGGTCAATCCCGAGCTCGACGACCTGCGCCGCATCGCTCTGCACGGCAAGGACGTATTGCAGCAGATCCAGCAGCGCGAGAGCGAACTGACGGGTATCCCGTCGCTCAAAATCGGCTACAACAATATCTTCGGATACTTCATCGAGGTGCGCAACGCCCACAAGGAGAAGGTACCCGATACATGGATCCGCAAGCAGACGCTTTCCAACGCCGAGCGTTACATCACCGAGGAATTGAAAGAGTACGAAGAGAAGATTCTCGGTGCCGAAGACCGCATCCTGACGCTCGAACAGGAGATTTACAATGCGCTGATCGCCTTCGTTTCGCAGTCGCTGTCCCAACTGTTGCGCGATGCACACGCCGTGGCGCGCGTCGACTGTTTCCTGTCGTTCGCCCGCATCGCGCGCGAGCGCAACTACGTGCGCCCCGAACTGGACGACGGGGCGCGCATCGACATCGAACAGGGGCGTCATCCGGTCATCGAGACGCTGATGCCCGTGGGCGAGAAATATATCCCCAACGACATCCGGCTCGACGACGAGGAGCAGCAGATCGTGATGATTACCGGCCCCAACATGTCGGGTAAGTCGGCTCTGCTGCGGCAGACGGCGCTCATCATCCTTATGGCGCAAATGGGCTCGTTCGTTCCGGCACGCCGGGCGCACATCGGCGTGGTGGACAAGATTTTCACCCGTGTCGGCGCGTCGGACAATATTTCGCAGGGCGAGTCGACCTTCATGGTCGAGATGCTCGAATCGGCCAGCATCCTGAACAACATCTCCGACCGCAGCATCGTGCTGCTGGACGAGATCGGCCGCGGCACGAGTACCTACGACGGCATTTCGATCGCCTGGGCGATGGTCGAATACCTGCACAACCACCCCACGGCCCATGCGCGGACGCTCTTCGCGACCCACTATCACGAGCTGAACGAGATGGAAAAGATGTACCCGCGCGTGAAGAACTACCACGTCACGGTCAAGGAGATGAACAACACGATCGTCTTCCTGCGCAAGCTCGAACGCGGCGGCACGGAACATTCGTTCGGTATTCATGTCGCCAAAATGGCCGGCATGCCGGCGTCGGTCGTGTCGCGCGCCGACGAGATTCTCAAAAACCTGGTGAAGGTCTACGGCACCGACGAGATCGTGCCGAGCAAAAGCCCCAAACTCCGAGGGCGCAAGCAGGCGTCGGTCAAGGATGCGGTCGAAGAGGCCGACAAGGGGGCGTCGATGCAGTTGTCGATGTTCCAGCTCGACGATCCGGTGCTGGTGCAGATCCGCGATCAGATCAAGGGACTGGACATCGATTCCCTTACGCCGCTCGAAGCGCTCAACAAGCTGAACGAGATCAAGAAGATCGCCGGTATCTGACAGTCGTGCAAGAAAACGGAGGCTGCCTTTCGAGGCAGCCTCCTGTCTTGTTTCAGTCGCCGGTCAGCGAATTGTAAGGGTAATGCCGCCCGTAATCCAGAAATTCGGACGACGAAGCCCGCCGAAATCGCAGTAATCGGTGTCGGTGATGTTGGCCAGATCGACGTGTAGAGCGACGATCCCTTTCTCCCATCGCAGGTGTCCGTCGAGCAGAAAATAAGGACTGAAATCGACCTCTTCGGTCTGCATTCGCCCTTTGTCGTCGGTCAGCAATTTCCCGTCGGCGTCGCGCAGGTAACGGTTGTAAAAGCCGTAACGATCGAAGAGGGTTCCGGTCACGGCCAGAGAGAAGCGGCGCAGGAAACGAATCTCCGCGGCGAACGACAATTTGTGGCGCATGTAGTCGAGAATGCTCGACGTCCTCACGTCGCTCAGACGCGATGTGGTCAGATACCCGTAAGAGACTGTCGCGCTACGCACTACTCCTCCGTCGGAACGATATCCGCCCGATGCCTCGATGCCGAATGTACCCAGACGCGACTCTTGCTCCGAGTGCCATTTGTCATATAGGGTCCGGTCGCCGATCGTCAGTTCGTCGCGCCACACCCAGTCGATTACATTGCGACCGTCGCGGTAGAAGAACTGTACGGAGGCATGCCATTTTTCGATGGCGTAACCTCCTCCGATATGGTAGGTGACAGCTCGTTCGGGTTTGAGATTCGGATTGTTGACCTGCGCTTCCGACGTATAGTAGAGGTCGGTGAACGTCGGTAACCGCATCGACTGTGCGGCTCCGGCTTCCGCTTGCCAGCCGCCGTTGCCGTAGCGTCCCGATACGGCCCAAGAGACCGACGTTCCGTAGGGCGTAAAGCTCGCACCGGCCGAAGCGGCGATAGCGAAACGGCGCCATCTCATGGAATGGCGCAGCCACAGATTGCCCACGTGGCGTTCGGCTTCGCACTTGTAGCGGCCGCGCGGAGCGGCCATCGGTTCGCCCAGATTGGAGCTGAAAATGTGGTGATAGATGTAGTCGCCACCCAGCGAAGTGGAGCCTCCCCGCCACTGCAAGTCGCCCCAAAGCTCCGCTCCGACGTTGTCGGTGTTGTGGTAATTGGTCGGTGTACCGCGTGTCCATTCATAACGGTCGAAATTCTTGCGGTAACTTGCGTCGGCGCAGATTCGGAAAAGCCCCCACTCCTTGATCCATCGCAACGAACCGAGCGCCGTGGCGGTCTGTTCGAACTGATCCGGATTGTAGGCGGCATAGAATCCGTTGGACCCGAAGCGCCGGCCCTGTCCGCCAGTCTGAAAGTCGAAGAATCCGGCTTTCGGCGAATCGTATGTCATACGGAGGTACCCGTTCACGTTGCGGAAGTCGGTATTGTGGATATATCCGTCGCTGCGACGCAGCGATCCGGCGGCGAAGAGCACGAGACGGTCGCGTGTAAGAGCTCCGGACAGATTGGTATAGCCATACCCGTGTTGCCCGCCTTCGGCTTTGAGCCGAAGATAGTTGCGATACAAAGGAACGGTCCGGACGTTGACTGCACCGGCATAGGCACCCACTCCCGGAATTCCCTCGATGAGTTCGATACCCGACACGCAATCCATGTCGATCAGCAGCGAATGGGTCTGGTGTCCGGTGCGGGCATCGGTGAAATTGATGCCGTTGAGCAGCATCATGGTTTGATCGGGCGATCCTCCGCGGATCGAGATGTCTGCCTGCACGCCCTTGCCGCTACGCTCGCGAATGTCGATCGAAGGGCTGAGGCGAAGGGCGTCTTCCAGCGTCTGGAACGGCGCGGCAGCCTCTGTACCCCGATCGAAAACGGGCGTTTGCGACTGAATGCTGCGGGAGGGACTCAGTCGTGTCCCCGTCACGCCGACCGGCTCGATTCGCATCACGCGGGATACGCCCGAGGTGTCGGCCTGTTGAGCCGCAGCCGTTTCAGTCGTCAGCAAGAGAATGGACATCCCGACCGCAAGCACCCCGATCGTCACTTGGCGGTGGAGGCTGGCGAACACGGCATAGTTCGTACGGCTCCAACGCTTGAAGCACGGGATCGGCTTCGCGGTTGAATGTTTCTTCATCTTGATGAAGTTTTTTAGATGGTTAATGAATAAAAACGAACATAGGCCCTGCCCAAAGGAGGAGCCTATGTTTTGTCGGTTACTTTTCGACGTGTCGTTTGCGCCACTCCCACGGCGCGACGTGGTCGGGCGAAGCCCAGATGCCGACGCCCTCCTCCTGTGCGAATCGCTCGGAGCGGATGTAGCGCAGTTCATTGACTGTATCGTTGCGATACCACGCAAATCCCGAACGCAGCATCAGATCGGCCACGTCGTCGTTGTCGCGCGTGGTGGCGATCACCCGCACACCCTGCGGGGTGCGTCCGCCCTTGGGCGTCACCTCGACGCGGCGTTGCAGGATCATGTTGTAGAGGTATTTGCGTGCCTCGTACCCCTGCGGCTGTTCGATTTCGGGAGCCTCGATGCTGTACACGTTGTAGGTCAGCGTATCGCCTCCGTCGTCCAGACCGAGGAACGTATCGCCGTCCACCACGCTGATTACCCGCACGGGATAGCTGCGCTGGACGATCTCCGCCTGATGTCCTTTTCCCCGTCCGATGAGTTTCAGCCCCAGGACGGTCAGTATACCCACGGCGATCGTGGCGATCAGGACGCCGTTGCGGAGCTTCCGTTTGCGGCTGTTCCTGCGGTGCCGCCGGTGGTGACGGCGACGGGATGTTGTCGGGTTCGATTGTTCCGCCATAGTCTAATTGAGTTTTAGTCGAACAGGGCTTCGGTCTTCGCTACGACCTCTTCCGGATCGGGCGTGAGCGGGAAGACGAGGCTCGGTTCGAGATACCAGAGTTCCTTATCCTGCTGGCAGCGGTGTTCGCCGCCGCCCGTAATGTTGAGCATGACGATCTTCTCGGGGTCGATCCGCCCGTCGGCCACGGACTTGACGAGCGACGCCGTGGCGATTCCCGCCGCAGAGTAGATATCGATTCCCTCGGTCTCCTCGAACAGGGCGCGAGCCTTGCGTGCCTGTGCGTTCGTCGCTACCATGATGTCGCCGCCGGTGGCTTTGAGCGCGTCGTACAAACCGCCTGCCAGCGAATAGGGAGGTTTGCGGTTCGAGAGTACTTTGGCGTCGATGATTTCGGCGTCCCGACGGGCCTTGGCGGCTTCGTAGGGCAACATCTCGCGCGAATCGACCCGCCATGCGTCGAACATCGGGACGAAGGGGGCGTTCTGCGAGACGACGAGTTTCATCGTCTTGTTGCCGAAGCGGCCGTCCTCGTTCAGGCGCATGTTGGCCTCCCATGCTGCGATGGCGCCCGTGCCGCTGCCGACAGCCTGGAAATAGTAGTCCGGAATCTCGCCGATGGTCGTGGCGGCCGACAGCACCGTAGTGCCCATGCCGTCGCGGCGGGCGACATTCTTCGCGCCGCCTTCGGCGTAGAACTTCCGCGATTTGAGGGCCAGGTTGCTCAGGAAAATCGCGTCGAAATAGTCGCCGCCCCGTTCGGGACAGATCAGTTTGACGCAGGGGTTGAGCGGCCGGTCGAACCAGAGCGCCGAGATGTTCTCTTCGGGCACCGACAACAGCAGCGGAATGTTGTTGTCCGAGCAGACTTTGGCGAAGGCGCGCGCCGTATTGCCGGCCGAGGCGACCACCAGAATCCGGTTGTCGCCCTCGCGGATGCGGGCGCAGACGCTGTATGCTTCGGTCTCCTTGAAAGAGCAGGTCGTCATCTTCGCACCGATCTCGGGATAATAGCCGTTGAAGGTGATATAGAGGTTTTTCAGGCCGAGGTAGTCGGCCAGACCTTTGCTTTTGTAGGTTACGGGTGCGCTCGAACCCTGCAACATGCGGCGGACCGGCAGCCAGTCGCAGAATTTGTAGAAGCCGTAGCTGTCGGGGCGCACGTCGATCTGCCGGACGGCGTAACGAGTGCGGATCATCGAAGGGATTTTGCAGCAGGGATCGTCGAGCATCCAGCCTTCGTCTTCGAACTGCCGCCCCGTAGCGACGCATTCGAGCGTGTAATGAGTGGGTGTAAAATTCTCCATGTAGTATCTTTGGGTATCTTTGGTTTTCAGGACATGCGCCCTTTGAAATCGGCGTAACCGAATTCCCGGACGATGCGGACGGCTCCGTCGGCGTCGGCGACGGCGATCGCGGGGTGCGCCACGCCGTTGAACATCGTGGTCTTGACCATCGTGTAGTGGATCATATCCTCGAATACGATCCGCTCGCCGACCTGCAATTCGTGGTCGAACGCCCAGTCGCCGCAGTAATCCCCCGCCAGACAGCTGTTGCCGCCCATGCGCCAGCGCCGGTCGCCTTCCTGCGGTTCGCGGGCCCCGACGATCGCCGGCTTGTAGGGCATTTCGAGGCAGTCGGGCATGTGGCAGGCGAACGACA
>ERZ825324.4083-NODE-4083-length-12595-cov-3.590112_pt1 | contig 12595 bp, 8 predicted proteins | sample MGYA00519859_ERZ825324 | MGnify/ENA primary metagenome ERZ825324 (study PRJEB31778, sample SAMEA3449198) | human gut metagenome | biome: human gut; feature: human-associated habitat; material: faeces | place: United Kingdom | collected 2010/2012 ... | reverse complement strand
CTTGACGGTCGCGTTGGTGTTGCCCAGCACGATGGTCGCCGCGTAAGCTGCTTCGTCATAGGTGTAAGTGCCGCCCAGCGCCTCAACCACTTCGGAAACCGGAACCATCACGGTGCCGATAAAGTCAACGGACGGGTGCTCCAGCGTCTTGCCGTTCACGGTCACAACGCCGTCGGACTCGGCAAAGTATTTGTTGCTCTTTTCCTTCGCATCCTCAAGGATATCCCACTGCTTCTGGGAGTATTCCTGATTCATCGGGATGTACTTCGCGTCCCAAGCCACGCGCTCCTGGCCTTGGCGGGAGGTGATGTACTTAAGGAATTCAGCTACGACAGGGTTTGCAGCCTGCAGCGGGTTCGCATACGCATAGATGCAGCGGGTCAACGGGTAGGTCGCGTTGTGGATGTTCTCGTAGTTGTTCTCGTAGGCCGGACTGTTCTCGTCCTGTGCCAGAGCCAGCATCTTCACGCCGTCGGTCAAGAAGGCTGCGCCGGTGTAGCAGATGGCGAACTTGTTCTTGAGCAGGGACTCGATCATGTACGTGCCGCCGTTGACGACGCGCCCGGTCTCAGCGTTCAGACCGTTGGAAACTTCGATCATGTTCTCGTTCCAGCGCTGGCCGCCGTGGAAGACCTTCTTTTCGAATTCGTCCGGGAAGTTGTAGCTGAATGTGTAGCCGTAAGGAATAATCAGCTCGTTTTCCCACTCGCCGGTCAGACCCAGCTCGCCCCAGTAACGGATGTTTTCATCCGCACCGCGCGCCACGGTGGGATCCCAGGTCAGACCCTTCCAGCCGCCGGTACGAGCCGCGCCGAAGATGCCGTCAACCTGCTGCATCGTTAGGGAGTCGAGCGGGTTCTCGGCATTGACGAAGATCGCCAGAGAGAACGTCCAGCCGCGAACTTCGTAAGAGCCGAAACAGGTGGAAATTTCGAGTGCGTAGCCCAGCGCGCACTGACGCTGGAAGCCGTTCAGCTCGTGATAGCGGGCTTCGCGGCCCATCTGGCCGATATCCGCCTGGCCAGTGATCAGACCCGGGAAGGCGTTGGCACTGCTAGTCAGCGTATCTTCGAAGACGACGTCGGGATGCCATGCGTTAAAATCGGCCTCCCAAACCTGAACGAGGCCGCTATCCTCAATGTAGTTGCTGCCCCACTGGCGGATCGTGCCGCTAACCTCATAATCCGGTTTGTATTCGGGGAGGTCGCTCAGGTCAAAGATATTCGGATCGTACCATTGTTTGAGTCGGTCGTTGGTGCCTGCGGCGCGGGCAGCCTGGTATTCCATAACCAGCTCGTCCGCTGTCTTTTCGGTTTTCTCGGTGTTCTCGGCCAGCGCGCCCGTTGCGGTCGCTGCGATCAGCAGTGCACTCGCGAGAGCAAGGTACTTTTTCGATTTCTTCATAGCTAGGTTGCCTCCTTGCTAAATGTTGATTGTATCATACTCCGAGAATCCTAAATGACTTCCAAGAAAAAACATAAATCAGTTTAACTTATCTTAACATATCTTATGGTATGATTTTATGCGATTTGATTGACTTCGTTTCCGCATACATGGTACTATTGGCCTGAACATGATTCGCATCTTTGTAAAAGGAGAATATTGCCATGAAAAAGATCAGCTTTGCTCTTGTCCTCCTTCTGATTCTGACGGGGCTTTTTCCCGTCTCGCTGGCTTCTGGCCAGCCACTGCTGATACTTTCGGACGGTGAGGCTGTGCCTTATGAGCCGTATGCCCTCTATTTAACTGTCTCGGGCGAAATTGGCAGGCTTAGCGCACGGCAGGGCATCGTCTTTACGCGGGCGATGGAATCCTATTTACAGGCGAACAACGTCATTCTCTCCACTGATGAGTTCCTCTCCCTCTGCGGCGAAGAGATGAACAGTTATCTGGAATCAGAAACCTTTACCGTCTGCCGCGGTCTGCTCAAAGCACATTACGACTTGACGGACGAGCAGATTCTTCGCAGCATCCGTGATTCTTACTGGTCGCAGTATGTCGCGCAAATGCTTTCGGCGTTCTACCGTGCGCAGGAAAAAATGAGCGGCGAAAGTGCGGAAATGATGTTTAGTGCTTTTACTGAGCAGTTTTATGAGAATCTTTCTTTCTGTGACGAGGCGGACGGCGTGGCGGTTTTCGGCGGCGAAACTATCGCATGGACGGATGAATATCGCGCGCAGGTGCGCTACAACGAGCTGACCTCCCTGCTGGCAACCGTCGATACCATCGCACTCAACCGCAGTGTTGAAAAATATCTGGACGACAACCATGTGACGGTTGATTACGAGGGCATGGACGAGAGCATTCGCGACGCCGTCGCTTCCATGCAGAGCAACGAAATTTACAGCGTCGCGCTCGATGAAATTTTGGCGGCGAAGCATCAGAAGCTCGACGATTTCCTGGTTGCCATGACTCCATTCGTTGAGGCGAATTTCCAGCGCGCGTCTTTCGGCGGCTATTGCTACGAATTGTATCAGGCCATGCCTGAGGATCAGCGCCCTGAGGATTTGCGGGAATACTATTATAGCTGTTTGGATGGCGTTTCGCAGACCTATCAGATTGGCTATCTCGGATGGTAACGTTTGGTTCTGCATGATAGCATTTGCTGTTTGATAACTTGAAGCTCATAAAATAACAGGAAGAAGCGATGATGTTATTGGAAAACTAGGGAATATCTGGATAAAGAGTCTTGTATTCTATCAAAGCGTATCATCCGAGCGTTTTTTTCAGAATGCAAGGCTTTTTGCTACTTTGATTTAGCTTGTCAGGTTTCTGCAAAAGGGCAGGTTTTTTCCAAAAAAGCAGCGCATTGTTGAACGTCTGAGCGTTGTTTTGGTGCTGGCGATGGGCGTAAATATGGCGGTTCGAGGATTAAATCTGGTACCTTAAGCTGTTTCTTTTAAATAAGATCCAGTAAATGAACAAATTCGAAATTTTGCACAAATTCCGATAACGGACGTGCGATGCGCGCCCGCGGTTTGTGCAGGATTTGCTTATTGCGCAATTATTGTAAGGTCATGAAAATCTTCTCAATGAGAATTTACTATGTTCAACAAGAAAAGAACATGTTATAATGAAAATGTAGTGATCTCGTTATGAGGAGGATGAAACATGGATATTGGAGAACGGATAAAGTTCTGTAGAAAGCATAGAGGGATGACGCAAGACCGTCTGGCTGAAGAAACGGGGATTCATCCCGTTTCAATTCGTAAATATGAAACGGGAAAAATGGTTCCCAAACCGGAACAGATCGAACGCATAGCTAAAGCACTTAATGTGACCTATAGTGCAATCAGTGGAGATTATGATGTTGTTTTTCCGGTTGGACGCTTTCCGGAAGTGATAAGTCTATTGATGATGCTTTTCCATTCTGGGATTATCACAATTGAAGGAGAAAAGAACGGAGGGCAAAAGATTGAGCCGTCTACGGCAAAAATGAAGGTCAATCCGAGTATTGCACGCTTTTTTAATGTGGAATCCCCAAATGCGAAAATTGCGCTGGAACAGGGCTGGCTGACGGCGAATGATCCTAGAATTATGAATTTCTTTTCTGAATATGAAGCCGTTGTTTCTGCGTATGAACAGGCTGTTCGGGAAGGAAAAGAACATCCGTCAGAAGAACAGGAGCAAGTTATTCAGCAGAGAAAGCAGAAAATGGAAAAAACACAAATGCTGATGCAGCTGAAGCCGCTGGTTCTCCCGATGGACTTTGATTATGACATCGAGACGGATGGAGATTACGATCCGGAAGATTATGGCCCTGTATTTGCCGAAATGCTGGAAAAAAAGCGTAAACGTCAGAGAAATCCCGAGGAAAAAAACGAGAAGAGTACGATGTGAAATCTGATGGTGGCAATTAAAATGTACTCATTTTGCACTCAAAGAATAAAGAAAAGCCCTGAAAATCGAGCTATTGCTTGACTTTCAGGGCTTGTGGTTTTATTCCCACTCGGCAAAGGGAACTACTTTCTAAACATATTTGTTTAGAAAATCGGCAGATTTCGACCGATTTTTGTGAAAAATCGGCTTGTTTATCCTGAAAATGAAATTGTTTTGGTAGCGGAAAAGTAGCGTGTCAAATTGACCTCGAAAATGGGGGCAATTTGAGGGGTTCTCTATGCGTCCATTGTACCGGGAGACAGCGCGAATGTCAAGTCAAAAGATGAAGGACGAGCGAAAAAGCTGTTACCGCGTATGACGAGTCACGAAAGAAATGAAAGTTTCTATACGGACATTTATGCGGACGTTTATCGGGACTTTCTGGACACAACCCAGCGTCCGGTCTTGTTGGAACCCTCGCGATGAAGCCTGTTTTGCGCCTTCAAAGATGCAATCAGACGGCGAATTTGACGATCGCTCAGACCGAGATGCTCCGCCATGACGGGAATGGTCATGCGCGGATCGGACTTGAGCAGAACGAGCAGTTGATCTTCCGGCGACTTGATATGCTGCTTCACATAGACGTTTTTCAGCGCTTCGAGAATCATTTCGAGCATGAACTCGATGAATACGGTTGCGCTGCCCTGTGTGTTGGCGGCGTTCAAGGAGGCATAATAGTCGGCTTGATGCTCCAGAATCATGGATTCAATCGGCAGATAGGTGAAGATAGGCTCCCATTTGCGCAGAATCAGCGTTTGCCAAAGCCGCCCTGTTCTGCCGTTTCCATCTGCAAAAGGGTGGATGAACTCAAACTCATAATGAAAGACGCAGGAAGCGACGAGCGGATGCGCAGTCGTGTTTCGCAGCCATTCAAAGAGCTGCTGCATGGCTTCCGGGACATATTGGGCGGGCGTGCCGGCATGAATGAGCTGATCCCCTGCATAAACGCCGACACCTGTATTGCGGAATGTACCTGCGCCCATGACAAGCCCATCCATCATAACGCGATGGACTTTGAGCAGATCGTCGATGGAGTACGGATCGAGCGACGGAAGCAAATCATAGGCTCGAAAAGCATTTTGCACTTCCCACACTTCCTGCTGCGGGGCGAGAACGCGCTTACTGTTCAGCAGCGCAGTCACCTGATCGAGCGTCAGGCTGTTATGCTCAATCGCCAGCGAAGAATGAACGGAACGGATGCGGTTGGCGCGATGCAGCTGCGGTTGAGCAGACAGATTGCCGCGTACCGTGATTTCCTTGACCGTCGCTGCAATTTCGGTGCAGAGGCTGAGAATGGTATCTGTGAGCTGATAAGGCGGAGTGTAGGTACTCGTAGGACTCACCTCGATGGGATAGGTTTGTTCTTTGTGGGATTAATGCTGGGAAATATAGAAAGTACTATTTATCATACCATGAAAATCGGTAAGCGCGTTCAGATTCTGGTTTAAATGGCAGAATCTGGTTTTGTTCGCAGTAACTCAGATATCCTTTAATAGCAGAAAGAAACACACTTGTAGTAAATTGTTCTGGAATATTCAACTCCCAATGTCCCGGTATAAGGTCTTCACCGATAAATTCATGACTTAAAACAATATGTGGAAGTTGATTTTCTCGATCCTTTTGAAAATTCAGAGGTAATCCAACTGCATAAAATTCATGAGCAATCTTATTTCTGCGCTGATAAATGAGACGGGAGTAGGTGTGTTTTTGCGCGGCATTTCGTTGATCTTTTTCATTTGGGATAAGTTTTAACAGACGCTGGGCTTCCTCGGAAAGGTCTGAGTCAGTGGCAGAATATATTTTGCCATAACGCCGAGTATCTAAATGAAGATTTCCAAGATTATATTTTTTATGGTAGTTATAATACAGAGTTATTGGACAGATCATTTTTAATATATCGGAATATGATGGTTCAGAAAATTTTTTGAGAAAACTTGAAAAACTGCTTGAGATATGATGGCTGTTCGGAAATGCACTTTGGGAAAAGGCATCAATTACAGAACAACGAAGAAGAAATCGTGATTTTTCATTTTTTAAAAGGGCAATTTCCTCCATATATTGATTTGACCATGTTTTAATCTGAGCAATTTTTTCTGAAACAGAAATCGGCGGATTTGAAGAAACACACATAGTAGTCATTCCTCTTGAATTCCAGAATGTTTGATGGTTTTCATCACGTTTGTACATTAACATACTTGCAAGAGCGAGTTTGCTACTCGATCTTACAGCTTCTTCATCAATTCCATAAACTCCCTAACCGGATACGCGCCGTCAAATCCGGTATCATTTTCGTCAAACACCATATAGTAGCGGTACTTTGCGCCCGCCATATCTGCCCATTTACGACCGAGCTGCAATTTGATACGGCTGTCGCTGTTGTCACGGTCATCGCCCTTTGTTTCGACGAGGACGATTTTACCGCTGTTTGTGGCGACGATGAAATCCGGGTAGTGGTTGATAAACCCGTTGAGAACAAAGCTGGCTTTGTTGCTGTCGATGACGCGGTGCCACCAGCGAACATTGGGCAGACCGGCGATTTCGCTGATAACGCGATGCTCGAAATTGTTGACGTCGGCTTCCTGCTCGTAGAGCGATTTGTTGATGGGAAGCATAGTGGACGTCGGAGAGATGGATTTCGGAAAACGGTATTGAGGTTCAACGATGATTTCTCCGGATTCGATTTTCGCGATGAACTGCTTTTCCCGATAGTCATCGATCATGCCGTTGATTTTCGATTTGATGGCGTCGGCATAGAGGAAGGGATTGGATTCCATGCGCGCCAGATCGTCGGAACTCATCGGCTCGACGATGCGTTCGATATACTTCTTCAAATCGCTTGCGCCGACCGAATCCATGCGATTCAGTTGAGCGTAGAGCAAATCACGACACATCTCCTTCTTCTTATCCGGCGGATAGCTCTGAATCAGAAGTGTGTACGCCTGCACGGATTTTTCGGAAAGGGGAATATAGCGGGGCAGACCTTTGTTGCTGTCCAGATCAAGCATGGTTACGTTGTTCTGGGACGGGCTGAATGTGATCTGCGTATCCTTATCGGCGAGCGTGAAGCCGTCTGCAAGGGATTCCTTGGTGACGGGCTGATGATCGTGATCGAACAGAAGGGAAGCGCCGATATCTTCCATGAATATAGGCAGGCGCAAATCAAGCACATCCGCATATTCAGGCTGCATTTCGTAAAATTTGCGCATATCATTGCCTCCGGTCAGGGGAATACCTGCTTCTTCCGCTTGTCTGATTTCTTCGTCAAACGCTGCGCCGCGCTGTTCAGCCTCATCCATCATTTGGGAAATCGCGGTGGAAGTGGTTGCTGTTGCATCTGGGTTTTGCACTTGGGCTTGGAAACGCTCACGAAGTGCCTGCGTATCAAAGCCGAGGAACTCCTCTTGATCGTCCGACAAATTCTGCGGCGGGATGTCCTCGACGGTCTGCTGCACGGGCGGCGCAACGGGCTCTTCGGGCGCGTCCTCGCCGATTCGATAATCCTTTTCGGAGAAACCGGCGCGATTTAATCCTTTTACAACGCTTTCGACCGTTTCGCGGAAATCGGCAGAGCAGGTCATGACATATGCCATGTTCAGCAGCGGACGGGCATGTTTACGGGCATAGGGCAGGCGGAGGACACGACCGACGATCTGCTCGACATCGACTTTAGAAGTACGGTTCGCCAGCGTCGCCAGAATATAGGCGAACGAACAATCCCAGCCCTCTTTCAGCGCGTTGACAGTGATGATATAGCGAATCGGGCAGGAAGGAGAAAGCAGCCTGACGTTTTTCAGCTCGTTGATCTCGGAGGTTTTGATGGCGATTTGCTCCTTCGGCACGCCGATTTTAATCAATTCATTTCGGAGCTGCTCAAACGTCGTGGCGCTGTCCTTGCCTTTGGGTTGAGCCTGAAAAAGAACGATCGGGCGAACGTATGAACTGGTCTGCTCGGCTTCGAGTCGAGCTTCCTTTTCAAGGCTGGATTGAAGCTGAAGCGCGTCAAGCAGCACGTCCGACTTGGTACGCCGATTATAGATGATAACCGGCAGCTTGACCATGTTTTCCTTTTTGAGTTCGCGCGCGTCCACGATGGAGATGATGTTGCTGTTGCTCTTGGGCGTGGCGGTCAAATCCAGCACGAAGGAAGGATTCAGATTGTGCAGCATCTCGACGCTCAAATCACTTTGGGCGTTGTGGCTTTCATCGACGATGACGACAGGGGAGAGCTGATTGATGACCTGAATCAGCGCGGTTTCATCGACGCTGGGAACGAGCGCGTCCCGATCTGTATAGTGCGCGACGAACGGCGCGAGGTTGCCGTTCTCCTGATAAATCTTGCGCCCTTCCTTGCGCGTGATTCTCAACGAATCGTAGGTCAGAACGAAGATGGAGAGATTCTCCCGCACGCTGGACGGGGAAAGTGCCTGCCCGTTCAGCGCCTGCGTACCGTCGTAGACCTCGACGCGCGCCCCGAAATCGAAGTTGATTTGCTGGCGATAAGGGTCTTGCGGATCGCGAAGGTGGGCGATGGTTTGTTCCAGAATCGCGGTGGAGGGAACGAGCCACACAACGGCTTTGGTATTCAATGCGCCTATGCCGTCGAAGATGTGCTTAATGGAAGCGCATGCCAAAAGCGTCTTTCCGCCGCCCGTCGGCACCTTGAAGCAGACATGGGGCACGCCGGACAGCACATCGTTATATGGCGGCAGGGTATTGTGTCCCAAGCCGATGGAGATACCGAGTGTATGCCAGTGTTCGTTATAGGCTGTATTCAGGTTTTTTGTGCTGTTCAGAAGGGAGATATACGCATCCAATTCGTGAAGGACGCGCTTTTGATAATTCTTGAGTTCCATGCTGCCCCTCCTTTACAGCGCCGCGATATCGCGCGGGATTTTCTTAAACGTGATATGGAAACGCGCCATGTCTTCGGCGCTCAGCGTATTGGAATCCGCATAAATCAGATAGCCTTCCGCACGGGTTTGAATGGTTTGCAGGAAAGCGCGGTTGAGCGTCGTCATCCGATCCGCTTCATAATAGAAGTAGTAGGCGTGGTTTTCGTGTACGCCAAGCAGGTATTTTTCGTTTTCGGATGCGGCAGGAAGGGCGCATCGGGTTTCCGTATAGTAGACGTATGCGCGGATTTTCTCCTCAGCGGCGTTCGGATTGAGCATTCCGTTGATGAGCAGCGCATCGCCCAACTCATAGAAACTGAAACCGCCGCCCGTTCCTTCTACGGCTTTGTTGCCCTCGCCGTAACCGTTGATGACACGGCGCACACGTTCGGCGGTGATGCTTTCAGCGTAGTCGCCCATTTCGACGAGGATGAATTTGCGGTTTCCGCCATCCTGCTTGTTCATGTTGAGGACGGCATGGGCGGTGGTGCCGGAACCGGCGAAGGAGTCGAGGATGATATCGTCTGGATTTGTTGCTTGCTCAATCAATTCTTGCAAGAGGCCGCTATTTTTAGGAAAATCAAAGCGCAGGTCTCCCCAGATGTGCAGTTGTTCAGTGCTTCCAGTTCGAGTAAAGAAATTTTCACCAATGATAGACGAATATCCAGTATAACTACCTTCAAGATCGGCGAGATATTGCTTTTTTCTAGGACGACCAGTAGGAGAATCAGGCCATAAAATACGTCCATCTGCAATTAATTTTGCCATTGTATTTCGATCATAGCGCCATCCTTTGGCGGGACGACCGTAGTTTATTCCTGTGGCGGGATTGATTAAATCATAATGCAAATTAGGGCGAGCTTCTTCACTGGCTAATCCTACCATATTAGCACTTGTCCACGGACCGCGAGGGTCATTGTCTGGATTCTTATATTGATCTTCTTTTCTGTGACAGCCACGAAGTTTTGCTCCATAGCATAGTACATATTCGTGGTCGATAGAAACGTTTGTGACATTTCTGTTGTCTTTGTTTTGACGACTTTTCCAAATAAGTTGTGCAATGAAATGAGATTTTCCGAAAATTTCGTCCATAATGAGACGAAGATAAGTTACTTCAATATCATCAATGCTGATGAAAATAACCCCATCTTCTGCCATCAACTTTTGCAGCAGCTTGAGCCGCGGATACATCATGCAAAGCCACTTATCGTGGCGGCTCAAATCTTCGCCCTCTGCGCCGACAACCTTCCCCAGCCATGCCTTGATATGCGGATCGTTGACATTGTCGTTGTACACCCATTTTTCGTTGCCCGTGTTATACGGCGGATCAATATAGATGCACTTCACCCGTCCCTCGTACATCGGCAGCAATGCTTTGAGCGCATCCAGATTGTCGCCGTGGATAATCATGTTGCCGTCGTCGTCCCCGCCGTTCGGGGCAAAGGTGTATTGCTTTTCCAGCGTGCGGAACGGCACATCGAGATGATGATTGACGACTTTATCTTTTCCGATCCAGTTAAGGGTTGGCATTGTCATTTTCTCCTGTCGTATTTTTTTCTTCTTCTATCTTGGTACGCAACATTTTGATATTCCGGGGAAGCGAATATAGATAATTGATGATGCTCTGGATGAATTCGATGGTTTGATCGACCTGATAACTTGAAAATGTCTTTTTATCAGCATGTGCAGCACTATTTCCCAACTGCCGGATAATCCAGCATGCGTCGTCAAACATTGGAGGGAGAGTGCCGCTGCTAATCATATCTTTTATCATTTCTTCAAGCGTTTTTCCCTTAGCGTTTTTGTCTTTACAAATGGCCTCCAACACTCTCCGTAAAGCCAATGAACAAATAGCAAGGTCAATTTTTTTAACCTTTAATGCAGATTCAAAAGCCGTTCGGATGTTATCGGGAACGCCTGTGCAATTTATAGAACAAATTGGATATATTACATTAGAACTGGTAGTACAGCCATAAGAATTATCGACTGTTTCAAAAAGAGTTAATTTACCGCAAACGGGACAACTGAGCAACAGCCAAGTATATTCATCTCCAGGGGTACAATCATCTCCAATATCATCCCAGTATTCATATTCTTGATATATTTCTCGATGAAGGATTTTCATGAGACCAGTGTTCAGACAGTGATAACATGTATGTAGACGATATGGATTTGCATCGCTCATAAAAAAACCTCCTGCGAAAATTTCTCAAATGCGTATGGAAATATGCCGAGAAAGGTGTAAAAGGAAACTGAATATATACATTAGATACTATTCAATATTCTAGCATGATATGCTACACTTCGCAAGTTAATGCGCTAAAGAATCCGTCCCCGCCGACTAACCGACGAAAACGGACTTGCTATGAATTTTTTCAGCTTATTCTTTATTTTCCAGCAACCTCATCGCCCTTTTCCGAACCTGTTCCTCCATGAGCTTGAGTCTCTTGGGCGGCAGATTATACCGTACATGCCGCTTAAACCGAAAGCCCAGCAGCGTTCGGAGCTGTTCTCGGTTTTCGTCGGTCATAAAGCGTTTAGCGGTGGCGAAAAAGTCGTCGTATACGCACGGAACGAGCGTGTCGATGTATTGTTGAAATGATTCTGCGCTTTCGTAGTCTTCCGGTCCGGCTTGATTGAACAGAGAATTTCCATGGTCAAAGAGCGGGGCGGGCGCGGCGATGGTGTTGGTTTTGTTGTCGATCATAAAGCCGAAATTGCCGTAGTGCCTGTCTGTGTTGCAGATGACCGCGTCAAAGACCAGCATATCGCGGAAAGCCTTCTGGAACGGTTCGCCCAGATTTTCATAATAGGCGGCAACCGCATCGAAACCGCCCCTTTGCACCAGATTGCCGATGGGCATATAGGCGTGGTCGATGTCGGTAAACAGCTCGCAGGTGGAACAGAGCCGACCTTTCCATTGCGACAGACCGTATGGAATCGCGTCAATCCCCATAACAGCAGCGACCTGCGCGGCGTAGTACTCGCAATACGGCTCTGCACCCGTGTTGTAGCCGCCGTCTGTGCCGCCCTTGTACAGCGTGACTTTGCCGCTGATTCTGCGCCAGCACTTGGGCAGCATACCGTTTGTCGTAAATTCCGGGCTGGAAGCCAGCGACGAGCGGTTGCTGCTTCCGTAGCCGGTAAAGGCGATGAGCGCCAGCACTTCGCTGAAACGATTTTCAAAAAGGTTGTACTTTTCAAAGGTGCCTTCAAAGCCTTCTTCGACGACCCAATAGCTGTCATCCAAGGAAAGCCCTTTGCAGAGCGCGAGAATCCCCATCGGGCGGTTGACGTTCAATCCGCATTTTGCCAGAAGCCGATTGACATAAGCGCGGTTGCGTGGGATGGTGCGGCGGCGCATCCAGCGGCTGATCCCTTCCGGCGACAGCTCCATATCCAGCGGCAGAAGATGCCTTTGATCTTCGTTGATCCAATGCACTTTGATTTCAGGCGTGCTGGAATCGTTGGTCGCGGAAAAACGCAGAAGCGGAATGTCATACTGCTTCAAAATAAGTTCCATATTGCCGCCTCCCTGTTCTTGTTTTTCTGATTCCTACTCTACCACGAATGGCGCGAACGTTCAAGATTTTTCAGAGTATAGATTACACAGGATGCAAAAAGAAAATCCGTCCCCGCCGACCACCCGACGGGAACGGATTTCCTTCTATTCAATTACCGCGTAACCGCTTTCAGATATTCCTCGCTTTTCCCGCTCATAACCAGTCCGACATACGCCAGCGGGTCGTTGTAGATGAGCCAATCCAGCTCGGAACGCTGCTGCATGGTATGTGCGACCGCATCCTCAACGGCGGGCGTATAGA
>ERZ825324.4082-NODE-4082-length-12595-cov-5.544338_pt1 | contig 12595 bp, 14 predicted proteins | sample MGYA00519859_ERZ825324 | MGnify/ENA primary metagenome ERZ825324 (study PRJEB31778, sample SAMEA3449198) | human gut metagenome | biome: human gut; feature: human-associated habitat; material: faeces | place: United Kingdom | collected 2010/2012 ... | reverse complement strand
CTTCAATGTGGAAAGCGCCCTGATGCAGCATGCAATGGAGGAGCATGATATTCCGTACATGAAGCTGGAAACCGATTACTCCGCAGGCGACGCCGGGCAGGTGGAGACGCGGTTGGCGGCCTTCATCGAGACCATCTAGCCGCAGGTGATGCGCTCGGGCCGGACCGGTTTTCGCTTCGGCCCGAGCGTCTTCTCGCATGCCTAGCGCAGGAAGATGAACCCGGCTGGGCCGTCGACCACTTCGCCGATGCGCGCAGGCTGCCTTCCGGTGGCTTCCTCGAAAGCCTGGGCAAACAGGTCTGCTTCGTCGGGTGCGACAGATACCAGAAGGCCGCCGCTGGTCTGCGGGTCGCATAGCACGCCCATGCGGTTGTCGTATTCCTGCGGGTCCAGTACGCCGCGCTTTACGAACGGTGCCGCCCATTTGATGATCTCGAACGAACGGCCCGGGCGGCAGTAGTCGCATGAATAGCGGTATACGTTGTCGAACAGCGGCAGCGCATCCCAATTCAGGCGCGCGGCTACACCGCTGGGTTCCAGCATCTCGTGCAGGTGCCCGGCAAGCCCGAACCCGGTCACGTCGGTTGCCGCATGGGGGTGTATGCGCTTCATGGCGTCAGCGCCCGGCTTGTTCAGTTCCATCATGGCCTTGACGACCGGGCGGATGCTCTCATCGGTTTCCAAGCCCGCCCGGAATCCGGAATTCTTGATGCCGATGCCCAGCGGCTTGGTATAGAACAGCACATCTCCCGCCTGCGCTCCGGCGTTGCGCACGATCTTATCGGGATCCACCAGGCCGAACACCGACAATCCGTATTTTGGTTCATCATCGTCGATGGAATGGCCTCCTACCACGAACGCCCCCGCCTCGGAAACCTTGTCCGAACCGCCGCGCATGACCTCGGCAACCACATCGGTGCCCAGCCAAACGGGAAAGGCCAGGATGTTCAGGGCGGTAACCGGCCGGGCCCCCATGGCGAATACGTCGGACAGCGCATTTGCCGCCGCCACGCAACCGAATTCATAGGGGTCGTCGACCACCGGCGTGAAGAAATCCAGCGTCAGCACCGCTGCCAAGTCGTCATCGATACGGTATACGGCGGCATCATCGCTGGTGTCGAAGCCAAGCAGCAGCTTGGGGTCGGCGGCCGGCGCAATCTTGCTCATTATTTCCTGGAGGTCACCCGGACTCCATTTTGCCGCTCAACCGCCCTTCTCCGTCAGGTGGGTCAGGCGGATCTGCCCGTTGGCGTCGCGCAGGGGCTTGTGCGGCTTGATTCCGCAGCGGGCGCCATCGGCGTTTCGGCCTTGGGTCTGCGGGTCGAAGGCAGGCGATGCGTTTTCAGCCACGGGGCCTCCTTTTCGTGAGAACGGGCGATTGAGGGCGCGGGCACGGCAGCAGATGGCGCGTCGGACAGCTGCCGGCGTGCGCCGATGCCGGTGTACGCGATGTTTTCCCCATTATAGTGAACGCGCAACACCCGTTTCCTGTGGGCCCAGAGCTAGCTCGAACCGGTGGGGCGGGTTGCTCAGTGCCCGCCTCCTGCCGCCATCTTGACGGCATGCTCTAACTGGTCGGCAATGGCCTCCCAGTTCTCGCAGGCGGCCTTTCGGCTTCCGGGAAGGTTTACCACCGGCGTGCGCCCACGCTGCATGCATACGGCGCGCGACAGCATGGCGCGGCCGGTTTTTGTCAGCGAATATGCGCGCATGGCCTCGGCAATGCCGGGTACAGCGCGGTCGCAGGCGTCTTGCGTTGCTTCGACGGTTACATCGCGATATGAAAGGCCGCTGCCTCCGCAGGTCAGAACAATGTCGACATCCGGATCGTCGGCGGCCTGGGCAATGGCCAGGGCAATATCCATGCGTTCGTCACGGCAGATGACGCGGCTGTCCACGCTCCAACCGCGCGCAGCGATGAGCTCCTCGAGCGCGGCACCGGCCGTGTCTTCCTCGAACGAGCGCGTGTCCGAGCAGGTGATGATGGCAAACGAGATATCCATTAGGCCTCCTTGGAAGGTTCGTCGTGCGGCGTGCCGACGGGCTTTGCGGGCATGCCGCCTTGCACGGGGAAGGGAGCGGTGTTGAAGCTGCGTTCCCACAGGCCGGACTTGCCGCCCGATTTGCGCAGCAGGCGCACCGGCCCGATCTCCATGCCGCGGTCGACCGCTTTGCACATATCGTAGATGGTCAGACAGGTAACAGAGGCAGCGGTAAGAGCTTCCATCTCGATGCCCGTTTTGTCGCACACGGCGCACGATGCGGTCACGTGCACGCCGCAGCGCCCGCCTTCGGCGGTGAAGTCAACAGGTTCCAGATCTACCTGCACATGCGTCAGGTTCAGTGGGTGGCACAGCGGGATAAGGTCGCTGGTGCGCTTTGCCGCCATAATACCGGCAATGCGCGCCACGGCGAACACGTCGCCTTTCGGAGCTGCGCCGTCGACAATCATGTCCAGCGTGCTGCGTTCCATGAAGATATAGCCCTCTACCAGGGCGTTTCGGTCTGTATCGGCTTTTGTTCCCACGTCTACCATGCTGGCGCGCCCCTGCGCGTCGATGTGCGAGAGCGTCTGCGCGGGCGGAGCGGTTCGAGAACCTGTGATGGGACTTTCGTTCGGTGCGGACATGGTTATCCTCCGATCTGGGACATGTTCCGTTCGGTTCCCACCTTCTGGTAATGGTCGGCGGGCTTCAACTGTATCGCAGTGCCGATGATACGCGCTACTTCGGCATCGGTGCCGTACCGCAGCGCCTGAAGCACCGGGTATTCGCGGTCGCCGAACAGACAGGGGCGGATCTTGCCGTCCGCCGTGATGCGGATGCGGCTGCACTCTGCGCAGAACGCATGACTCATCGGCGCGATGAGGCCGACGGTCCCCTTTGCATCCGGCAGACGGTAGCACGCGGCCACGCCGTCGTGCGAAACGGCCTCCAACTCCGGACAACGGTCCAAAACCGCCTGCGAGGGGAGGTATGTACCAAAATCCTTTCCGCAGCCCATCGGCATGCGCTCAATGAAGCGCACCTGCCACGGATGTTCGCGCGTTAAGTCCACAAAATCGGCGATCTCGTCATCGTTGACGCCGCCGAACAGCACGCAGTTGAGCTTGATCTTTGCAAAGCCCGCGCGCTCCGCCGCCTCGATACCGTCCAAGGTATCCTGCAGCGTGCCAAGGCGCGTGATGGCGCGAAAGCACTCCTCGTTCAGCGTGTCGAGGCTGATGTTGAGGTGCGTGACGCCCGCGTCGCGCAGCGGCTGGGCAAACTCCTTGAGCAGGCTGCCGTTTGTCGTGACGCAGAGCTCTTCAACGCCGGGGATTTCTGATAACATGCGGCAGAAGTCCACCGCACCGCGGCGCACGAGCGGCTCGCCACCGGTGACGCGGATCTTTTTGACGCCGCACCTGACCGCCGCGGCGGCCATGTCGCGCAGCCCTTCCAAAGAACAGATGTCCTCGTGCGCGCACTTTTCAATGCCGCCGTCCGGCATGCAGTAGCGGCAGCGGTAATTGCAGCGGTCCGTGATGCTGATACGCAGGTATGTAATTGATCTTGCAAAGCCGTCCAGCATCCGAAACGCCTCTTTCTTCCATGGTACAGCATGATATTTTAGCAAATATCACGCTCTTACGCAACACAGTCGTCCGATAATGTCGAAATACATTTTTATATTATCGTAATCTTGACTTTTTCCGCAGTATTTTTTAGAATACAAGCAACGATTTTTGACCGGGAGGGCCGATTTATGACTGACGGCAACACCATCCGCTCCGTGGCGAAGGCGATGGAGCTTTTGCAGCTCCTCAGCGACGCGGGCGAGGCGATGACGCTCACGGCCATCAGCGAGCGCGCAGGGCTGCCCAAGAGCACAGTGTTCGGCCTTTTGACCACCATGCGCGACTATGACGTCATCACACAGCACGCAGACGGCAAATACGCCCTCGGCCTGCGCCTTTTTGAATACGGCTGCCGCGCCAGCGCGTTCTGGAACATCTCGTCCCTCGCGCGGCCTTACCTCGAGCATCTGGCAGAAGCGACCGGCGCCTCCGCCATGCTCTCCACCTATGAAAACGGGCACATCGTCGCCCTCGACCAGGCCGAGGGGCGCGACAGCCTTCGCATCGTCTCCGCGCCGGGGGCGCGGCTGCCGCTGCACTGCACCTCGCAGGGCAAGATCGCCCTTGCCTGCATGAGTGAGAGCGAGGCGGCGACTCTCCTTGCCCGCGCGCCGCTCACGCCCTACACCCCGCACACAGAAACGGACGCGGGTGCTTTGCTCGCATCGCTCCCCGCCTGCCGCGAGGCGGGCTTCGCCGTGGAAAACGGTGAGTATAAGATCGGTCTTCGCTCCATCTCCGCGCCGGTGTTCACCGGCGGCGGCGCGCTCAAGTACGTCGTCAGCGTACTGGGGATGTTCCGCTCCGTTCACTCGGACGAGTTCGCGCACGCCGAGCGCGCGGTCGTCGCCGCGGGGCAGATGCTTTCCGCCGCACTGGGCTATCCGGGAAAGTGAGACTTTTTTCCGCGCGGAAAAATCTACGCTTGACTCTATAATTGTTATAGAGTTTATGATGACTCCATGCTATACTGATAAGGAATCCTTTCCGATGCAAAACGATCTCACCACCGGCAGCGTCTTTCGCAACGTTGTGTCCTTTTCGCTGCCGTATCTGCTCTCTTACTTTTTGCAGACGCTCTACGGCATGGCCGACCTCTTCATCATCGGCCAGTTTGAGGGCGTCGCCAGCACGACCGCCGTCTCCATCGGCTCGCAGGTGATGCACATGCTCACAGTCATGCTCGTCGGCCTTGCGATGGGCGCGACGGTCAGCATCGCGCAGGCCGCCGGCGGCGGCGACAAAAAGCGCACCGCCTCTGCCATCGGCAACACGGTCACGCTCTTCATGCTGCTGTCTCTTGCGCTGACGGCACTGCTGCTCGCGCTGCGCGGGGGTATCGTCTCCATCATGTCCACACCGGAGGAGGCCGTGCAGGGCACGCTCGCCTATCTCACGGTCTGCTTTATCGGTATTCCGTTCATCACGGCGTACAACATCATCGCCTCGATCTTCCGCGGCCTTGGTGACAGCAAGAACCCCATGTACTTCATCGCCGTGGCCTGCGTCGTCAACATCGCGCTCGACTACTACTTCATGGGCACGCTGCACCTCGGCCCCGCGGGCGCGGCGCTCGGCACCACGCTCTCGCAGGCGGTGAGCGTCCTCGTCTCGCTCGCGGTCATCTTGAAGCGCAGGCTCATCTCCGTCCGCCGCGCGGACTTTCGCCCGCAGCGCGCCGTCATGGGTAAGCTCCTTCAGATCGGCATGCCCGTCGCTCTGCAGGACGGCTTTATTCAGGTCTCGTTCGTCATCATCACGATCATCGCCAACCGCCGCGGTCTGACGGATGCGGCCGCCGTCGGCATCGTCGAAAAGATCATCGGCTTCCTCTTCCTCATCCCGTCGTCGATGCTCTCGACCGTCTCGGCGCTCGGCGCGCAGAATATCGGCGCGGGCAAGCCCGAGCGCGCGCGTCTCACGCTGCGCTACGCCGCGATGATCGCCCGCTCGTTCGGCATCGCGGTCGTCATCCTCACCCTGTTTATCGCCGAGCCGCTCGTCGGCCTCTTCACGCCTGATGCCGCCGTCACCGCCGCGGGCGGGCAATATCTGCGCGGCTACATCTGGGACAGCTTCTTTGCCGGCGTGCAGTTCAGCTTCAGCGGCTATTTCTGCGCCTGCGGCAAGTCGGGCATCTCGTTTCTGCACAATTCGCTCTCGATCCTGCTCGTGCGCATGCCGGGGGCGTACCTTGCGTCCAAATACTTCCCGCAGACGTTGCTGCCCATGGGCCTTGCCAACGCCGCGGGGTCGCTTTTCTCCATCCTCGTCTGCGTGATCGCCTACGCCATCCTCACGCGGCGGGAAAAACGTGCGCAGGAGGCATCATAAATGGCTCTTCCCCAGCTTTTCTCCATCGGCGAAATGGCAAAAATTTTCCATCTCAGCGTGAGCAGCCTGCGCCACTACGAGGCGCTCGGCCTTGTCACGCCGGAATACGTCGACCCGTCGACGAACTACCGCTACTACAGCGTCCGCCAGTTCGAGCCGCTCAACACCATCCGGTATCTGCGCGCGATGGACATGCCGCTCACCGAGATCGCTGATTTTCTGCAAAACCGCGACGTGGAGACGATCGAAGAAAAGCTGCGCGCAGAAGGCCGCCGTCGTACAGAAGCAAAAGGAGCTCAAGCGCATCGAACGCAAGCTCGACGCGCGCCTTAGCCAGCTCCAAGATGTGCGGCATGCGCCGCTCGGCGAGATCACGCTCATCCATTCGCCCGCGCTTCGCCTTTTCTGGATCGACACGGCGCTGACCGCGCCGGACTACTCCGCGCTCGAGCTCTCCACGAGCCGTCTTGCCGCCGCGCAGGCCGAGGCGCTGGTCTTCCTCGGTAAGGTGGGCTTCAGCGTGTCGCAGGAGCATTTGAACGTGGGAAGCTTTGGGCAGTATGACGGCGAATTTCTCGTGCTCGACGAGGCCGACCGCTTTACGGGCGACGTCATTGATCTGCCCGCTTCGCTCTGCGCGTGCGTGCGCTTCCGCGGACACCACGCCGAGTCGCTCGCGCAGTACCGTCGCTTGATGCAGTTCATCCGCGAGGAAGGCTGCACCGCCGCCGGATTTTCGCGCGAGATTACAGTCATCGACTACGGCTTCACGACCGACACGGAAAAGTTCGTCACTGAAATCATGATCCCCCTGCAAAAGGTATAAAAAAAGTTCCCGCGTTCATACGTGGGAACTTTTTTTATACTTTTTACTCAATGCCCGCCGCCGGCGATCATCTTGAGGGCGTGGTCAAGCGCGCCGAGCACGGCGCTCAGGTTTTCGCGCGCAGCCTTTTCCGAGCCGGGGAGGTTCAGGATGAGGCTGTTTCTTCTCGTGCCGGCCACGGCGCGGGAAAGCATCGCGCGCGGCGTGATCTGCAAGCTGTAATAGATCATCGCCTGCGGGATCGCGGGAATTTCGCGCTCGAGCACGGCGCGCGTCGCCTCGGGCGTCACGTCACGGGGAGATAAGCCCGTGCCGCCGCTCGTAATGACAAGGTCGCAGTGCTTTTCATCCACGCAGGAGATGAGCTCTTCGCTGATCTTCTCCTGTTCGTCCGGCACGATGGACGTGTACACGACCTCGTAGCCAGCCTCCTTCAGCATCGCGGCCACAGCGGGGCCGCTCTTGTCCTCGTACACGCCCGCGGACGCGCGGTCGCTCACGGTGATGACTGCCGCCTGATAGCTCATAGCATTGCCGCCTTTCTCAAAAGTCGATCGTGCCCTCGCGCACGCGCAGATCATAGGGCTCGTAGACCACCTTGCGGTACGCGTCCACGTCAAGCTTCACGCCTGTCCAGTCGGAATGGATCTCGCCGGTCTGCTTAATGAGGATATCATAGAGGATATCGTAGGTCACGCCGTCGTCACCCGTCTCCACGATGGTGGAATAGGGCAGCGTCTTATGGTAGGTCATGTGCAGGCCCTTGTAGTCGAAGTGGTAGCCGTTGCGCATGCGGCAGCCGTCGAGGCCCTTGTAGGTGAAGCGCTTTTTAAGGTCTGCCAAAATCTTGTCGCCCTCCTCCTGATAGAGGTTCTCGGGCGTCGTCTCGGTGTAGTCGTAGCGGAACTGCACGGGGATGTTGTACTTGCGCCAGCGCTCTGCGTAGTCCACAAGCTCGTCGGCGGGATAGTCCATGTACAGCACGCAGTTCACACGCTTGGGCGTTGCGATACGGGCGACGACCTCGTCGGGCGACTCCTCGACATACTTCGTCAGGTGGCGCGAGATGTTGATGCAGGTGATCTTGTCGCGATTGCGCTCGGTGAAAGCGATCATCTCCTCCGCGCTGCATCCAGGCTGCACGGGGAAGGTCGTGTTGATATAGACCTTGTGGGTCGTGGGGATGGCGTCGAGCATGCGCTGGAGCGCTTTTAAGTTGGCAAACGGCTCGCCGCCGGTGAAAACAAAGTCGCAGCGCGGCGTGATCTCGTCCATCACGGCGATGCTCTTGAGGATCGCCTCCACGCTGAAGCCCTCAGCATGGGCGTATTCCTGCTTGTTCACGCAAAACGGGCAGTGGTTCCGGCAATCGTAGGGTACAAAGATCGTTACCGTCGCGCCGCCCTCGCGCGTCTTGTAGGGATGAGTCATTGGTTCTTGTCCGTCCTCTGTTAAAATTCTATAATGAAAATAGTTTACTCTGAAATATGCAGGATTGCAAGCGATCTTCTGACAGTTTTCTCATTTTGTCGGACATTGCTTTTCCTCGCGCAGAAGAGCGCGCACATAGTCGAACGCCGCGTCCTCGCCCTGCTCCTTGAGTACGAGCAGCATCTTGCCGATGAGCTCGCCGGTCTCGGGATGGATGAGGATATGGCCGCGCGACTTTTCGTAGTAGTCGTAGGCCGAGGCGTCGGTATATTTGTCGCCCTGATAGACCTTGCAGGCGGCAATGCGGTCGCAGAACATTTCGGCTACATATTTGAGCGGCATTTTGCACCCGCCCATGTAGACCTTACCGTCGTCGGCAATACAGTAGTCGATCCAGTATTCAAAGTGGTGGCGGTTGCGCCCCTTGTGGTGGAGCCACGCAAGGCTCACGCCGTTTTCGCGCCGCTCAGCGTCGTTCGGGCTGCGGTAGCCCTGATAATACTTGACGCCGCGCCAGAATTCCGAGGGGCTGTATTTGCTCAGGTCATGCGTTAACCCCTGATAGTACAGGCCGAGGCGAAAACAGTATTGCTGCACCAGATGGCGATGATGCGTGATGGTTTTAAAGTGCTCGATGGCGCGCATACGGACACCTCCCTGCGTATTCCGGCAGGCCGCCCGCCGCGGTTCGCCGCTTTCCCGCGCGCGTATGTTTCCGTTTGAAGTAATACATGCACAGTTATTGAAATTTTATATCAAATCAACAGAAAATGCAATAAGGTATTTTTGCAAATAAATTGCGCAAAATGAGCACCAAGGGCGGCAAGTCCCCCGCCCTTTTGTCTCCTCCGCGCGGGAATGGAAAATATTCCCGCGCGGAGCGAGCGTGCCGGAAGGCTTTGCAGAATATCTTCTGTCATTTCGTCCATCACAGCAAAAAGGGCACGGCCTGTTGGCCGCGCCCTTTGTCTGCGATTTGCGAAAGAGCCTTTTTTACAGGTTCTTCTCGTAGCTCTCGATCATCTTCTTAACCATCTGGCCGCCGACAGAGCCGGCCTCGCGGGAGGTCAGATCGCCGTTGTAGCCCTGCTTGAGGTTGACGCCGACCTCGCTGGCGGCTTCCATCTTGAACTTGTTCATAGCGGCCTTGGCCTCGGGGATGTTGAGCTTGTTGCTGTTCTTGCTGGACATAATGATTTTCTCCTTTTCCTACAATTGTTTTTGGTTTCACCTGTTTGAAAGAGTTTTGCTGTTGGGTATCGCAAGGGTAGTTTGACTCATAAAAAATCGGATATGCAGTTTTTCTGCTGGTAAGTTTTATCAGCGCTTCTTCGCGCACGAATGCTGATTTGACAATCGCTTTTCTTTCCTCTATAATTTATAATCAAAATTGCAACATGACGGAGGTATTTACGTTATGATCTCTTCCGATAACCGCCGCTACGCCTACGGCAAATCTCAGCTCATCGAGGTCATCTGCCAGCTGCGCTTCCCCACCATTCTCTCAATCGACACGCGCGAGCCCGCCGACTTTCAGGAGACCGTGCGCGCAGCGTTCCCGCGCTACCAGTGCCAGGTGGAAAAGCTGCCCGGCGTGAACGGCGCGCCCGCGCGGACGGTCAATAACCACACGTTCATTTCCGAAGACGGCGGCTACAAGCTGAGCCTCACGAAGGACTTTATCGCCCTTTCCACCATGCGCTACACGCACTGGGAGGACTTTGCCGCCCGTCTCGACGAGCCGCTCGGCCAGTTTATCAAGATTTACCGTCCCAACTGCTTTGACCGCGTGGGGCTTCGCTTTGTGAACGCCATTTCGCGCGAGCAGCTTGGCCTCACGGGCCGCCGCTGGAACGATCTGCTCCAGCCGCCGTATCTCGGCATTCTTGACGAGGACGGCGTGGACGAAGCGAGCGTCGCCAAGTGCTCGGTCGACGTCGAGCGCAAGCTCGACACGCTCGCGGCGCTCAAGCTGCACGCAGGCCCCGGCTTTGTCCAGCGCAACATCCGCAGCGGCAACCAGGTCCAGCAGGTGCAGGAAAAGGAAGTGCGCTTCATCTTCGATCAGGATGTGTACTCCACCGGCAAAGTGAAGGTCGCCGCCGTGGCGGAGACGCTCAACGCCCTGCACGCGCACTCCGACAGCGTCTTTTCCGACGCGATCACCACCGTGCTCCACGACGCGATGGAGCCGGAATATCTGTAAAAGCGATGTGAAGTAAATTTTGGCAAAGAAAACACATGAACTGGCGCTGTGCGGCGTACTGTGCGCGCTCGCAGTCGCCTTCCTCTGGCTCAGCGGCGTCATTCCGCTCTCGACCTACGCCTGGCCGATCCTCGCATCGGCTACGCTTTTGCCCGCGCGCGAGGAATGCCGCAAAAGCTACGCATGGAGCTGCTTTGCCGCGGCGGCGGTCTTGGGACTTCTTCTCTGCGCGGATAAGGAAGCGGCCCTCGTTTTTTGCTTTCTCGGCTATTATCCCCTCGTGAAGCCGAATCTTGACGCGATCTCGTCCAAAGCGCTGCGGCTCTTTGCGAAGCTCGGCCTCTGCACCGTGAGCATGGGCGTCATGTACGCGCTCATCATTTTTGTCTTCAAGCTCCCCGCCGTCGTGCAGGAGTTTTCCGAGAGCGCGACTTGGCTGCTGTGGGCGACGGCAGCGATGGGGCTTCTGCTCTTTTTTGTCTACGATCTGCTCATCGACCGGCTGGCGGTCGTCTATCGCCGCCGCCGTGGTAAAAAGGCATAAATTTCGGTTCTTTTTGTTATCTATCTTACCAAAATGCAGTATGAAAGCGCGGTTTTCCATTGTGGAAAGCCGCGCTTTGCCGTATACTGGTTTCGAGCAGTTTTGCTCACTTCCATTCCCTCCCGCCTGCGCTACTCCACCTCTACGTACCGCCCGCGGGAAATACAAAAGGAGGAACGTTTTCCGCCGAACCGGCGGTGCGGCAGTGTGGAGACCTGCCGTAAAGCGGCGCGCTCAGGCGGCTGCGAGGTCCTGTATCGCGGAGGCGGCAGGACTGCGGTTCACGATTATGGCAGAGGTCATTCTGAAAAATGTCCGAAAGGTCTACCCCAACACCGAAAGCAAGAAGAAAAAGAAGAAAGACGAGGCCGTCGAAAAGAAGAACAATCTGGAGATCACTGACGAAGGCGTTGTCGCCGTGCAGAACTTCAATATCGACGTGGCCGACAAGGAGTTCATCGTACTCGTCGGCCCGAGCGGCTGCGGCAAGTCGACCACGCTGCGCATGATCGCCGGTCTCGAGGAGATCAGCGGCGGCGAGCTCTTCATCGACGGCAAGCAGATGAACGACGTCGCGCCCAAGGACCGCGACATCGCGATGGTCTTCCAGAACTATGCGCTTTATCCGCACATGACCGTCTATGAAAACATCGCCTTCCCGCTCAAGCTCAAGAAGATCGCGGAGACGGATGCGGACGGCAAGACGCATCTCAGGAAAATGCCCAACGACGAGATCGACCGCCGCGTGCGCGAGGCGGCCGAAGTCCTCGACATCACTCAGTTCCTCGACCGCAAGCCCAAGGCGCTCTCCGGCGGCCAGCGCCAGCGCGTAGCCATCGGCCGCGCCATCGTCAGAAGCCCCAAGGTGCTGCTGATGGACGAGCCGCTCTCGAATCTTGACGCAAAGCTGCGCAACCAGATGCGCGCGGAGATCATCAAGCTGCGCGAGAAGATCGACACCACCTTCATTTACGTCACGCACGATCAGGTCGAAGCCATGACCCTCGGCGACCGCATCGTCATCATGCGCGACGGCTACATCCAGCAGATCGGCACGCCGCAGGAGGTCTTCAACCATCCGGCGAACCTGTTCGTCGCGGGCTTCATCGGCTCGCCGCAGATGAATTTCTTTGAAAACTGCCAGCTCACGAAGACTGCCGGCGGCTATACGCTCACCGTCATGGGCGAGACCGTCACGCTTACCGCGGAGCAGAGCGCAAAGCTCGCCGCCGCAGGCGTCGAGAGCCGCAGTGTCACCGCGGGCGTGCGCCCCGTGCATATCGCGCTCGGCGAGAGCGGCATCCCTGCCGAGGTCGACGTCAGCGAGCTGATGGGCAGCGAGCTGCATCTGCACCTTGCCGCGAATGGGCAGGATGTTGTGGCGGTCATTCCCACCGCGAATATTGATCCGATGGCGTATGCGCGGCATACGGCGGTTAAATTTGGATTTGATGCCAAACTGGTGCATTTGTTTGATTCTGATTCTGAAAAGAATCTCATTTGATTTTTGGAAAATTTCCCTTTTAAGGGAAGAATATTGCAGCCCAAGGGCTGCGTGAATAAAGGGGGCCATTCTCTCACGTGAGAGAATGGCCCCCTTTGACCCCCAAGAGAACGCGAGGGGCTCTGCCCCTC
>ERZ825324.4079-NODE-4079-length-12608-cov-3.593962_pt1 | contig 12608 bp, 9 predicted proteins | sample MGYA00519859_ERZ825324 | MGnify/ENA primary metagenome ERZ825324 (study PRJEB31778, sample SAMEA3449198) | human gut metagenome | biome: human gut; feature: human-associated habitat; material: faeces | place: United Kingdom | collected 2010/2012 ... | reverse complement strand
GCGCGACCTTGCCAAGGTCGAGACCGCGGGTTCGAGTCCCGTTGTCCGCTCTCTTTTTCTCACTGTTCCAGACGGTTTATGCCAACTCCCCTGCGCATTGGCACATGGCAGAATTCCGGCACTTTGTACCACTTCACCGTGTATCCAGCGCCATGCGCGCAGAACACCGAGTCCGGCGTATGCTCCAGATCGGCCTCCGGGTCGTAGCCTGCCCCATCCACGACCGTCTGCTCGTCATGGCATTCCCTGTATCCGCCGAACATCAGCGCCAGACGCCCTTCGCCGTGCGTATATGCGTTCACGTCCATCGCATAGTCGCGCATTTCGCTCACCGGCGCCGCGCCTTCCACCACGGCAAGCCCATCCTCAATCTGCGGGGCCGCGCTCTCGCCGCCCATCCGCTGCACGTCGCTCAACGCGCGCCCGAGCATCTCCTGCGGCAACTCAAGACGGAACCGGTACCACGGTTCGAGCAGCACGGCATGCCCCGCTTCGCGCGCCTCCATGAGCCCCTGACGCACCGCGCGGTATGTCGCCTGCCGGAAATCGCCGCCTTCGGTGTGCTTCAGGTGTCCGCGCCCGCCGATGAGCGTCAGCCGCATGTCGGTGATCGGCGCGCCGATGAGCACGCCCGGATGCTCGGTCTCCTGCAGATGCTGCATGATGAGCCGCTGCCAATTGCGGTCGAGCTCGTCTTCGCTCACATCGGTGGCGAACTCCAAGCCACTCCCCCGCTCGAGGGGCTCGATCAGCACATGCACTTCCGCATAATGGCGCAACGGTTCGAAATGCCCCACGCCTTCGCCGGGCGCGGTGATCGTCTCCGCATACAGGATCGACCCCGGGCCGAAGGCGATGTCAAGACCGAAACGGTCATGCATCAGCTGTTCGATGATCTCCAGCTGCACTGCGCCCATGAGCTGCACATGTGCCTCCTGCAGCCGCTCCTGCCACACCACGTGCAGGAGCGGCTCCTCGTCTTCGAGCTCGCGCAACGCCTGCAGGCACGCGTGCATATCGTTGCCCCCAGGCAGCAGTGTGTAGGTGAGCACCGGCCGCAATACCGGCTGTGCCGCATTGCGCGCCGCGCCGAGCCCTTCGCCGGGGAATGTGTGCGCCGGTCCGGTGACCGCGCACACCGTGCCCGCGGGCACCGACTCGACCGTGGTGAATTTCGCGCCGGAGTAGACGCGCACTTGGTCCACTTTCTCGGCGCCGCCCGCTTCGGGCAGCATCATCTTGGCGGTGAGCTCGCCACCGGTCACTTTGATCCAGCTCAGGCGATTGCCCTGCCGGTCGTGCGAGATCTTGAACACGCACGCCCCGAATTCGGCAGTATAGTGCGGTTCGCGCGTGAAAAACGCAAAGCCTTCCACGAACTCACTGATGCCCTGCATTTTGAGCGCCGAGCCAAAATACACCGGCACCGCCGCGCCGTCGGCGATCAATGCGCGCACTGTGCGCACGTCGATGCCGCCTGTCTCGAGATATTCGTCCATCGCGGCTTCGCTCTGCATCGCGAGCGTGTCGAGCTGACGTTCGGACAGCGCATCCGCCGCGCCGGTGAAATCGATGCACGCGTCCGAACAGCGCGCGTGCAGCTGTTCGAGGATGCGCGCGCGGTCGGCGCCCGGCGCATCCATTTTGTTGACGAACACGAACACGGGCACATGGTAGCGCCGCAGCAGCCGCCATAGCGTAAGTGTATGGCCCTGCACGCCGTCGGCCGCAGACACCACGAGAATCGCGTAGTCGAGCGCCTGCAACGTGCGCTCGGTCTCCGCGGAAAAATCGACGTGGCCGGGGGTGTCGAGGATTGTGAGCTCCGCTTCGCCGACGCGCATCACCGCAGGCTCGGTGTAGATGGTGATGCCGCGCGCGCGTTCCATCGCATCGGTGTCGAGGAACGCGTCGCCGTGGTCCACACGGCCCAGTCTGCGCGTGGTGCCAGTGGCGTACAGCAGTGCCTCGGACAGCGTGGTCTTGCCGGCGTCCACATGCGCCACGATTCCCGTTACGATCCGCTTCACCGAAGTCTCCTTTCCGTGCGCAATGTGCGTCATGCCACCCCGAACACGCCACCGTGCACGGTGTAGACGAGACCGCACACACCCAACACCACGATAAGCGACAATACAACCCAGCCCCTATGCGAAAACAGCTGGCGCAGTGGCACGCCAGGGCGGCGCTGCCGGCGCGCCACCACGAGCAGCGGCAGGCCAATCGCATACAACGCGCACGCCATCATCAGATACCGCAGGCCCGCGGAGTAGACGAGGAACAGCGAGAACAGCGTGCCGAGCACGCCGGTGGCGAGCGCACGGCGGCGGGCTGCCGCACTGGGGAATGCCGGGGGCTCACGTACGGCGATTTTCCACAGATACACGCAGCACAGCAGGTAGCATGGCATCGCCATGACCGAGGTGATGGAGATCATGACATCCCAGGCGTCGCCGTTGACGAAATGGCAGAGAATGAGCAGCAGCTGGCAGGTGACGGCGGTCCACACCAGGCCGGTGGATGGGGCGCCGAAGCGGTTGGTGGCGAGGAAGGACCTCGGGTAGATGCCATCGCGCGCGGCATACAACGGCATCTGGCTGATCATGATCATCCAGACGAGCCATGCGAACACCACGGAGATGATCACGCCGGCATTGACCATGATGGAGCCCCCCTGGCCAAAGCACTGTTCCATGATCACCGACATCGAGGGATTGGGCATCCGCGCCACCTGGCCGGAGGAATATACGCCGAGCGGCAGCAGTGAAACGAGGATGTAGAGCACGAGCACGGTGAGATAGCCGGCGGTTGTGGCACGGGAGACGTCACGCGGATGGCGCGCCGAACCGGAGACCACGACCGCGCCTTCCATGCCGATGAACAGCCATAGGGTGACGAGCATGGAGTCGCTCACCTGTGCACCGATACGGTGCACGTCGAACCCGAGCGGCGTGCCTTGGGCCCCCAGCCCCCAGAACCCACGCAGGAATACGCCGGTTTTGAATACGGCGGCGAGGGCCACCACGAACACGATGACCGGGATGATCTTGCACACGGTGCCGGCGACATTGATCAGTGCACCCGTTTTGGTGCCGAGCAATGCCACGGCGAGCATGAGCCACAGAATCAGCGACGAGCCGATTGTCGCGGCCACATTGTTGCCGTTGGTGAACGTGCCGGGCATGAAGATGTCGAGCGTGGACATGATGAGCACGCCATAGGCCACCAATGAGAAGCAGTTGCACAGCCAATACCCGTAGGCCACAAGAAAGCCGACGAAATCGCCGAATCCGCTGCGCGCGTAGGAGTACAGGCCGTCTTGCATATGGGGTTTGACGTGGGTGAGCACACGGAACGTGTTGACGATGAACCACATGCCCACGCCGGTGATCGCCCATGCCACGATCTGGCCTCCGGCGGACGCATGCTGTGCCATGTTCTGCGGCAGGCTGAAGATGCCGCCGCCGACCATCGCCGACACCACAAGCGCGAACAGGCCGACGAACCCCACTGTGCTGCGCGGCCCCGCGGCCGCCGCACCGGAACCCTCCACCATCGCCGGCGCATTGGATGCGTGTTGCCCGCTGTCCGCCATCGTCAATCCACTCCTGTTGTGTGCATGCATGCCGACATCAGAGCGTAACAGATAGTTCGTTCCGCCCGGCCGGTTGTGCGCCCGGCGCAATGTGCCATGGTGTCACACCCAACCGCGCACCGCGTAGAAGCGCAGTGTGCACAGCACATCCACGAGGATGTCGTTGAGCGGCCCGGCGGTGTAGTCGACCATGGCGTAGGACGCATACCCGTCTTCGAGACGCCATATCGTGGCGCATGAAAACCCGTTGGCTGCCGTGCCATGGAACCGCAGCAAGGCCGCGTTCGGCGCCGCGTGTGCATCTGCGCTGTGCAGTTCGAACGCGCAGGGGTCTTCCGCGCTCGCGGCCACACGCACCGGCGGTGCAATTCCGAGCTGAGATTCAGGCAGCACAATGGGCGCGATCCGCACGATGCGCTGTTCGAGTAGATCAACAGTCACGGCAGGCGGATTGCCGACGGTGCCGATGAGGTCCCGGTAGGCGTAGGCGATGCGCCGTGCGGCTGACGCAGAAGGCGTGTCCGCGCGCATCGTCGTCAGGATGCGCTGCGACTTTGGCGCGTCGGCCGCTTGCTCGATGAATGTGGCGGTCAGGCCTTCGGCGTCATAGTCGCAGTCGAGCGTGACCACGTGCCCATGGTTCGCGCGTGCTTGCATGTGCAGTCGAGCGTGGTCATCCGGACCGTCGCACAGGCGCATCAGTGCGGCGGTGAGTTCGTTTTCTGAAGGCATGCACTCCATATAACAGTATCCCGCCTCCAAACGAGGCGGGATACTGTTGCAATATAATTCCCCATGTGAATTACACGGTGTGGGGCCGTATGACTCACACGCTTATGGTTTCCTCACCAATGGGAACAATATATGGGGAATCGATCAGCCTTCCTTGGCTTCGGCTTCACGTTCAATGGCTTTGTCCACATTGGCTGCGGCCTTGTCAAGGTCCACGTCCGACTTGGCGTCGTGCTTGGCGGCCCTTTCGACGTCCTTGATCGCATCCTTCTCCTGATGCTCGGCCTTATGCACGTCCACATCGGCCTAAAGTCATCGAACCTCTCTTTGAGCGTTTCGTGGGGCTTCTTTTCGTCTGCCATAACGACCACCTTTCGTGTGAGTAGTCTGTAGCCCATCTGGGCCTATCCCCATTACACCGCATCCCGCATCTCGCCGTGCCAAGCGACGCTACAAGCGTATATTCGACCGTCATTTTTTGGCGATTCCGCATGGCATTGGCTTGCACGCCAAAACACGATGGCAACATGCATTATTCCCGTTTTCCGCGCAGCACCGAAGCCCCTATGCATATGGGGAACGCGGTGTTAGGTTGAGGGCAGGCGCGCAAAGAGACGCGCCGAACATCCATCACAACCATACGCAAGTCCCGAGGTGCCATTGTGTTCCATCCCCGTTTTTCACACCCGTCCGCACACGTCACCGCCGCGGTCGCTTCCATCGCGGCGCTCGGCATGCTGCTGGCCGGCTGCGGCACCAGCGGCGGCACCGGCTCCCCCAGCGCGCAAGGCTCATCAAGCACCGCAACCACTTCGGTGATCACGGTGAACAACGTGGAACCCTCCGCCAACCTCTTGCCCGGCAACACCAACGACATGGCCAGCTGGAAGGTCGTGACCCAGCTGTTCGAAGGACTCGTCACGTTCTCGGACGACGGCGAATTGATCTACGCCGAAGCCGAATCGATTACCCCGAACAGCGATGCCTCACAGTACACGATCACACTGCGCGACGGTCTGCGGTTCTCCGACGGCCAGAAGATCACCGCGCAGACCTATGCCAAGGCGTGGTCGTTCGCCGCGAACGCCGCGAACGGGCAGCTCGGCGCCGCGATCTTCTCCACGATCCAAGGCTATGACGCGCTGCAAGACACCAATGGCGGCAACGACGCGCAATTGAGCGGACTCAAGGTGGTGGACGACCACACCCTGCAGGTCACGCTCAACGCGCCCGACTCCTCCTTCCCCTACAAAGTGGGCGACGTGGCGTTCCTGCCCATCCCCGAAAGCGCATACGCCGACGCCAACGCGTTCGGCGAACACCCGATCGGCAACGGTCCCTACATGCTCAAGCAATGGAACCATGATTCGAGCATCCAGCTTGTGCCGAACCCGAAATACACCGGACCGCGCACACCCAAGAACGGCGGCGTCACCTTCGAGCTCTATACCGACGTGCAAACCGCGTATGCGGATGTGGAATCAGGCAATCTCGACGTGATCGACACCATCCCCACCTCCGCGCTCGCCACATACCAGCACGAAAACGGCATCCAGGCCTTCAACAAGCCGGGTCCGGCGTTCCGTTCGTTCACCATTCCGCAGAAGCTCAAGCATTTCTCCGGGGAGGAAGGACGCCTGCGTCGCGCCGCGATCAGCCATGCCGTGAACCGCGCCAACATCATCGAGAAGGTGATGTACGGCACCGCGACCGTGGCCACCGATTTCACCGCGCCGACGATCGCCGGTTATTCCAAAAGCCTCAAAGGCGCCGACGTGCTCGACTACAACACCGAAACCGCCAGGAAACTATGGAGCCAGGCCGATGCAATCAGCCCGTGGAGCGGCACGTTCCGCCTCGCCTACAGCGCGGACAGCGGCGACAAGCAGCGCGTGGAGGGCATCACGAACTCCATCAAGAACGCCTTGGGCATCGACGCGCAGCCATACATCATCCCCACGCAGAAGGAGCTGAGCAGCGCGATCCACGACCGCACGATCAACGCGGCATTCCTGCAGGGCCTGCAGTCCGACTACCCATATCCGGAAGGCTACCTGATGCAGGCCTACGATTCGTCAGCGGCCGACGGCAAGGGCCTGAACAACGGCGATTACAAGAGCACGGCCTTCGACAAACTGATCGATGACGCCGCGCGCCAAACCAACGTGGATGATGCGATCAGCTACTATCATCAGGCTGAAGAGGTGCTGTTCAAGGATCTGCCGGTGATTCCGCTGTGGTATGCGAATGTGACCGCGGCGGCCGGCGAGCATGTGCAGCATGTCGGATTCAATTACATGGGCGTACCGAAGTACAACGAAATCACGAAGTGATGGCATATGGGAGCAATTGCGAACGATGAGATGATCACCGCCAAAGACGGTCAACAGCACAGTTGGAAATCGGTCAAATTGCTCATCGCCACGCTGATTGTCAGCACGCTCGGCGACGGCTTCTGCGGTGTGATGATGGCGGTCGCGCTCCCGAACATCTCGGAAACCTACCATGTGAGCATCGCCACAGCCAACTGGGTGACGGTTGGCTATGCGATCGTCGCGGCCACGGCGGTGATGACCGCCGCCACTGTGCTCGCGCGCATCGGCTTGAAGAAACTGTTCTTCTGGAGCCGCGTGCTGCTCATCGTCAGTTCGCTCATTGGCCTGTTCTCCCTGAATTTTCCGATGATGCTCACGAGCCGCCTGATCCAGGCGGTTGGGTCGGGACTCATGTTCCCAACAATCAACACGGTGATCATCCGTGTGGTACCAGCCAAGATCTCTGGCCGTGTGGTGTCGCTCAACAGCGCCATCATCGGTCTGGGCATCGCGGTGGCGCCGTTGCTCAGTGGCGTGTTCCTGACCTATGTGAGCCTGACGTCGATGTATGTGGTGCCGTTGGCGGTCGGCATCATCTCGATCCTCATGGGCGCGAAGTTCATGTTCGACGTCGAACCGCGCAAGCAGCATCCGATCGACGTGCTGTCGATCGTGCTCTCGTTCGTGGGCTTGGCCGCGCTGATGATGGGCTTCTCTGAGCTGACGCACCGCCCGCTGTTCGCCGTGCCGATGCTCATCGCCGGTGTGGCGGTACTTGTCTGGTTCGCGGTGCGCCAATTCCATTTGGATGTGCCATTGCTCGACCTGCACCCGATGAAGCATCTGTATGTCTCGCTTGGTGTGCTCATGTATATGGCCGGCGCGATGGGCCAGCAGGCCGTGTTGTTGCTGTTGCCGCTGTACTTGGAGCGCGCGTGCGATTACACGCCGTTCGTGGCCGGCTGTTTCCTGCTCATCATGACGTTGTTCTATTCGGGTTCGGTGATTGTGGGAGGCAAGACCGTGGACCGTTCCGGCATGTGGCCGGTCGTCTCGAGCGGCTTCCTGCTCATGGTCATCGGCCTGTTCGCCACGTTCTTCGCGGCCCCCACCAAGATCGCGTGGCTCGTGGTGCTCATCGGATCCGTTGTGGTTGTCGGCGACGCGCTCATCAACGTGCCCGACAAGGATGTGGTGCTTGAGGCGCTGCCCGACAATACGGTGCCCGACACGAGCGCGATCTTCTCGACCGGCAACCAGATCGCGGGTTCGATCGGGTCAGCGCTGTTCGTCGGCGTGCTTTCCGCCGATGTACTCAGGCAGACCGCGGAAGGCGTCAACCGCCATGCCGCATACGCGAACGGCTTCCAGCATTCGATCCTCATCGCCGCGATCTTCGAGGTGGCCATGTTGCTTGTGTCGGTATGGTATTCACGCGAGATGGTGAGGCACGGCCGCGCCAAGATCAACCAGACAGCCTAACCGGCCAGCCAGAGGCTCCGCCACGGAGGTACAAGGAATGCCGGGACCCGTATCGAGGGTCCCGGCATTCGCATATGCGGCATCCTTATGCGGACGGCGCATCCCTTCAGTCGCTGGCGGCCTCCTGCTGCTCTTCCACGCCGACCTCGGCCTTGAGGCGGGCCAGCTCATCGTCCACCGATGCGGAGCCGCCGGCAAGGTACTTGTTGGCGATGTCTTCGTTGCTTGCCTGCGTGTTGAGCTCAGCCGTGGCGTTGGCCTCATTGAGCATGCGGTCGGCCTTCTCCTCCATGCGCTCGAACGCGGCGGTGCCACGGGAGGCCTTGGCGGTCTTCTCGGTGGCTTCGTTGACGTGCTGCTGCGCGTTGGCCACGGAGACCTTGGCGTGCACCGCGGCACGGCGTGCCTGCAGGCTGTTGATGTCGTTGACCAGCTTGTCGTGCATCTGACGCATCTTCGCCGCATTGTCTTCGGCGACGGTGGCGGCGGTCTCGAGTGAAGTGAGCGTGCTCTCATACTGCTGCTTGGTGGCGAGCAGTTTGCGGGCATCGTCGTCGTTGCCGGCCTTGACCGCGGCCTTCGCGGCCGCCTCGTACTTGGCGATGTCCGCCTTGCAGTCGTTGACCTGCTGGCGTGCGTTGGTGGCCGCGGCCATGACGCTCGCGGTCTCCTTCTTGACCGACGCGAGGTCTTCGTTGAGGTCAAGCAGCATCTGGTCGACCATCTTCGCCGGATCCTCGGCCTTGTCGAGCAGCGCATTGATGTTTGCGCGCATGATGTCGCCGAATCGTTTGAGAATAGCCATGGCTATTGTCCTTTCTGTTCCTGACCAACCTGATCGTTGTGATCTGCCTGATCATATTTTTCCAAAATCGGATCGCGCGCCTCTTCGAGCGGTGTGGTGACCATACGCTCCACATACTGCTCGTGCTCGCGTTTGCGTTTGATGAGCATCCATGTGATCACGGCGCCAATGGCAAGCATGCCGATCACAATGACTGCGATGATCACCCACTTGTGCACATCGTTCTTCGTGGTCGTCTTGGTCATGATGCGGTCCGCAGTCGAATCGAACGTGGCCACGATCGCGTCATCGGTGGACCGGTCGCTGTACCAGTACTCATCAAGGTACGTCCAGAATATCTCAGTGGCCTGGGCGTCCATGATGCTCGAGACGTGCTTGCCGTTGACGAGCGTCATATACCCAACGTCGTTGTCCACGTCCTGCTCGGCGAAATACACAAACAGCAGCGTGTCCTCATTGTCGATGTGGTCGTCGTACCATTCGCGCGCCCATGCCTGTTTCTCATCATCGGTCTTCAGCTGCGGATTGTATTTGGCGAACAGGATGTACGGCTGTATGCCGGTCTTGTCGTAGAACACCTTGAGGCGTTTCGCCGCGGATGTGCGGTTCTCGAACCAGCCGAGCTGGTCGTCGATGCAGTTCGAATCGTACGGCAGCCCTGAATCGAGCTTGGTGCGGTTGTACGTGCTTTCCGGCACCGTCACGTTGTAATCATTGCGGTTGGGCTCATTGTTCGAGCAGCTGGGCATCATGAAAATGAGCAGGAAGATGACGAGCGCGGCCAGGATGCCGATCAGTGGCATGAGTCCGGTGAGCCCTCCATTGGGCTTTTTCCCGCCGTTGTTGTTGCCTCCGAACGGCGTTTGCATGGTGGGCGGGGCCACCGGCGGCCCACCGGCCGGCGAGAACGGCCCTTGCCCCGCGCCCGGCGCACCCGTGCCGAAGGGGCCTGCCGAATATGGACCGGGCGTCTGCTGGCGGCCGTAGTTCGGCTGCTGCCCCATCGCGTCGAAGATCTCTTCAGGGAATGGCATGCTGCGACGGCCGTAGCGGTTGCGGGTGGAACGCCGCCCTGCGTTGTAGCCACCTGCCATGCCTATGCCGGCCGCCCGGAACAGATCGCCCACATCGAATCCGCCCGAGCCAGTGGACCCGCTGGACTGCGGGAATCCGGCCGAGCCACCGCCCCCGGCGCGCCGGCCCGAACCCGGCATGCTCGGCCGATGCCCGCTGGACATGCGTGAACCACCGTCGTGGCCGCTTGACGATCGGCCAGACCCTGAACCGGCACCAGCTCTTGGCATGTGAACATCCTAACCTCGTTGTGAGTATTGGTATCAATATAGCCGATGTGCCGGCAGGCTGCCCGGTTGTCTCATCGTTTTATTGCGCACAATGAACATGGTTGCCCTATACATGCTCAGTGTGCACGCACTCCACGCCGGCGTTTTCGCGCGGCGGCGCACCACGATCGCCACGGCGATCGCAAGCGCGAACACGGAGCCCCCCCCCCGCATGCGCGGTCCGTGTGAAGTTCATACCTGCCTCAAACAGACCCACATATCTCGCGCGTCGGGTTTCACGCATGTCGCGAAGTTTCTCATACCGCACGCCATCGAACTCGTAACCCATCGTTGCAACCTCCAAATCTCGAGGGTGTTACAACAATCACTAGAATTCACCTCTTCCTCATCGAAAGCGCCATAATCGAGAGAATCCAAGTCTGTGCTTGCTACCCCTCATCATAAGCAAAAAATAATCCTCATTTTCCCCTCTGCAGGTGAACGAAAAACGACACCGGTGCGTCGCACTTTTTTCGTGCGTCGCACCGGCGTCATCGAGCCCTGTGGGCAGGTGGTCAGTGGATCACGCCTTGGCCACATGCACCCCGAGGGCGTCGCCTTGCTCAACCTGCATCGACGTGGACAGCGTCTCCGAGCAGATCAGGTCGCGGAACTGCTCCACCTTCGGCAGGTCACCGGAAGGCACCGTGAGCGTGAGCGCGATGCGGTCGGACACCTCGAGGCCGGCCTCCTTGCGCGCATCCTGCACCGCGCGGACCACGTCTCGCGCATAGCCTTCGGCGATCAGGTCACCGGTGAGCTCCAGATCGAGGATCACGAATCCACCACTGGGCAGGATCGACGATGCGGAATCGCGCCGTGCCGTGGCGTCCGCCTCTTCCACGCGTCGGGTGATGTCGTATTCGTCGCCCTGCAGCGTGATCTCGCCGTTCGGCGTCTCGATCACCGGGTCGCCGGTTACAGGGTCGGCATGCCAGTCACCGCTCTTCGACGCCTTGATCGCGAACTGCACCTGCTTGCCCAGGCGAGGGCCGGCGGCACGCGCATTCACCTTGAGCTCGTCGATGATCTTCAGACCATGCTCGGCGGCCTCATCCAGCGTCGAATAGTCGATCGCCTTGATGTTGAGCTCGCTCTTGAGCAACGCGTCATATCCATCGACCTGCGAAGGATCGTCGACGACCACGGTGAGCTTGGCGAGCGGCTGGCGCACGCGCATCTTATGCGCCTTGCGCAGCGACAGCGTGGACGAAACGATCTCGCGCACCTTGTCCATCGCCTCGACCAGCGCGCCGTCTTCAACGAGCACCTTGCCGAGCGCGGTATCCACACCGGTCTGCGGATCAGTCAGATACGGCCAGTCACCCAAGTGCACCGAGTCACCGCCGGTCAGACCACGCCACACGGCCTCCGCCTCCATCGGGGCGAGCGGGGCAAGCACGCGCATGAACGCCTCAAGCACCGTATACAACGTGTTGAACGCGTTCTCATCCTCGTTCCAGAAGCGGTCGCGGGTATTGCGAATGTACCAATTCGTGAGCATGTCGATGAAATCCGCCACCTCGTCGCAGGCATCGGAAATCTCGAAGTTGTCCATATGCTCGGTCACGTTCGCAATGAGTTTGCGCGTGCGGGCGAGCAGATAGCGGTCCATCTGCGGCAGACCGGGCACCTCGTCGGCACGCAGCGTGCGCGCGTCATAGCCATCGCCGTGGTTCGCCGCATTGGCATACAGCGTGAAGAAGTAATACGAGCTCCACACCGGCAGCATGATCTGGCGCACCGTGTCGCGAATGCCGTCCTCCGTCACGATGAGGTTGCCGCCACGCAGAATCGGCGAGCTCATCAGGAACCAGCGCATCGCGTCGGAACCATACTTGTCGAACACGCCGTTCACATCCGGGTAGTTGCGCAGATGCTTGCTCATCTTCTGACCGTCGTCTCCGAGCACAATGCCATGGCAGATCACGTTCTTGAACGCCGGCTTGTCGAACAGCGCGGTCGCCATGACATGCAGCAGGTAGAACCAACCACGGGTCTGGCCAATGTATTCGACAATGAAGTCGCTCGGGAAGTGGTGCTCGAAGTACTCCTTGTTCTCGAACGGGTAGTGGTACTGCGCGAACGGCATGGAACCGGACTCGAACCAGCAGTCGAGCACATCGGTGATGCGGTGCATCGTGGACTTGCCGGTCGGGTCGTCCGGGTTCGGGCGCGTGAGATTGTCGATCCACGGGCGGTGCATGTTGATGTTGCCGTCCTTGTCACGCGGGTAGTCGCCGAAGTCACGCTTGAGCTCGTCGAGCGAACCGTACACGTCCACACGCGGGTACTTCGGATCGTCACTCACCCACACCGGGATTGGCGAACCCCAG
>ERZ825324.4071-NODE-4071-length-12640-cov-6.168534_pt1 | contig 12640 bp, 7 predicted proteins | sample MGYA00519859_ERZ825324 | MGnify/ENA primary metagenome ERZ825324 (study PRJEB31778, sample SAMEA3449198) | human gut metagenome | biome: human gut; feature: human-associated habitat; material: faeces | place: United Kingdom | collected 2010/2012 ... | reverse complement strand
AAACTTCGGTTCAATTGAGGGTGACGGTGCTGCGGCAATGCGTTACACAGAGGCAAAACTTAAGAAATTTACACAGGATGTATATTTGGCAGATTTGGATAAGGATGTAGTTGATTTTGTACCAAACTTTGATGAAACAGAAAAAGAACCATCAGTTCTTCCTGTAAGAGTACCAAATATTTTGGTTAACGGAGCTGAAGGTATTGCTGTAGGTATGGCGACTAACATTCCAACACATAATCTTGGAGAAGTTGTAGATGCCGTTATTGCATATATGGATAATAATAATATTACAACTGAAGAATTATTACAGATTATGCCGGGACCTGATTTTCCAACAGGTGGTATTGTAGCCAATAAGTCAGACTTAAAGGACATTTACGAAAACGGAACAGGAAAGCTTAAGCTTCGTGGAAAATTAGAATTTGAAAAAGGCAAAGGCAGAGAAAAGGATAAACTTGTTATAACAGAAATACCTTATACTATGATTGGTGCAGGTATTGGAAAGTTTATTTCAGATGTAATTGATTTAGTAGAAACAAAAAAGACAACAGACATTGTTGACATTTCAAACGGCTCAGATGAAAACGGTATTCGTATTGTTTTAGAGCTTAAAAAAGGTGCCGATGTTGAAAAATTAAAAAATATTTTATATAAAAAAACTAAGTTAGAAGATACTTTTGGTGTAAATATGTTAGCAATAGCTGATGGAAGACCGGAAGTTATGGGACTTAAGAGTATTATAAAATATAACGTTGATTTCCAGTATGAACTGGCACAGCGTAAATATACAACACTTCTTAATAAGGCATTAGAACAAAAAGAGATTAAGGAAGGTCTTATTAAGGCAACAAACATTATTGATTTGATTATTGAAATAATCAGAGGTTCACAGAGTCAGAAACAGGTTAAGGCATGTCTTGTACATGGAAAAACTGATGATATTAAGTTTAAAAATCCTGAGTCTGAGATTCTTGCAGGAAATCTTTCTTTTACAGAGCGTCAGGCACAGGCTATTTTGGAACTTAGATTATCTAAGTTAATAGGACTTGAAATATTAGCTCTTCAGAAAGAATATGAAGAACTAATGGACAAAATCGGTCAGTATGAGGATATTCTTGGAAATAGAAAAACAATGACTAAGACTATCAAAAAAGATCTTAAAGCCATTAAGAAAGAATACGCATTGCCTAGAAAGACTCTTATTGAAGATGGCAAGGAAGCTGTATTTGATGAGAATGCTTTTGTTGAACAGGAAGTTGTTTTTGTTCAGGATAAGTTTGGATATTCAAAACTTCTTGATCCGGCAGCATTTGACAGAAACATTGAATCTGTTACGAAAGAGAATAAATATTATTTCAGATGTATGAACACAGATAGTATTTGCATCTTTACAGATAATGGAAATGTTCATCAGATTAAGGTATCAGCCATTCCAACTAAGAAGGTTAGGGAGAAAGGGATACCTATTGATAATCTTGGAAATTACAGTAGCCAAGGTGAAAGCATAGTGACACTTGTAAGTTTTGATATGATAAAAGATAAGAAACTTTTGTTTACAACTAAAAATGGTATGATTAAGTTAGTAGATGGAAGCGAGTTTGAAACAAACAGAAAAACAATGCTTGCCACAAAACTTGGAAAAGATGATGAGGTTGTTTCAGTTAAAATAACAAGAGTATCAAATAAGCAGATTTCAGAAGAACAGGTTGAAGAAATGCCTGTAATGTTAACAGGTGGCTCAGATGATTTTGAACCATTAGATTTTGAACAGATGGAATTGTTTGATACAACTGCATCAATGGATGTAGGACAGGAACAGGAATTACAGTATACAAGAGAGATTCTTGTGCTACAGACAGAAGAAGGAATATTCTTAAGATTCCCACTTAAGGAAGTGCCTGAAATGAAGAAGGCTACAGTGGGAGTTAAGGGTATTAAACTAAATGATGGAGATTTTGTTTCTAAAGTTTACCTTCTTGATACGGGGGATAATGAGGTGGTAAAATGTAACGGAAAAACCGTTGATTTAAGGAAGCTTAAAATCGGAAAAAGAGGAACTAAAGGAGTAAAGGTTCGTGCATCTAAGGCATAAACCTTGTTATACAAAGGATAGGGTGATTTATTTGAAGAAAGGACTAATACGGAAAATACTTGCAGTAATATTAATTATTGCATTGGTTACAGGTTTGGAAAATTATGCAGGAATAGTGGATACAACAGTTAAGGCAGCAGACGCTTTTGAGACAAGCATTAATGGTTTTCCAGCTAGTTATAAAACATATTTAAGAAAACTTCATAATAAATACCCTAATTGGAAGTTTGTACCGGATAACACAGGCGTGGATTTTTTTACAGCCGTTGAAAATGAGGCAAGTCATAACAGAAGCCTTATAGAGAATGCATATAGTAAGTATTTAAAGTCAAATCTGGCTGGAGATTATAATGCATCTACAGGTAAGTACATAGCAAAAGATGGAGCTTCATGGGTTAGTGCATCAAAGAATTGTGTGGCATATTTTATGGATCCAAGAAACTTTTTGGATGAAAACCACATATATATGTTTGAACAGTTGGCATATGACAGTTCATCTCAGACACAGGCAGGTGTTGAAGCAATACTTCAGGGTTCGTTTATGTATAAAAACAATATAGGATACATTGATACGGCTGGAAAGTATCAGACAACTAATACTTTGTATTCAGCACAGATTATGACTGCTGCAAAGAATGCAAAGGTAAGTGCGTACCATATTGCCTCAAAAATTTTGCAGGAAATTGGTTCTAAAGCTAATTCAAAATACGCAGGAATGGGTGCCAGCGGAAGTGTTACAGGTACATATTCAAAGACATATACAGGAATTTATAATTTTTATAATATTGGAGCTACATCAAGTGCTAATCCAATTGCCAACGGTTTAAAATGGGCAAAGTCAGGAAGTACTTATCAAAGACCTTGGAACACACCACAGAAATCTATTTTAGGTGGGGCACAGTATTTAGGTGAAAAGTACATTAACGCAGGACAGAATACTATGTATCTTCAAAGATTTAATGTGAAGAGCAATGGTACATATTCAATTTATACACACCAATATATGACTAACATATCAGGTGCCGCATCAGAAGCAGCGTCAACGGCAGATGCTTACCAAAGCCTTGGAATAGCAGCTCATGCCAAAACATTTGTTATACCTGTATTTAATAATATGCCAAGTGAAAGTAATACAATTACACTTGGAATACGTGGAAACAAAAAAGGTGTGGCAAATAGTGACGTAAATATTAGAAAAGGTCCTGCAACTTCGTATGATGCAGTTGTTGTTTTACCAAAGAATCAGGCAGTTACAGTTACAGAAGTTTCTAATACAGACATTGAATATGGAGTAAGATGGCTAAGTAATCCGTATTGGTACAAAGTTAGTTTTGTGAAAGATGGAAAAAAATACACAGGATATGTTTCGGCAGCATATGTAAACTTAAAAGGTGAATATACTATTGCAAAAGCAGGAAAATTGAAGCTTCCTACGACTTTAAAGACATCTGAACAAGTTTATTATTTGTCAGACAACCCGGCAATAGCAACAGTAGATGATGCAGGAAATGTTAAAGGCATAGGCGCAGGAACTGTAACAATACACGGTTTTACTGCAGCAGGAAAAAGTAGTGTGTCAACAATAAATGTTTTGGCAAAAAGTATACATGCAACAGGTATAAAACTTAACAAGACAACATTAAATTTAAAAAATGGAACAAAAGAAAAATTAAAGGCTACAGTAACTCCAAATAATACAACAGATGGAAATGTTACATGGAAGTCATCTAACAAAAAAATAGCAAAGGTTACATCAAGAGGAAATGTTTACGCAAAGTCAGTTGGAGAATGTACAGTAACAGCTACAACTGCCAATGGCAAAAAAGTTACATGTAAGGTTAAGGTTGTACCGGGAACAGCTACAATAAAGGCAACAAACAATGGATACAATAGTATTAAACTTACATGGAACAAACTTGGTGATGTAACAGGATATTGGATATATAGAAGAACTTCCGGTTCAAAATATAAGACTATAGCCAAAGTAAGTGGAACTACAGTGTCTTATAAAGATAAAAATCTTGTAACGGGAAAGAAATACTATTATAAAATAAAAGGGTATAAGAAGGTTGGAAAGACAACTTATAAGGGAAGTAAGTCTAAGGCTTCAAAGGCATATCCAAAGCCAGCCAAAGTGAAAATAACATCAATAAAGTCAACCGCAAAAGGTGCAAAACTTTATTGGAAAAAGGTGGCTGGTGCCAGTGGATATGTTATCTACAGAAGTGAAAGTAAAACAGGAAAATATACAAAAATAAAAGAAATAAAAAAACAGACAAAAATTTCTTATAATAATACTGGACTTTTGAAAGGAAAGACGTATTATTATAAAGTAATGGCCTACAGGAATATGTCAGGCATATATGTTTATGGAAAATATTCAACAGTTAAACAAATAAGAAAATAAATGGTGAAGTAATGATAAATTTTGTAGTTAGTGATTTAGAAACAGCATTAGTTCCTAACGGGGAAAAGATGGTTCAGGAAGAAACCATTGAATTGATAATGGAATTAAAGGAAAAAGGCGTCTATTTTGCTGTGGCAACAGGACGCAATTATGACGCAGTATATCCTATGTTTGGAAAAGCAAAGGACCACATTGTGTACATATGTAATGATGGCGGATCAGTTATATATCGTGATAAAGTTATAAGTAAGACTCCATTGGACAGACTTGTGTGTCTTGAAGTGGCAAATGAACTGGAAAAGAACAGGGATTATAAGTTATTATTTTCAGGTGAGAGAAATGCAGTTGTAACAACAAGAGATATTGATTTTATTAATTATTTGAGAACAATGGGAATTGAACCTGAAAAGGAAAAAGATACAAAGTCAATGAAGGGTGAAATTAACAAGATTACTATTTTTGCAAAGAAAGGCTTTGACCAGACTTCATATGAGTATTTCTATAAGAAATTCTCAAAGAATGCAAATGTGGCAATTTCCAACCCTGAACAGCTATATCTTACAGCAAAGTATGTAACAAAAGGTAATGCCATTCAGGTTTTACAGCATGTGTTTAATTCATCAGAAGAAGATACAGTCGTTTTTGGCGGCGGATACAATGACATTGAAATGTTTGGCCATGCATATTTTAGTTATGCAATGCAGTGGGCAGACAGTGAGGTAAGACGTTCAGCTAAACACATAGCAGAGAATGTTAATACGATTTTGGAAGATATAATACGAATGTAAGGAGAACTTATGAAAAAGAAAATAGTAGCATTAGGTTTGGTTGTGGCATTGTCAGTAAGCAGTCTTACTGGATGCAGTTTTAATTCAAAAACACCTGTTATCGGTAAGATAGTGGGGCTTGGCAGCAGTGAAATGTTTAAAATAGACAAAGAAGTATGTTCAAAACAGGAATATATGCTTGTTCTTATGGATACAGCAGGAACTTACAAGGCAGACTTTGGTGGCAAAGTAGATTGGAATGCCAAAGTAAGCGACAATCAGACACTGCAGTCATATGTAATGCAAAAGGTTAAAGAAGACATAACAGTTCAGTATACATTAGCTTCAATGGCAAAGGAAAGAAATATTTCCCTGTCAACAGATGAAAGCAGTATGATTAAGACTAAAGCGGCAGAGTATTATAAATCCTTAACAAGTCAGGAAAAAGAATATACCGGAGCTTCACAGGAAAACGTGGAAAGCTTGTATAAGAATTATTATTTGGCGGACAAGGTTTACGATGCACTGGCAGCAGAAGCAGACGCAAAGATTAGCGATGAAGAAGCAAGAGTAATGAAGATTCAGTACATCAGAATGAATACTGACAATACTAAAGAAGACAAGATTAAAAGCACACTTAAAACAGTTACAGACCTTGTAAAAGGTGGTTATCAGACATTTGCCAGAGAAGCAAAGCAGTATAGTGAAGATAACGTGTTTGAGAAAACATTAAAGAAAAATGAGGCCACTAAAACATACGAAAAGAGTGCTTTTAACTTAAGCAATTCGGAAATAAGCAGCATTATACAGGATGGAAAAGATTATTATCTTGTATATTGTGTAAACAGTTATTTAAAGAGTGAAACAGAAAAAAACAAAGAAGAAATCATAAAGAATGCACAGCAGACATATTTTAATGACAAGTATTCTAAATATCTGAAAGATATAGATGTAGACTTTAATGATGATCAGGCAAAGAAGATTAAATTGTCAACAGATGAAAATGTGAAAGCTGTAAATTTAATGACAGTGTACAACACGATTTCAAAGGAACTAAACAAGAAATAGTAATTATTGTAAGAAGGGAGCATATAATTTTTATGCTCCCTATTGTTTTATGTATCGCAGAGAGAAGATGCCTTCAAACACGTTGATTTTCTTATTTTGCTCCGTCGTCTATTGTACAGCGAAAACTTAAACTCGCCTTCGGCTCAAACAGTAAGTTTATCGCTGTACACTATACTCGCAAAATTTCGAAAATCTGCCTATTGTTTGCAGTCATCTTCTCTTTGGCGGTACAATATAAAAAGATAGAGAGAAGTTTAAAAATGATATGCTCCCTTTTGCAAAACGTTCGTATTTACTTTCACAAGTTCATATTGTAAAATTATTTATAGATACAGATGATACGGATTTTATTAAATTGATAGTTTCAAGTTACATATGAAAAAAATAAGTCAAAGGGACAAGGTTTAAGAATGAACTTTGAAATTGTAAATGTTTAAGTAAAGGAGGAGTTTTATGAAAAAAGTGAAATATATTAAGAGAAGGTTGTGGGCGTTTTTTTTGTCTGTTGCGTTGTTAGCTGGTACTATGCCTGCCATAATATCTGCTCAGGACAGTAATGTTTCTAATACGTTATTACAGGAAGGCACATATAGTAAGGACAAAATAACGTTGACATCTATTCCTAATACTACAAGAAAAATAATGGCTTTCATTACGGATAAAGGAGATAGGAGTGAGATTAATTGTCCTGAAGTTGTGTATGCCATAGGTACAGACGAAAGATGGTCAGTACCGGTATCTGTTGAGGATGACGGTACTTTGGATATGGAACCTTTTGTATATTCAGGTAATGATAAGGGCATAATTGTTTGGACAAATGCTACTAAAGAGTTTACAGAATCAAGTACCAGTGAAGATATTGCAAAATCTATGCGAGTATCTCTTGCTGTCTTTGACAGTACATCAAATGTTGAATTTAAAAATACTAATGTTTCTTATTATGATTCAGAGAATATTAGTACATATACTCCGAAGGTAACAGAGATTGATGGAAAGTTTCTTGTATCATGGATAGTGTACTATGATACAGAAGACAAGAAAGCATATGGAATAGAAGGTTTTTACTATAACCCTGATAATAATACATTTTATTCAGAAGATAATGTTACTGATGAAAATGGAAGGCTTATTCCAATGGTCTTTGCAAGAGATTGTAATTACATATCATCTTATGCAATTGCAAAAGTAGGTAATGATGTAGTGACGGTTTGGGATGAACCAACTGAGCAGATAAATATTTATGACGTAATGGCTGAAAAAGTTGTGAAGAAAAATTATTATTTTGGCAAATATAAACCGTCCACATTAAAGATGGCTATAGATAATGGAAATGATGTAAAAAAACTTACAGATGGAAGCACATATGCATCAGTTATTGATTCTGATATTCCGGGAATAGCATATTACAATAATGGAAAGATTTATAAGATTTCTAATGATGAGCAGAATGGTTTGGTAAATACAGAATTAGCAGATGTTTCAAAAACAGGAGATACTAAGTATTCAATAGTGTCTAAAGACGGTATTCCGACATATATTACAGCACTTCTATATGAACCATTAAATACAAATATAACCAATATTACAATAGATGGCGAGGACTATGAAAAATCAACAGATGGAATCTGGAAAGATAAAGATGGAAGGGTAAAAGAATTTAAACAGGAAGATATTTGTATATATTACATAAATCCTAAAACCGGAAACACAGATACACTTCCACAGAAGTTGTACGATAGAGATGAAATTCATTTTCCAACATATCCGGCATTTATTATTGACAGTTCAAATCAGTTAGGAGTTATGTATGTCATTGGACAGGTTTGGGACAATGTTAATTATAGCCTTATATATTCAACATATAATCAAAAATATCTGTTTCAGGCAGATTATTCTAAAGTAGATGAAGCTATTGCCAAGGCGAATGTTTTAAATAAAGATGATTATATAGATTTTAATGCGGTAACAGCAGCTATAGATGCAGTTGTTCGTGATAAAGACTATACTGAACAGTTAGCAGTTGACGCAATGGCAAAAGCTATTGAAGATGCAATTAAGGCCCTTCAGTTAAAGCCAACTCCTGAAACTACAACAACTATCCCTGAAACGACCACAACAGAACAGGTTACAACTAATCAGGAAACAACTACAGTAGAACAGGTACCGACAACTTCAAGAACAGAAGCAACTACAGTAGAACAGGTATCGACAACTTCAAGAACAGAAGCAACTACAACAATGGTTAATCCAACAGAAACTGAAACACAATACATAACAACATCTGTGAATAATAATACTCCAAAAACAGGTGAGAACAGTAACATAACATTGTGGATGATAGTTTTCTTTATTACAGCAGGTGGAATATTGACTATAACACTGGAAAAGAGAAAAGAAGACAAACAATAAGAGTTCAGATTCAGATTCACAATTAGGAAGTGCAGACTATGGAGAATAAACTGAAAAACAATTATTTATTACAGTAATTTGAGAAAAATAAGAAAACCACCCGAATCCAACGGGTGGTTTTTAGTAATATTAATTGCAAATAATCAATATATTATTGTTCTTCTTTTGAAACTTTTGGCTCCTCATTTGCCACAGCTTTTTGAACCTGTGGTTTTTTTGAAGGTACTTTTGAGCCTTTCTTTTTTCCTGTGATTAATTCTAATATGCGGTCTTTAAATATTAATCCCAACAGAATTAAAAGTGAAATTATTGAAATTATAATTCCCTGGAAGAATCCTCTAGGAGTATATTTAAATGTAATCTGGTGTGTTCCGGCAGTAACCATTACACCTGTAAGAGCACCCTTGCATATAGCTGTTGTATTAGCTTTCTGTCCGTCAATATATACAGACCAACCTTTGTCATAAGGAATTGAAGTGTATAACAAATTGCCCTTGTCTGCTGTAAGTGTTCCTTCAATCTTTGTATCGCTAAATGATGTTACCTGATAAGGATTAGCATTTAAAAGATTGTAGTCATATTCCCAGGCAGTTTCATCAAATGCATAAGCGTACATGGCTGAGATGGCTGTGTTATCACTTGCGGAAATGCTAATTGTTGCACCTTCAGGAACATTTCCAAGATGACAAATATAATTCTGGTTAGCAGAATTAAAAGTTTTTGAAGTAGAAGTTGTAACACTACTTGAAACAAAAGACTTGTCCTGAATGCTTCCGTTAGAAACAGTAGCAGTTAAAGTTTCAGCAGATGTTTCGCAGTAGAAGTATATATCATAAACTTTTGTGCCGCTCTTATTAGCTGTATCATTTTCTTCAAGATTATACTGAGCAGTAATTGAATTAGTACCGTCTGTCTTTAATCTATGGAAAATCATCTGTCCGCCGTTTACTGCAGAAGTTACAAAGTTATTCTGCATTGTAAATGGATCACCGGCTTCAGAGTTCATCTTTGCAATTGAACTTGAATTAATTAAGAAGCCTAATGGTAATGTGTTATTGTATTCATATGCATAAACAGTTGAATTTCCACCACTTTCTAAATTGTAAGAAGCGCTGTTAAGCAATGATACATTATTAGGGAGAGATGGCTCTCCTGTTGAATATTCATATTTTATTGAGAACAATGATGCTGTAAGTGGTGTATGACCATAGTATGAACATGCATTGTATGAAGTCTGTAATCCCATTGAATCAAAGTAATCCTGAATATTTGCAGATAATACAGATGAAAATGTTGAAATACTATTGTAATTAAAGCGGGCACCATCATTTCTTGTAGTGTGGACAGCAGATTCAGTTCTGTAATATTTAACGTTCTGAGAATCTGCATCTTTCTTAGTAATATCATTTAACTGGTCGTAAGCCTTAGTAGCTTCGTAGTAACCTTTTCTTCCTGATGTACTTGGAATACCTGTAACATTCATATTCAAAGTTAATTCACAGAATACAATCAGAACCATCAAATATGAAAGGAAAGGTTTAAGCTTAGGTGCTTTCTTATACCAGACAATAAGACAGGCATATACAACTATAAACAAAAGACTAAAGTAAATAATCTTTACAATGCTTGTCTCAATTTCCAAATCGCTGAAAATAGAAGCGTCTTTAAATAACTGGTCAAGTAAAAATACCAAAGCTACTGAACCGCCTGTAGCCCATGCAATATGTTTTGGCTCATATTCCCTAATATACAGAAATGCCTCATAGCACATAGTAAGAATAAGGAAAATATAAAGGAAAGACTGTCTACAAGGCAAGCTGTTAGGAAAATGGAATCCGTGCCAGATATATGCAGGAATGTTAAGACCAAAGCTTAAAAGCATAATCAAGGCAATAACGGTTTTGCCAATTCTTTCTTTAACATTAATTTTTTTACACATCCAGAACAATGGAATAAGTATAAAAATAGCTACTGAACAATAAATATTAGGTTCAGGATAATATTTTAAATCTGCAACAGGAATACATATTAATGATCTGAAAATCATATAAAGCATTGAAACAGTTTCTTCCAAAGTTGTTGGGAAACTTGAATCAGCAGACTTAGTAGTTAACAATGAAAAATACTCTGGTAAGATAACGCATGCTGCAAGAGCACCGCCAAGTATTGAGTAAATTGCATAGTCTTTTAAAATAAGAAGTCTTGCTTTAGTTTTTTTAACAGTTTCATCAAATTCAACAATGCAGAATAAGTAAACAAAATAAATAATGCTGAAAATGCAAATCATTAAGCCAATGTAATAGTTAGAGAAAATTGCAAGTGCAAGTGAAATGCAGTACATTTTGCATTTCTTTTCGTTAACTAATTTTTCAAGACCAAGAACAATAAATGGAAGTAACCACATACAGTCAAGCCACATAATGTTCCAGCTAAATGCTGCAAAATAAGCTGATAAAGCGTATGCCATACCGAAAACTACGGAAGAAATATTTTTCTGACCAAAACGTTTTGTAAGATAGTAGCATACTGAAAATCCGGCAAGTCCCATTTTTAATACGATGAAAAAACTTACCATATCAGCCATATAACCCGGCCAGATAATGGCAAGTAGGTTAAGGGGACTTGTAAGATAATAAGCGGCAACCGCCATAAAGTTCATACCGGCGCCAATTTCCCAAGTATAAAAAAGGCTTCCCCCGTCTTTAAGTTTCTGTTGAAGTATTTCTAAATAAGGTGTGTACTGATGATAACAGTCACTTCGAAGATACATTTGGTCACCAAATGGGAAAATATTCTTAAAATAGTAGACTATTAACATAGATAAAATAGGCAATACAAAAGCAAGTATATATAACTTATTTTTTTCAAACCAATCCTTAATAGAAAACTTTTTACTATTTGTTTTCATTAATAAGCTCCTTTCTATCATTGAAAATAAATAATTTACTGATAATATAATTTAAAATAACCGTAAGAACCATAGAAATAAGTTTTGAAATCTGGTTGACTTTCTGGTTATTTCCATAAATAGCAACTGAAGCAAAAATAATAACTTCGCTCATTATTAAAGTAGCTATACGGGCTCTGGCAAAGCGCAAAAACTCATGTAGAACTTCCATAAAACCGCTGGTCTTACTTTTGAACACCCATCGCTTATTTGTGACATAAGAAAAAATGATAGCACAAAATGTTGAAATAATATTGGCAATAAGGGCACTGACCTTACCTGCATTAAAAAAAGTAAATACAAGGTAGTCAACAATGGCAGTACCAATGCCGAAAAAAACATAAGTAAGCATTTCGTAACTTATTAAGCCTTTAATAAGTGTTTGCAAACTTGGATTCTTAATATGTGCTAACAAAAAACTTCTAAACTTTATAATTGAATCTTTCATATTAATAACCTTTATAAATTTGTACTTTTATTTAAAGTCTGAAATGTTATTGCCTTCAGAATATAGATACAACAACATTAGTATTTTTCAAATATAAACAATAAAAAAACGATTTCTAACCGTCTTTACATTAATATCTATATTCTACTATAAAAAGGTAGGGGTGTAAAGAAATTACAACTATAGAAAGTAATAAAAGTGCATGAAAATTATAGGGGTAAAAAATAAAAAATATCCGACTGTTGAAAAAAAATCAATAACCGGATATTTTTATAAGAATCATTTAATTAATTTTGATTAATTATTCCTGATTTGTTTTATTTTTTTCTAATTCTAACATCTTCATTGCTCTAACCTTAAGTGGTAAGCCGAATAATGTAATGAATCCGTCAGCATCATGGTGATCATATAATTCGCCAGTTGTAAATGATGCAAGACTTTCGCTATATAATGAATATGGAGAAGTTGTTCCTGCCTTAATAATGTTTCCTTTGTAAAG
>ERZ825324.4067-NODE-4067-length-12645-cov-4.163622_pt1 | contig 12645 bp, 9 predicted proteins | sample MGYA00519859_ERZ825324 | MGnify/ENA primary metagenome ERZ825324 (study PRJEB31778, sample SAMEA3449198) | human gut metagenome | biome: human gut; feature: human-associated habitat; material: faeces | place: United Kingdom | collected 2010/2012 ... | reverse complement strand
AGCCCTGCATTCTCTTGTATCTGATAAGGATATCCTGCATGGTGTTGTCAAGGGCGTGTCCCATGTGCAGCTGTCCTGTGATGTTTGGTGGCGGCATCACGATGGTGAATGGCTTCTTGCTGCGGTCAACCTCAGCGTGGAAGTATCCGTTGTTTTCCCATTTTTCGTAAAGACGATCCTCTATATCTTTCGGATCGTATGTCTTGTTTAATTCTTTGCTCATAGTTTCCTCCTTTTCGGGCTTTTGGTTAGTTTGTGGGCAATTGCTTTTTAGGTTATGGCTTTTGCCATGTTGTATATATATTCTGCTCAAGTCAGAACCGAGTTTGTATCATGAGCGATTTCAGATAGCTGGTTTCTTTTTGCCTGTTGGTTTTGTTCGCTGTGGTTTATGGAACCATGATACTTTCGGTTCTTCGACTTTCGCAGAATGTATATACAACATGGCACGTAGGTTTTCGATGCAATTGCAGAGAGTGGTATGAAGCCCTTATTGGGGTGATACTATTCGCCTGGGGCTCATAGTATCGTGCTGACGACTCTGCTACCGGAAAGTGGTCTGCTTCTGGCTTTTAGGATTGCGCTGGCGGCTGTTTAGATGTCCTGCGGACACTTATATGGTTGTCAGCTTATACATTTTATTAATATAAAAAGCCCTCCCGGTCTTTGACCAGAAGGGCGTGTCAGCGCTGTACCACCTTCGTTTACATCGGAGTTTTCCTCGAATGCCTCTTGTCCTGTAACGTGGACGAGTCGGGAGAACTTATGCCTATATCTTATCTGGTATATGACTTTCTGGGTTCTCCGGCTAAAAAGCTACCTTCCATGATTTCGTGTCCTAAGCACCTTGCAGCCTGTGGATGCTCTCTCTTTAAGGATTTCCGTCATGTACTCCTCTTTTTTGCGCCTTTATTTTTATATATTCTTTTTCAATCTTAAATTGGTTTGACTTTTTTGTCAATATGGATTTTGATTAAATTGTATTTTGTTCTGCTATACTAATTCAGGCATTTTATTATATTTCCATAGATGAACTGCCGCAGCTGCTCATCTGTCATGGCGCTCATCTGTCTGCGGCTTTCCAGCATGAGCATACAGCCATATTGTATCATCCCCGACATCGCAGTTATGTTTCGTTTGGTGCTGTCTGTTTCAGTTATGACACCCTCATCATATGCTTCCTGCATAAGGCGTGATACAATGCTGTCTAAGTATTTTACACAGTCATCCATCATACGGCAACCACCTTTTAAATCTTCTGCCGTAGTCTGTGCTTCATTATCACTCTCCAGCTGCTTTATGCTGCTTCCTATCAGAGGCAGTCTCGGCTCTCCCATGACCTCATTAAAAATGTGTGAAAAAAGCTGATTGTACTCCTGATTATCGTATATCCAGTCCATCACGTTCATCACACGGTTTTTAAAGCCGCTCTGTGCAAACATGCAGTTTACAAGTTCTGTTATTTTATTTTTATATTCATATGCCATGGCGCTTGCTATGATTTCTTCCTTTGAAGAAAAATATTCATATGCTGTGCCTTTTCCGATTCCGGCGGAGGATGTTATATCCACCACCTTTATCGTTGATATATCCCTTTTTTCAAGCATGAAGCTGTGTACCGCTTCGTACATTCGAAGTATCTTTTCAGATGGCTCTAATATATTCTTTGGCTTTATCTGTATCTGGGCCATTAGAGATCCTCCTCAACCATATTTTTTTCCCTGTTGAATGCATCGTAAATACATGGAATTACGATAAGTGTAAGAATCGTTCCGTATACGAGTCCTCCGATGATCGTTATCGCCATCGGTTTTATCATATCTGAACCACCGCCGATTCCTATTGCAGAGGTCACCATAGCAAGTATTGTAGTCATCGCTGTCATAAGGATCGGACGCACTCTTGTCTTTCCTGCATCAATGATCGCATCATGTTTTTTCATTCCCTGTCGTCTTGCCTGATTGATATAATCTATGAGCACGATTCCGTTGTTTACGATAAGTCCTGCGAGCATGATAAATCCGAGCATTGATATGATTCCAAGCTCATTTCCGGTAACAAATAAAGCTATAAATCCTCCTGTAAATGCAAGCGGGATTGAGAACATGATGATAAACGGCGAAAGCAGCGACTGAAACTGTGCAACCATTATCAGATAGATAAATACTACCGCAAGTAAAAGCATAAGTCCAAGCTGGCTCATGGATTCATTTATTGTCTCATCCTCACCTTCCATTGAAGCACTGTAGCCTTCCGGCATATCTATTTTATCTAATTTAGATTTAACTTTGTCACTTACCAATGTAACATTGTGATCTTCATCGACACTGCCTGATACTGTTATGTATCTGGTCTGTGAGTCTCTGTGGATCGTCGAGAGAGTCTGTGTCTGTTCTATCGTACATATATCAGAAAGCGAGATATCTGATTCATCACCATCCTGATTTGTATATGTAAACGTCATATTTTTTATATCGTCAACTGTTACATCTGACTGTTCCTGCGTCTGTAAATATACCTCATAATCCTTAATATCTGCGGAAATCGTTGTCACACTCTTACTTGATGATATATCATCTGATATCAGTTTGTACACCTGAGCCACAGTGTAGCCATATTTTGCAGCCTTTTCTTTATCCACTGTGATCTTAAGTTCGTTTGTCGTATCTTTAAGTCCATCATCAACATCCACAACACCTTCTGTGCCTTCGAGCACTTCTGCAACCTGTGACGCAAGTTCCTGAAGCTTATCTATATCATTTCCCTTTATTTTTACAGAGATTCCACTTCCGAAATATGCTGAATAATCCATAGATGATGAATCTGCCGTAACTTCACAGTCTAAATCCTTTGTGCGATCTTCAATTTCTGAAATAACATCATCCGATGAAACCTTTTTATTTTCATCCAAAAGCACATACATGCTCACGCTGTCTGTTCCAGAATTCATCAGGCTCATCGTTGAATTTCCGCCAGCCGTTGCACCGATCGTGTCTATTCCTTTTATGTCAGAAATTTTATCGATCACCTGATCTGACATAGCTGTAAGTTCGTCAAAGTCCAGCTTTTCATCCTCTTTTGCCGTTATTGTCAGTGAAATCTGATCAGACTCCATATCCATGTCCATAAAGGTCATTCCCTTTGACAGGCAGAGTGCTCCACTGCCAAGTAAAAGTGTTATCGCCACGATAAATACTACAGGTTTATACCTTAAACATACTGCAAGTATTCTTCCATACCAATCTTTAAATTTTTCAAACCACGGATGTTTTATATCCTTTGTCTTTTTAAGCATTCCTGATGCTATGGCCGGCACAAATGTAAGTGCCACGAGAAGACTTGCCATAAGCGTGAATAATACTGTAAGGGCAAGATCGACGAAAAGCTGCCTTGTGATTCCGTCCGTAAATATGATCGGCGCATATACGCTTACCGTCGTAAGTGTTGATGCAAAAATCGCTCCAGCCACCTGACCTGCACCCTCTACGGCAGCTTTTTTTACAGAATATCCCTCACCTCTGAGGCGGTAAATATTTTCTATAACAACGATAGAATTATCAACAAGCATACCGATTCCAAGCACAAGTCCTGACATCGAAATGATGTTTAATGTGATATTTGTAAAGTACATAAGCACGACCGCAACTATTACAGAAAGCGGAATTGATGCCGCAATAACAAGCGTAGGCTTTATATCTTTTAAGAAGAGGAACAATACTATGATGGCAAGTATAGCACCCACTATCATGTTCTGAAGCACACTGCTTACTACCATGTCAATATATATACCCTGATTCATAAGCACTGTTGTGTGAAGCCCATCGTTTTGTTTTTCAAGAGAGTCAAATTTATCAAGAAGTCTGTCTGTGACATCTCCTGTCGAATATCCGGTTTGTTTCTCCATTGAAAGAATTATTCCGGGATTTCCATTTATGACCGCATAATTATCACCTGAATTATCAGTAATTTCAACATTTGCCACATCTGATACCCTGATAGGATCTATTCCGTCCATGTTCATATCCATAAGTACCAGATTGTTCAGATCATCTACAGATTTTACCTTATCGCCAACTTGTACAATATACTGGGTGCCATCAGCATCATTTACATATCCTGCCGGCATATCAAAATTCTGTGCCGTAAGAAGCTGCGACAGTGTATCTATACTGAGCACTGTATTAAGATCAGACTTGTCAAGTGCGCTGTTTTCACTCTCCTCCAGCTGTGTTTTTGAATTTTCAAGTGAAGCTGCTGCTGTGGCAAGCTGGGCTGACTGCTGCCCTATTGTAATGGAACTTATAGCAGCCTGACTGTTAAGTTCATCCATAGCATCATTTAATGCAATCTCTCCCTCTGATATCTTTTCAAGTCCGCTCTGACACTGTTCTATGCCGGTATTTACCTGCACAAGTGTCTTTGCGACTGTACTGGCAGCCTGCGGCATATCTGCATATCCATTTACTGTTATTCCAAGCTCCGACAGGCCCGAAAATTTCTCAGCGATCTGTTTATCAATCTGCTCAAGTGAAGCCTTTGCTGCATCTCCACCCGGCATATCTTTTGCCTTTTCAAGTGAAGGTATCGTCTCTGTATACATCGTATCATTCATAAATGAACTTATTCCTGACTGGATAGTCTCAAGCTGGCTTTTTTGTTCATTTAATGCAGCAAGGGTGCTCTCAAGCTGACTTTTCTGATCTGACAACTGTGTCTTTTGATCTTTTATCGTATCTACACCTTCGCTGATCTGATCTGACGCATTGCTTATGGCACTCTGGCCTTGTTTTATCTGCGAGTCTGCACTGTCTAATTTCTCCCTGGCATCGTCAAACTTAGCCAGAACCGCATTATGGATTTTCTCGTTGAGCGCATCTATCTTATTCTGGTCAAGTGTAACCTCTATCTGTTCAGTCAGTTCGCCGGTCGCAGTGACTGAAGCAACACCCTCAGTACTTTCGATTGCCGGGATCAATTCATTTTCCACATAATCTGTGATCTCTGACTCACTTTTTCCGTCCATGTCGACAGCCGTCATCATGATAGGAAGCATATCCGGGTTTATCTGCATGATAGTCGGTGTGCCTATGCCATCAGACCATGATGCCTTTACCTGTTCTATCTTCTGCTGTATCTCAATAACAACAGAGTCCATGTTTGCATCCTGTTCATATTCACAAGTTACAATCGAATAGCTGTTGTAAGACATAGAGCTTACGTGCTTGATGTTGGATGTCGTAGCCATAGCCGACTCGATCGGCGCCGTTACATCCGATTCCACTTCCTGGGGACTTGCCCCCATATCTGTCGTGATTATAAGTGCGTACTGAAAGCTCATATCCGGAAGCAGATCTGTCGTCATCCTGCTAAGGGACACGACTCCGAGCACAATAACAAGTATCACACCCACAAGCACGGTGAATGGTTTCTTAACACTATACTTTGAAATCATAATATCTCCTTTTATCTGTACTATCCCATTTGACTGACCGGTCGGTCAATTTATGTCCTAAGTATAGCACTGCCCTATCAGCTGTGCAATCGCAGTAAATATTAAAACTTTGTAAAAAAAGAAGGCTGTCTTATAAGCCCTCTTCTTCCATTTCGTCTTCATCATCAACAATTCCTGCTATAGATCCTGTCACCGCTCCGATAACCGCTATTACTGCAAAAATTATCACAAGAAAGATTATTATAAAAAATGTAACCAAAAAACCCGCATCTGTCATATTTCCACCCCCAAATACCTTTCCTTTTATAAAAATATTTTATCACATAACCTAGTTTCATTAAATACCCTATTTCATTTATTTTGATTGTTTGTGTAAGTACTGTTACGGTTCACACGCAAGCTTGACACTTCTCTGTCAAGCTATGCGCCATAGTGTTAATTATTGAGTAACTAAGTACTATTACTCACACCTGACTAGCAACAATGGACAATTACGTTAAAAGTTATCATTTACTTTATTTTAATATATGATATACTGGAATAGAATTTTTTATGTAAAACAAATGTTAAAAAGGGAGGAACATATCAATGTCAAAATGTAATATCTGCGGTGCCGATCTAGCTCCAGGTGCCAAATTCTGTACTGGCTGTGGGACACCGGTTCCACAGGACTTAAATCCAGCCCCGGCTGCCCCTGCATCTACAGCATTCCAGCAGGCAGTGTCTTCTTCTGCCGGAAATCCTACTGCTTTTGAGCAGGCAGTCTCATCAAACAATGCTCCAAAGAATATTTACAGTGATGTGCCACAATATGGACAGCCTGATGCTGGTACAAGTCAGCCTGTTGGTGCCCAGCCTGGTTTCAATGGTCAGCCACCTGTTGGTGGTCAGCCTGGTTTCAATGGTCAGCCACCTGTTGGAGGACAGCCTGATTTCACTGGCCAGCAACCTATCGGTGGTCAGCCTGATTTTAATGGTCAGCAGCCTGTCGGTGGTCAGCCTGATTTTAGTGGTCAGCAGCCTGTTGGTGGTCAGCCTGATTTTAGTGGTCAGCAGCCTGTTGGTGGTCAGCCAGGCGCAAATTCATTTTATTATGGACAGCCGCCGATGCAGCCTCAAAAGAAAAAAACAGGCCTTATCGCTGGAATCGTAGCAGCAGTAGTTGCCGCTCTTGCCATCATAATTATTTTAATAGTTGTATTATCTACAAGAAATACATACAAAACACCTATCGAGAAATTTGAAAAGGGAATAAATAACAGAGATACATCAACGCTCATGGAAGCATTTCCGCTAAATCCAGAACATCCTTCATTATATAAAATAGCAGGAGAATCTGTAGGTGATTATGTACTTGATGATTTTGACTCAGAATTTGATGGTCAAAAGATAAAAATCGAAATAACTGGTAAAGAAAAGCTTACACAATTACAATTATCAAATGCCGAAGATAGTATCTATGCTTCTTTGTATGGTTCTGACTATAAATTAACAAGTGGTTATCGCGTATATTGTACTATCAGCGTAATTGGAGATGATTCATATGAACCCGAGGATTCAACCATTACGGTATGCAAATTGGATGGAAAATGGTACATTTTTGGTATTGACTAAATCAACATATTCCCAAAAGAGGTGCCCGCAGGCACCTCTTTTGATCATTTTGCTCTTCTAATCCGCAATCTGTCTTCCATTTGCATCCATATGATAATTTTCTGTCATGATAAGTTCTGATACAGGAACTATAGTATATCCTTTTCCTTCCAGATTATTAAGCAGTTCGTCGAGCGCCTGCGCTGTATATTTTGCTCCATTATGACAAAGTATTATCGCTCCTCCTCCAAGTTCTTTGTGATTACATACAGTGTCTATGATCGGCTGTACCCCGTAATTTTTCCAATCAAGTGAATCTACACTCCATTCTATCGGGTAATAATCACAACTATATACCATGTCGATAAGTTCATTATTGTATGCACCATATGGCGGTCTGAATACATGCATCTCATAGCCTGTAAGCTCCTTTACCGCATCGTGGACGTTCATGATCTCCGTCTTCATCTCATCCTTTGAAATTGTTGTCATATCATAATGATGTTCACTATGGTTTCCGAGTTCATGACCTTTATCCACAAGCTCCCTGACACAATCAGGATTATCATTTACCCAGCCGCCTGTCATAAAAAATGTAACTTTTACATCGTGCGCATCCAGAACATCCATTATATTCTGAAAATCTTCTGCTCCCCACGCAGCATCAAAGCTTAATGCAATCTTATTTTCAGATGTTTCCACCGAATAAATTGGCAGTTTTCTGTCTCCTATCTGACTGACTGCACTGCTTATTACATCCATCACCTCTCCCACACCAGCACAGTTAAACTCACTCGATATACTTTCATGTCCGAAAACAATTCCAAAAACAAGAACCGCCGACAGCACGATTCCAAACATGAATCTGCGTCGGCGTCTCTTTCGTATAGTGTTATTATGTAGTTTTGTTTTATTAAGATAGTCTCTGTAATCACTCATGATACATGTTATTCGTGACAACAATAAAATATTCGTACTATAACTTTATAATTTACAATTCACTTATAAACTCTATAACTACATCTATAGACTGTTGTGCTGCTTTTTCTGCAAATGTAGCATAGTCTACTGCCCCGCCTTCACTATCTGATATTGAGCGGAGTATTGTAAATGGAACGTTATTTACATAACAGACATGACCGATGCTTCCACCTTCCATTTCAGCTGCGATCGCATCAAATTTATCAACGATCTCGTCTTTCTTTTCTTTTGTGGCAACAAACTGATCTCCAGTTGCGATAGTTCCCTTTTTGTAATTGATTCCTTTATTTTTGAGACATTTACACATATGCTCAACCATTTTTTCATCTGCCGGAAGCAGAACCATATTTATACCCGATAAAAGACCAACCGGATCCCCGAGAGCTGATGTGTCCATATCATGCTGTACAACATTTGTAGCAACAGCTACATCGAACACTGACAGGTCTTTTGTAAGGCTTCCCGCAACTCCGATATTTACAATCATGTCCACATTAAATTCAAGGATCATTGTCTGTGCACATATAGCTGCAAATACCTTGCCTATACCACATTTAGCGGCGACAACACTCTTTCCGTCAATTTTACCTTCAACAAAAGTAATTCCACTGTATTCAACTACTTTTGTGTCAGTCATATTTGCCTGAAGGTTGTCCACCTCCATCTGCATAGCGCCTATAACACCTATTTTCATTTTAGTTCTCCTCCGGATATGTAAATTCCATATTTGTCTGGTTATTTATGACATCAAAATATTTTCTGCACTCTGCTTTTGCCTCATCAAGTGACAGATTCTCGTAATGTCCGCACTCTATGGCAGATGCACCAAAAACAGGTCCATCATAATCTAAAATCTGTTCTAATACCTGTTTAGTTACATCAAATACCTCTTTCGGCTCAACCTGTCTGACCACAAGATAAAATCCCGTCTGACATCCCATAGGGCCGAAATATACAACCTTATCGGCAATTTTTGAATTTCTGATACATGTTGCAAACATATGCTCAACTGAATGCATGGCAGAATTAGACATATAATCACCTGCATTTGGTTTTCTTGTGCGAAGATCATATGTAATGATATCGCCATCCTCTCTTGATATATAAAATCCCGGTTCTAATATATTATGATTTATCTGAAAACTTTTTATCCTGTCCATTTATGTCTTCCTCCTGATTAATTTTTGGCAACTTTCTCCATATTTCCAGAAATAGTGCTTATATCACCTAACAGGCTGTACATGTCATCTAATGCCTGCATTGTTTCATCGCTTATAGACATAGCCATTTCCGATGATGCTGCAACCTCCTGGCTTGTTGCTGAAAGATTCTGGATGCTGCCCATGATCATCTCGTTTGCTGAAATAACGTCACCAACAGATGTATTTACCTGCAATACTCCATTGGATAAACTTCCTGTATCGGATTTAATGTCAAGCAGCTTTTCACCAGTCTCCAGAATAAGATCGTTCTGTTTCTGAGCAACATCAGCTGACTGTTTCATGCTTTCTGCTGCTGAAACTGCATCCTTTGTAAGTCTTTCGATTATGATGCCGATCTGTTCTGTCGCCTTTCTGGTATCCTCTGAAAGATTTCTGATTTCATCTGCAACAACGGCAAATCCTTTTCCGGCTTCCCCTGCCCTTGCCGCCTCTATAGAGGCATTGAGGGCGAGCAGATTTGTCTGATTTGATATTCCAAGAATCGTCTCTGTGATTGCCTGTACATCATTTATGCTATCATTCAGTTTTTCAGTAGTTACCTTTGCCTCATTATTTATATCTGCGACCTCTTTAGCCTGTGCTTTTAATTTTTCAACAAGCTCAACACCCTCCTCTACAGTCGCATTTGTCTTTACCGAAATGTCTCCGATATTTTGAGCCTCTTCACCGACACTTTTTATGCTCTTTTGTATATCTGCCGTCCTGTTCGTCTGTTGTTCGATCTGATCAGCATTAAGCTTTGTACTTGCTGCTATCTCAGAAACCGAATTATTGCTTGTTACAACAGCCTCCTTCAGCTTATCTGAAACAGCTCTTGCTGATGAAAACTTCTGATTAAGAGAACCTGCAAGTTCTACTATTTCATCAGATGTCTTTATATGGCTCTGTGCCTTTTCCTTTACCTCATCGAGGCTCTCCCTTGAAAGTCTGTTCTGAAGTCTTGTTACAAGAACTGCGATCACGCATGCCGACACTGTAAAAAGCAGCTGATAATTTGATTCTTTTACTGAAATCTTTCCCATTATTACAAGCTTAAACATAAAGGCAATAATTCCGGCAAATGCGACCACACATCCAGCAGTTGTAAGCTTATTATCTGCAAATATCATCACAAGTATTGCTATCGAATAAACTACAGCATATAAAAGAGGATTTGTCGCTGTAAACATTATGAAAGCATATATGACGATCATTGATGAACAACACATATGCACATACTTTGTGGTTGTCTTGAAAGCCGGAAATACTATCATATTAAAAGCTATCACAAGCACAGACACTACAATAGCTGCTATAGCTGCTATTATATTGCCTTCTAATAGTTCCATAACCCCTGCGATTATAACTGCCATACTGACAATTATAGCTGCAATGCGGCCGATCTGATTTTTTTGTAAAATCTGTTTTTCCCTTAAATCCATTTTTCTCCCTCACATAAGACCATTGTTAAACAGTAGCTTCTAACTTTTTGAGGTAATCCTCAAAAACATTGAGCGCATCATCTACAGGCTTCGGCGTGCTCATATCCACACCTGCACTCTTTAACAGGTCTATAGGATCTTTTGAACAGCCACCACAGAGGAAATTATTTATATATTTATCCACAGCAGGCTTTCCATCCTCAATTATCATTTTTGAAAATGCAACCGCTGCTGAATATCCTGTTGAATACTGATAAACATAATATGGCGTATAAAAATGAGGAATACGCATCCACTCATATGCTATCTCTTCATCTACCTTCATATCCGGACCATAATACAAAACATTAAGATCATACCATATCTGATTTAAAGATTCTTTTGTGAGTGCCTCACCAGCTGCTATCCTTTCATGTGCAATATGCTCAAACTCAGCAAGCTGCGCCTGTCTGAAAAGCGTAGTCCTGAATCCATCAAGATAATGGCAGACAAGATATTTCTTCTGATTTTCATCAGTACAGTTTTCCAGAAGGTAATGCATAAGCAGCGATTCATTACATGTTGATGCAACCTCAGCAACAAATATAGAATAATCTGCATATGTTACAGATTGTGTCCTATTTGAAAAATATGTGTGCATCGCATGTCCCATCTCATGGGCAAGTGTAAATATTCCGTCCAGATTATCCTGATAATTTAAAAGTACATATGGATGTGTTCCATATGCGCCCCATGAATAGGCTCCGCTCCTTTTGTTTTCATTTTCATATACGTCTATCCAGCCACTTTCCATTCCATCTTCAAGAATAGATGTATACTCTTCTCCCATCGGTAAAAGAGCCATTGCGACTGTATCCTTTGCCTCCTCAAAAGAATATTTCATATCCACATCGGAAACTATCGGTACAAAAAGATCGTACATATGAAGATGTTCTACTCCAAGCATCTTTTTCCGCAGCGACATATACTCATGTAATGCCGGAAGATGTGCATGGACAGTCTCTATAAGATTGTCATATACACTCTGTGGTATATTTCCCTTAGAAAGATACATTTCCCTTGCACTGCCATATTTTCTGACATTTGCCAGGAACTGGTCATTCTTAAGCTGGCTTATGTATGTTGCTGAGATGGTGTTTCCCCATTTCTTATAAGTGCCATACACTTCCCTGAATACCTGTTTTCTCAGACTTCTGTCTTTGCTCATGAGAAAATCTATAAAATTTCCGTGCGTAATCCTTATTTTGTTTCCCTCTACATCCGTTATATATGGGAATTTAACATCAGCATTATTAAACATGCTGAAAATATTATCCGGTGCAGATGTAACTTCTTTTACCTGTGCAAGGATATTTTCTTCTGCCTGCGATAATGTATGTGCTTTCTTTCGTCTGATCTTCTCTATCGCCCATTTATAGTGCAAAAGCTTCGACTCTGCCTTACAGAACTCTTCTATGTTTTCCTCTGACATTGCCAGTATCTCAGGGTCTGCAAATGAAAGTGCACTTGCAGCTTTGACCATTACTGACTCTGCCCTTGAAGCATATGCCTGATATTTTGATACTGCGGTATCTTCATGGGAACGCTGGTTAGAATATACGATTATCCTCGCCAGATGATAATTTATCCTGTCCTCCAGTTCCAGAAATTTAAGAAATTTGATCTCATTGTCAGCCAGATGTCCTTTGAACTGCGAAACTTCATCTATCAGTAAAAGAGTCTGCTCCACTTCTTTTTCCCACTGCTCATCCGTTTCGAACATATCCTCAAGTTTCCATTTGTATTCTGCCGGAACCTCGCTTCGTTTTTTTAATGCTATATCACCCATTATATGTTTTCCTTACTTATCGATGTAAATGATCAGTACTGTCCGTTTCAAACCTTACGGACAGTATCAGATAATTTATTTCTTGATGAGAGTTCCCATTCCACCGGTAAGTTCTGTTCCTTCCTTGTTTAGTTTTGTGATGAGTAC
>ERZ825324.4059-NODE-4059-length-12677-cov-3.088972_pt1 | contig 12677 bp, 9 predicted proteins | sample MGYA00519859_ERZ825324 | MGnify/ENA primary metagenome ERZ825324 (study PRJEB31778, sample SAMEA3449198) | human gut metagenome | biome: human gut; feature: human-associated habitat; material: faeces | place: United Kingdom | collected 2010/2012 ... | reverse complement strand
ACATTTGGATGCTCTCCAAGCCCTTACGGGTGTAACAGATGACCAAATGCAAGCAATGTCGAACACCACCCTCGATATGTCGAAGAAATTCGGCATCGGTGCGGGTGATATCGCCGACGCGATGGGTCTTATCGGTAGCCAAGCGCCAGAGTTGTTAAAGAACACCGACGCACTGGCGAGCGTAACCGATGCGGCAATGACGCTCTCAAAGGCTGGCTCGATATCCGCAGAGGCAGCGGGCAAAGCCATAACGACCGTAACGAACCAGATGGGTGTAAGTGCGAGCGAGGCAATGAATATTGCCAACACCCTCGAAGCCGCCGAACAACAAGGCTCTGCAAATGTGGAGTATTTGAACACCGCGATTGAGAAATCTGGCACCCAAGCGAAAGCGGCGGGAATGGATTACGCCCAGTTGATTGCAATGATTGAATCGGTTGCTCCCAAATTCAGCAGTGCGGATGTTGCGGGCAGTCAGCTCAACTCCACCCTTCTCAAATTGTCGATGGGTGCGGATGAATTTAATCCCGCCGTGGTGGGTATGTCGCAAGCACTTGACAACCTCGCCAACGCTCAACTCTCAAACGAGCAACTTTCAAAGATGGTTGGTGAATCCAACATCGTAATGGTTAAGTCGATGATAGAGGCAAAGGATTCGTTTGCTTCATTCGATGAAAGCCTCCGAGGAACAAATGCCGCCGTCGATGCTTGGCAGCTGAAAACCGACAATATGGCGGGCAAGATTGATAAGCTCAAAGCCACTTGGGATGCGTTTTTGATTACTCTCGGCCAGTCTGGTCTAATTCAAGGCATTGCCGATAACATTATGTTGGTAATGGAGGCTCTTGGGGAGGTCATCAATGTTATCTCCGAGGTCATTGACGCATTTGACGGATTCGCGGGCGAAGGTACTGAAAGCATCAACTTGCTTGAGGTGCAATTAGATTTTCTGGTTGACGTTATACGAGGTATCGGTGAAGTTCTCCAAGTTGTCGTTAAAATCGCTTCCAAGGTTTTCCAAGAGATTAAAGACGCTTGTTTCAATGCCGCAAACTGGATGGGTCAGAAATGGACGGAACTTAAAAACGTCCTCGGTGACAACGCTTTTGCACGGTTTGTTATAAATGCCTTCAACTCCATTATGGAAAAGGTCGGCAAGGTCATCAACAAAATCAAAGAATGGTGGAACAGCCTTAAAAAGTCTCTTGGTCTGGAAGTGTCGGCAAGTGCCAACGTCAATACCAATGTTGGAGGAAGCACCCCCGCCCAGTCCACCACAATCGAAAACACAATGACCGACGGCACTGGCGGAAGCGTTTCAACTGGTGGCTCAAAAGGCAAAGGCAAGGGCAAGACATCAACCCCCAAAACTCCAAAGGTTGAAAAGGTCAAGGTCGAGCCAGAGGAAGGCAGTATCAAAGCACTCCAAGACAAAGTGAGCGCATTGAATAAGGAACTCTCCGAAACCAACGTCAGCGATGAACGCTTAAAGGAAATCAGCGTCGAGAAAGCCGCCCTTGAGGAGCAAATCAAGGCTCTGCAATTGCGCAACGGTCTTATCAAGGAAACGCCCAAGGCGGAGGTTAACCCACTCGACGCTAAACGCAAGCAATACAACGACGCAAACAGCGCAATCGGTCAAGTCAAGGCAGATTTTAAGGTCGGTCTAATTTCAAAGGAGGAAGCAACCAAAGCAATCGCAGAGGCAAACGCAGTCATCCAGTCGTTAGGACTTGAACCGTTGGAGTTACACATCAATGATGACGGCACAATCACCAACTCCCTCGAAGAACTTGAAGCCTACCAAGAGAGGATGAACCAAGTATCATCGACAATCGGCGAGGTCGGCAACGCATTCGGAACACTCGGTCAGGCAATCGGTGGAACTGGCGGTCAAGTTATGGAGTTTGCGGGCCAGACACTCAACGCAGCCGCCCAGATAATACCGCAAGTGTTGTCAATCATCGGTGCAAAGCAAGCTGAAGCAATGGCGAGTGGTACGGCAAGCGCAGCCGCCCTTCCATTCCCCGCAAACTTGGCTGCAATGGCATCAATCATTGCGACGGTCGTTTCATTGTTTGCCTCCATACCAAAGGCGTTTGCCGACGGTGGTATTGTGTCGGGGAACAGCTTCCACGGTGATACGATGTTGGCAAGGGTCAACAGCGGTGAAATGATACTCAACAAACAGCAGCAAGCCGCCCTCTACCATTCATTGAAGTCTGGCGGTGTCGGTGGCTCTGGCATGGCGGGTAATGTTACGTTTACCATCGAGGGAAGCAAGCTGAAGGGTTGCCTCAACAACTACGAAAGCAAACAAAAGAAAATACGATAAACACCATACACCACAATGAAGGAAACAATGATTTTCGACCAGAAACAGCCGCAAATAGTTTACGGCACACTGGGCGACACATATATTTTCGCCAACGAGCGGGAGGTTGAAGTTGAGGAACCCCGCCCGATGGAGGGAGAGGAAGCAGAACCCCAGACCGTAACAAAATACGAGTATGATGTGCGACACTTCCCCCTTACCGACAAGACGGAGGAGAACGCCCTGCAGAAGCTCAAAGACCAGATAATTGCCGAACTCGACCGTTACGACAAATCCACAGCGGTCAACGACTTTACCCTCAACGGTCAACACCTCTGGCTCGATAAGGGAACCCGCAACGGTCTCCGTCTCCGTTTTGACTCTCAAAAGGCTCTGGGGCAATCCGACACAACCCTCTGGTACGGCATTATTCCGATTGCCCTCAATATTGCCACCGCAATCGGTATGCTCCAAGCCCTTGAGGTGTATGCGTCGGGATGCTATGACCGCACAGCAAGCCACAAAGCCGCAATCGCCAACCTCACAACGATTGACGAGGTTTTCAATTACGACTACACCCAAGGTTATCCCGCCAAGTTGGAAATGTAGTAAGTCTTTCATTTTGTTTTGTTGATTTGATTGAGAGGGCTGGCCGCTTGGGTCGGCTCTCTTTATTTACCAGAGAATAACCAAGCGCGATATAATGATATATCAGTCGGAATTTACAGCCCTCAACGGCATATCTTACAAAGTCGAAATCAATACACCATCGGGGAGTGGAACAAAGCAATTTACCCTCGGTGGCTCTCCGTTTATTACTTCAATGGATTCGGACGGCAAGACCATTTACAGCCCTATCAAATCAACTGGGGCAACGATTGAAATGGTTACGCCAGACTTGCCCTTCGACTTGTATTCTGGTCAATCCACCGCAATCAAGGTAACACTAACAAACACCACCGCCAACAAAGTCGAATGGGTGGGTTACGTTACCCCTTGTGCCTATGATATGGGATTCGACGAGGAGAGGGAAACAATCGAAATCGAGTGTGTTGACGGTCTGGCGGTGCTGAAAGATATTGTGTATCGGTCGGCTAACAAAGACGTTGACACTTTCCTTAATGTGGTGTTCAAGTGCCTCAAACGCTCTGGGGTTTTCAAGAACCTCTATATTTGCGACAACATCCAGATGACCGCCAACGGCAGCGAATCAATAATGTCGAAAATCCGCATATCGGAGGCAAACTTTTTCGACAGCAAGGACAGCGAAACACAGCCCGATGATACGGTTGCTTGGAATTGTTACGACGTTCTCTTTGAAGTAATGCAATATCTTGGCTATACCATCACGGCAGTCGGAGAGGATGTTTATATTCTTGATTACGATGCTCTGGTCAAGGGTCGGACAAAGTATTTCAAATACTCTCTGACTGGCTCGACAATCGGCTCTCCCTCCACCGTCAATCTTTCACATTCACATCATATCATCGGCAGCAGCTATGCCGAGAACGGCACCAAGGTATCACTTGACGAAGTTTTTAACCAAGTTACCGTTGTGGATGACTTCACCGAAATCAACAGCCTTGTTGATGGTTTGAACGACAGCAAGAATTTAATCAACATCACCTCCCCGACGGACGCGACCCTCAAGCAGTGGTTTAAGAACGACAGCCGATTTTTGGAGAGCGAGGTTTTCACCGTCAAAAACAAGGCGGGAGAGGATGAATCGTTTGCCGTTATCTTGCAGAAATGCGACCACGGTAACATTTATTTCATTATCGCCAAATTCTACAATAACCCTATGCTGACAACCTACCATTACAGTCACGCCGCAGGTTGCCCCGCTCTCGGCGCATCCGATTATATCTCAAATATGATGTACTCGAAATTGTGGAACCAGAAGGGCGCAAATCTGGTGGGTTATTTCACCGCCGAGATTGACGGAAGCAAATACAACACTTGGAGAGCAAACATCACCTCAAACTGGGACGGTCAGAGCAAGGAAACCAAGTTAGAGCAGTTTGGCAAACTGACAAACATTGCCAACATCGGCAACAAGAAACTGGTTAACTACATCCTTTGTCTAAACCAAGACACGAACCATATAGCACACGACCAGACAACTAATTACCCTTACTTCACCATTAAAAAGGACGTTCCCACGATATTCGGTGGCTCTGGCGGTTACTTGGTTATCAAAGGCACTCTCCAAAGGCACAGCGAATATAATGCACCGTTTCCCCACAACGGCAACGCCTACCGACACAAGGACACAAAGAAAACCTCTATATATAGTAATGAGGGTTATTTCTGGGCCCGCCTCAAGTGGGGTAACAAATACTGGAAGTGCGAGGGTGGTTATACCGACAATGGCGAATGGACCAACACTCCCGCCTTCTTCAAAATCTTTTACGGCGACCCTACGCAAGAAACGAGAGTTGATGATTGGTACGACAAAGACGTTAAATTTTATAATAATTGCGGTGCGCTCTGGGGAGTTGACGAGGACGGTTATTATATCCCCGCCCCCGATGACGGCAACCTTACTGGGACGGTAGAACTGACGGTGTACGCCAACAAGGACACTAAAGGCAAGTGGGCGAGGAATAACAAACGCGATAAAAAAAACTCTTACAGCGGTTACCCGCCAAAGGTGGTAATGTTCAAGAACCTCGACATTACGGTTGGTTATAGTGATGATGCGATGAACGATGACGCGGCGAGCGCAGACACCTATTATTGTGCCGATAACTCTACCACCGACAATGTGCGACCGATGGATAAAATCAAGTTCAAAATTTGCACATACGACAATAAAACACCATCATACAGCACCGTTGACTACCTTGACGCATCGGGGAAATCACAATACTTGGATGAGGTGTATAATCTCGCCACTGGTCAGCGTCTAAGGTGTGAGCATCATCTTGTTTATAAGATAGTTAACCAGTACACCGACCCGCGAGTGAAGTTTGAAGCGAACCTCAAAGCTACAAACGAAATACGCCCTTGGACGGTACTGACTGACCTGACCATCAAAGGGAGAAAATTCATCCCCCAAACCATAGCAACGGATTACCGAGAGAACACCACCACGGTGGAATTGATAGAAAAAACTGACAGATACAATGCGATTGACTAAATGGGATGGTGCGCCAGACAGCACCAAGACGACCCTTCTGGGCGGTGGAGGTGGTGATTCATCTGGCTCGACCACGCAACCACCGTCAAGAGGAGATGAACCCCGCCAAATATGGGGTCAGACCGACGAGGGGGATGATATCGACGGCACTTGCACAGTCAACGGTAATGTCATAATTAAAGCAATCATCCCCCCGACCTACGACCCAGATGATGAGGATTCGGACGGAGAGAATGAAGAAGAGGAAACTGGCGGCGGCAATCTGGACGTTGAGTTAGATGCTACCGTCGGACGGCACTTATATATCAATTACCCACACCCCGACCATACTGGTGAAAAGAAGTGTGTCGGCGAGCTTATCAAAAGCAATACCGATGCAATCTCTAACCTTACCACCAAGGTCAACACCAATACCGCGAATATCGCCAACCTTACGCAGACGGTCAACACCAATACTACCAACATCAGCAATAACACCACCGAAATCAACAAGCTCAAAGCGGGCAGTCTTACGGAGGAGGATGTGTTGAAACTTATACGCGACAATCTGCCGAGCAAGTTGGGAGCGTATGACCAACCAGTTGTCATCTATTCTGGCAGATTGCGGAGGGTTACTTATCTGTCTGGCTCTTGGTATGGCGGGGAATGCAACAAACTACCGCAGTTGCAAGACGTTACGAACTCCCACAACGAAGGTATGATGACGTTAAATTTAACCCCCGCCGACGGTTACACAATACATATATGTGGCATACATTGTACACAAGAGCAGTCGGGAGATACCACCGACCAGATTGATAACCCAACCGTAAACGGCCGCAGTGACGGCGCACACTGGTTTGAATGTAGATGCAATAATGTATATAACGCCACGAAGGTCTACATCCGAGAACTGCACCAAAAAAATGGTGATAACGATTCTTGGGGGTCTGACTATTGGGGTGGCGACGGTGGAGGCATCAAAGCCGTATGGGTAACGATAATCGGCTACATACAGCCTATCACCTGACCCTCTTTATCAGTAAGAAAAATCACACCAATCACGATGGATATCGAAATTATAAGGATAGCGGTTGAGGCGATTTTAGGTTGTACGACCGTACTGGGGTTTGTCCTCTACCACCGCCAGACCAAGCGGATGAAAAACGCCGAGGCACTTAACGCAGAGGTGGAGGCAGACCAACACCAATTTGATTTGTACAAAGCGCAATTAGAGCATTGCAGTGAATCAGTCGAGCAGCACAACGAAACCATCAAGCACCAGAGTGAAACAATATGCACACTCAACGATGCGCTCGACAGCAAGACGGCACGAATTAGAGAGCTGACGGATAAGTTATGGGAGAGTGAAAAGGAAAGCAACGAACTCAACGCTCAACTGGTGCAAAAGACCGAGCGGATTGGTCAGCTCGAACTGCAGCGTCAGAAATACAAAGATTGGCATTGCCGAGTTGTCGATTGCGGTTTGCGACAGCCTCCAAACCCTACGCTCAAGGGTCGTAAGTTTGACGAGAACGACCCGAAATAACACAACATATCGGAATTTGGTTATTCCTCTCCCTCGACACCCAACTCTGGGAACCGTCGGGGGATTTTTTCGACCGACTTGAATTTTTGCGAAGTTGCTGACTATTTATAAGCGTACGAGAAAAACAAACAAAAGCAAATGAAAACTCCGACAATCAAACCAATCAAGGGGCATCCCAATTACATCATCGACGAAAATGGCAAAGTCTGGAATCAAACAACACATCAGAGAGTGAAAGAGTATGTTAACCCCAATGGTTTCTCTTATGTCGTAATTGATGGATATTGGAAAACTATTGCCTACCTTATGAAAGCCGCATTCTTCCCCAATGATGGAAATATGTGTGTAAGACATAAAGACGGCGACCGTACAAATAACCGCCTCTCCAACTTATATACCTTTTTCGACGGGTCTGAAACGCTCGACGGAGAGGGAAACGAGAGGAAAAGGCTATTTATGGAGGTGACCCCCGAAACCAATGAAGTGATACGTTTCTGGAACACAGCCAAGGAAATTGCCGACGATATGGGAATGTCTGAAAGTTACATCCGTCAGCAAATAAGAAGTCGAAGAACCGTCAACGGTCGTAAATTCGACCAGTACAATAGCGACACCGCAGATATGGGATTGTTCGACTACACCGACGGCAAGCGCAAAATAAAGGTATATGACCCCAATGATAGAATGATTGGGATAGCAAAGAGTTATACAGAGGCTGGTAAAATGGCGGGAGTTACCTCGCAAGGCGTTACGAACGCGCTCGATGAACGCAGACGTACCAAAAAGGGATATCGGTTTGAATGGTCAGCCACGGAAGACGAGGAAACGCCCAAGGTCAAGAAACCCAAGAAGGTCAAGGTGGAGAAGCCGAAACGTATCATCCGAAAAGTCGAGCAGTGCGACAAAGAGGGCGAGTTAATCAAGGTATGGGAGAGCGTCAAAGTAGCATCCGAGGCAACTGGCATAAAAAAGGCTAATATTAGGTCGGTTATCGAGGGCAACACCAAAACGGCAGGGGGATTTGTCTGGCGATATGCAAAGGCGGATGAAACCGCAGAGGTCGAGGAGGTCAAGGAGAGGAAGCCCAAAGGCAAGCCGATAACGCAATACGACACAAAGGGCAATATCATCAATCAATGGGTGAACGTAGCCCAAGCCTCGCAAGCCACTGGCATCACGAGCGGCAATATACGGGCATCGTTGAATGGTGTAACCACCAAGGCGGGCGGTTATGTCTGGCGATGGAAAGATGACCCCTTTTATAAGTTCTCGGTAACACCATCCACCCCAGAGCCGTCGAGGGAGGTTAAGGAGAAACCGAAGCGCGACCCCTCCACTTATAAACGCGATACAATGTACACCAAGGGTAACCGCCTATGTCAGTACGACACAGAGGGCAATTTGCTCAAAGTATGGGAAACGGCATCGGAAGCCGCCCAGACGCTTGATATAAACCTCGCTCTATTAGGGCGAGCCGCCAAGGGCAAAGTAAGGTCAGCGGGCGGATATTTCTGGGGGTATGAAGGCGAACCGTTCAACATCCACTCCCGAACCGCCAAACACACCAATATCAAGAAGCCCCTCTATCAGCTTACGGAGGCTCCCGACGGCAATGGTTACATCATAGTTAACGAATGGGATGGAATCAACGAGGCGGCGAGGGAACTGGGTGTGCCCGCTTCATCATTGTCGTTGTGCGCCAAGGAGCCACACAAATATAAAGATGGTTATTGGTATTCGTACACACCCACGCTATAACCACGGCAATCGGTACATATTCAAAGGGGAGCGATTTTTTCACTCCCCTTATTGCATTTAACAATCTTTAACCTCCATAACTTGACAACGCCCCCTCCGATATTGTACCTTTGCAGTGCCGTTGAGGTTAACGACCAGTCACTCAGCGGTGCATCAAGAGCGTCAAGTCGTGTTATGCTTGGCGCAAGTACCAACCTACTTCTCCATAAGCAAGGTGGGCAGCAAGACACGATGCGGGTGGACTGGTCTAACTATCATAACACCAAACAGATATGGTTAAATGTACCAGCAAAGCAGTGTGTGTTTCGGAGAGTGACATCTACTTAGTTACTCTCAAGTTCACTAACGAGCAAAAGGCGATTGTCGAAATCTCCGACACTCTTAAGACCGCAATCACCGAAACGGTCAAGTCTTACCTCAACGACGTTAAAAAGAAACAAAAGATTTTTTTCGCCTACCGAGAGGATGACTTCACCATCGAGCCGATTGAGGGCAAGTATGGTGTTGGGTTGCTTATCAAGACAAGAGTTTTTCAGCCCTACGCCGACCCCTCAATGATAGCAAGGGGACTCGCCAAGTGCTTCACAAGCGAGGTTAGTGTTAAAGAAGCCTAACGACAACATACACCAAACAGATATGGCAAAGTACAAATCAAAGGTAGTATGCAAGAACCCCTCCACCTACGCCCTGACCGTCGAGGTGGTGAACGGCACACAGAGCCTCAAGTTCAACCCCTATATGCAAGGGGCAGTCAACAACATCATCGAGGAATTTAAGAGGGAGGTTCTTGACAACATTCTCCGCATCACCGACGGTGTGGGTGCTGACAGCTTCGAGATTACACCCCAGTACAACAGAGAGAAGGCAACCATCAGCATACACAGCAAGTGTGATAAGGGTGCCCGCCCTATCGTTGAGGACTTCGACTGGTATTTGTTCCCCCGCCTCCAGTGCGTCCTCGCCGCCAACGGTTGCGAGCTGACAAAGTAAGACACCACCACCACAAGTATCGAGAGGGTCGACCAGTCTGGTCGGCTCTCTTTTTGTGTACCTATTGGAGCGACCGACCGAGAGGGGGAGGTCGGAGGGAGCGATGATGAACGATGATTGACCGACCGAGCGGAGAGAGGGAGGGATGTACACGGATGATGGAGAGTTAATCAAGACCTACCCCTCTGTAACCCAAGCCGTTAAAGAAATGGGTCAAGGCGTTATCAAGGTGTTGAGAGGCGAGCGCAAGCACTGCAAGGGTTATGTGTGGCGTTACCCCTCTTGACCCAATACCCCTCTGTAAATTCCAGATAATCAAGCCAAAACCTCGACGCAGTTGTTTAACCGCAGGAAGCAAAATCGAGATTTTGGTTTTAGCCCTTTTTCACCCTCCCGCCAGACCCCTCGGCACTCTTTATCGGGGCAAAGCGAAAAATATCCAGACTGGTTGTGTTTTTCTTCATCATTTGCTTGCCAGTCAGGAAATTATTTAGTAACTTTGCTTTTGAAAATAAGTCAAATAGTACGATTCAACCGCCCGTGATGGGTGGTTGTTTCTTTTTTATCTCGAAGCAAAAAAATGAGGGAAAAAGTGAAAAAAAAGTTGGGGGTTGGGGTTGTCTTTAGGCGATTTTTACACTACATTTGCGATTGGAGGGCAATTTATATTGCTGTCTACCTTCATTTTTTGAACGTAGCCCTATATTTATAGGCACAGTGGTTAACGACCGCGACATTCAGCCCAAGGCATAACAATAAGAAAACCGCCCAAGGGTTGACTATTTAACATATTTTCATTCAGCAGTGAAAAAAGATGAACAAACTTACGAAGCACTTCCGATTGAAGTGATTGAATCAGCATTAACACCAAACCAAAAAAGTTTGATGGAGGTGTTCTTTATGCTCGATGGACTTGAACGGACAAAGGAAAACGGATATTTCTTTGCTTCCAACGCAGACCTAATGTTGAAGTCTGGTATCGGGTCGCATCATACTCTCTCCAAAGTAATACGCACATTTGAGGTCTACAACTTCATTACTCGGTCGGTCGGCAGTTTTGAGGGTCGGCAGGCTACAACGTACACTCTCGATATGGAGGCAGTAATGGATTGGTGCGAGGCACACCCAATCGGGGCAGTTTCCAAACGTTGCAAAAGTGCCTCGATAAAAAGTGCCTCGATAAAGGGGGCAGTTTCGCAAAAGTGCCTCGATGAAGTAATTGCCCGCTTGGAGGCAGCCGAAAAGAAATGTGCTGAATTGGAGGCAGTTAACAAGGTACTGGTCGAGGCACTTTCAAAGTGTGGTGTCGAGGCAGTTGAGAAGGCACTTATCGGGGCAGGTATCGGGGCAGTTTTGAAGGAAGTTGCAGAAAAGTGCCCTACAGAACCAGATACAGAAAAAGAAACAACTTACCATAGTGTACCAGAGTATAACTCCAGTGATAGTGTACCCAGTTACGCGCACGAGGATGAAGTTGAAATTTTCAAAGGGGTGGTGAACGATGAAACGGTTGACCCTCTCAACGTCGAGGATGATGAAGTGTTTCTCTCCACTCTGGAAGGAAACCTCCGAAGCGGAAACACAACCCTCCATCCCGATGAAGTTATTGCCCTCTCCAAGCGGCTCTCCAAAATCCTCACCAAGCATGGCGACGATTACAATACACCAACCTCAAGGAAGGCAGTGGAGTGTTTCGGGCTATTGCTGAACTTCCATTGTGAAACCCTCGATTTTCTGGCTCGACTGGAAGACGTAATGAAGGGCAACCTCTACCACGCAAACGGCAAAAACACCATCGTTTTATCGGCAATCACCATCCGACGCGCAGACATCAAGGAGGAAACCGCAAATATAGCCTCTGGAAGCGTTGCAGACACCGCAGAGGTACAAACTACCACTGACGATGAAAAGACGCAGCAGGGAGCATCCCAGAGGGTAAATCAAGGGTCTGGCGATACTGACACCATCCCGCATGACGGTGAAATATCCCAAGCAAGCGCAAATAAAGCCTCTGGGAACGTTTCAGCCCCTCAAATGGGCAAACTATCCACCGACGATGTAAAACACGCCCAGACACGCCCAGATGAAGCGAGAGAGGCATTCTGGAAAGCAATCACCGCAGAGGTTGACGAGGAAGCCGCAAAGATGATGAACGCCGTTAAAGCGAAGTGCAAGGCGAAGCAGACCGAAACAGCTTGCACCATATTCACCAACTTCATCCGACATATTGACACCATCCCGACAATGAAGCGGTTGAAGTATGCCAAGGAAGTTGCAGAACGGATGCGGAAGGAAATTGGCAAGCAGTCGGTTGTGTTCCTCAATGTTGCTTACCTCCATATTGACCGACGCAAAGAGGCGTTACTCGCCGCTTAACAAATTTTAACAGTGGTGGGGTTGTCTTTCGGTGGTCGGCTACACTACATTTGCGAATGTAGGGGGCAACCCCTCCACTCTTTATCACCAAGCAAACACAAAGCAAGCAAATGAGCGAACAAATCCAAATTAAGGTACTCAATTCGGAGGTTGACAGACTGAAGAAAGCCCTCGCACTCTCCGAGAGCAAACGCGAGTTTTTACTTTCTACGATAGACGATATCGAAGCCCTCTGGTCTGGTTGCTTCAAGGAACTTCGGGAGGAACTGGAAACCGAGAACGAGGCACTCAAGAAGGAGGTCGAAGAACTCCGCAAACAACTCAAAGAAAACGAATCCGAGGCGTATTCAATTGCCGCCCCTTCAACATCAGCACCAACGGCAAGGAGTGGGAGCGATGCAACTGGACGCTATATTCTAACGGCGAACCATCGTCAACACTGAACGATGCAATCACACCCTATTTTATGGCACCAGACGATTTTTAACCCCTCGACCGACAACTTAACCACTCTTTACATACAGCGGCGGGGAGAGCCGACATCCTTTTATTTTCATTTTCTTACGGTC
>ERZ825324.4052-NODE-4052-length-12701-cov-3.045469_pt1 | contig 12701 bp, 10 predicted proteins | sample MGYA00519859_ERZ825324 | MGnify/ENA primary metagenome ERZ825324 (study PRJEB31778, sample SAMEA3449198) | human gut metagenome | biome: human gut; feature: human-associated habitat; material: faeces | place: United Kingdom | collected 2010/2012 ... | reverse complement strand
TTGCCCCTGTCTGCGGCACTGGATCGGGGACATTCCATATTTTTTCTTAAATACAGTCTGAAAGTAAGACTGACTGGAAAAACAAAGATAGTTACTGATTTCGCTTAATGTCTTATCCGAATATGTCAGGAGACTTTTTGCCTCTTCCAGCTTACACCGCATAATGAAGCTGCAGACATCGAAGCCGAGCTCTTTTTTGAACTTGTTTGTCAAATAAGAGCGGCTTCTTCCGATATGCTCAGCTACATCGCCAACCCGAATGGATTCGTTGATGTGGTGAGTAATAAACTGAATACATTCAAATATTTCCAGAGACATTCCCTGAGGAATTTTATTTTGCGAAACCCGTTCCGTAAAATCAATCAGCATAGAATAAGACAAGGTTTCAATGTGGGAAATATTCTGCAGCTTTTCACATTCACGGATATATACATCGGCAAGCTGGTAAGCCTGTTCCATATCCATTCCTCCGGCAATGGCACTTCTTGTAACAATTGCGACAGTTGTAATGAAAACATTCTTTTCCTGCCGGAGGGAGTTGTCAGCCATAAGACCACCTGATAATTTGGAGGGGGTGTTTAACAATGTTTTCATTTTTTCGACGTCTCCATTTTGAATATACTGCAAAAGTTTCTGTTCAAAATGGTAGGTATTATGAAAATGCTGTTCTTCCTTTGCATTCATCACCTGATTGGAATGTACATTGGAAAACTCGCTGATGATGCTTGTGTTTTCCAGATTAAAATGCTGTCCAACAGAAATATATTCATCGTTGAAACACAGGTGAAGCCAGGCAAGTGTCTGGAGAAACTGGTTAAAGGAAATCTGAGGAATATTGACCAGAAATTGGAGTATATCCGGTTTGTGTTCCTGACTGATTGCCCATTCCTGCATGAAAGTGCGAAGTGTAAGATCTGAAATAGGTGTGCTGAATACAGGACCAATGATGATTACGCAATCAGCATGCTCCGGCTTTATATAACCATAATAGCCGAAGGACTGCGCGATAAAATAGTCCGGGTTTTTTGTGAAATGTCGGAAACCGGACAGGATGCCTTTAAAAACAGACGGGTCTTCCAAAATCGAAGGAAAGGAACAGTCATTGTCGGGTGAAGCGTGGTAATAGCCAATCGGTATGGAGGTTGATGCATAAAATAATTCACAAAATGCCTTTAAATCAGTAATCATGGAAGACTCCTTTCCAGGTAAAACCGTACTTTTAAACTCTCTTTGAAATGGATGTAATACTAATTATAAGGCGTTCTATTTATAAAAACAAGGACAAAATTGAAATATTGTAATCAATATTGTAATACAAAAATCATATGATTTGATATTTTATAGATAACTCAATGAAAGTATTTAAAAGGAGGACTCAACATGGGAATGGAAGATTTTTGGGAACAGCTTCCGACAGGAAAAGAAGATAAACCATTGCTTTTTGAAATGGGACCGCTGGAGTACGATTTTCATGATATTGACGGATTGTATTTTATGCTGGATCGTCGACTATCCGGCTGTCTGCTTATGATGTGGGCAAAGCCGATGAATCCGGATATTCAGGGAACCGTCACCTTAGATAGCAGGGTGGTATCCGGCTGTATCAACCAGTATATGGAAGTTATGGGGAATATGTGGGTGCTTGGAATTCCGCTTCGTGGACTTGTGACAGAGTACGGTCGGGAATATCAACTTCACGTGGAAGGTTTTGTGGATATTCTCAAGCTTCAGCATACGGCGGAACCTCCTTTGGCGTGATGACGGGCGGACCATTTTTTGCGGAGATACGGAATGGCGAGGAATACGGTAACGACCAGTGCCGAGAAGAGCTTGAGATCGGTGGTGGAAAGCCCGGCCCAGATAACGATGGCGAGAATAAAGTAGTAAGCCACAGCGCCCAGGGCGGTGGTAAGAAGCCGCAGGGCGAAGTTTTTGCGCTTGCCGAGCAGGGCCTTGCCGATGACGACGGCGGCCAGGCCGATGACGATGGCGCCGCGGCCCATGTTGATATCGGAATTGCCCTGGTACTGGGCCAGCAGTGCGCCGGAAAGACCGACGAGACCATTGGAGATCATCAAACCGAGAACCTTCATGCGGTTGGTGGAAATGCCCTGGGCCCGGGCCATGTGCTCATTATTGCCGGTGGCACGGATGGCGCAGCCCAGCTGGGTGCCGAAGAACCAGTACAGCAACGCCACGATGGCGATGACAAAGATGCCGCTGACCAAAATGGCGGCGGGCACCTTGGCGCTGGAAAGCAGCAGCTGGTACTGGGTGCGGCTGACGGTGAGATTGCTCTTGCCGCCCATGATGTGCATATTGATGGAGTAGAGGGCCAGCTGGGTGAGGATACCGGAAAGGATGGCCGGAATGCCCAGTACGGTATGCAAAAGCCCGGTGCAAAGACCGGCAAGCGCCCCGGCCAGCACCGCGCAAAGCAGTGCCAGCAGGGGGTTCATGCCGCCGATGATGCACACGGCGGCAACGGCGCCGCCGGTGCAAAGGCTGTTATCTACCGTGAGGTCGGCGTAATCCAAGATCTTGTAGGTGATGGCCACGCCGATGGCCATGATGCCCCATATAAGCCCCTGTGCCAGGGCGCCGGGCAGGGAATTGAGCAGCGTGAGCGGATTCATGGTTTGACCTCTTCAATCGTTAGAATTTGCGGGGACGGGGGAAGATTACTTGAGCTCTTCCGGAATGGTGATGCCGAGCTCGGCAGCGTTCTGCTCATTGACGACCAGGGTGAGCTGGCTGACATCGAAGAAGAAAATGGGGGTAGTGGCGGGATCGGCGCCGTTGACGAGGATATTGAAGGCCTGCTCGCCGGCTGCACGGCCCAGCTCGTAGTAGCTGATGGCGTAGGTGGCCAGGAAGCCGCTTTCGCACATGCCGCCCTCGCCGCAGATGACGGGCTTGCCGGCGGCAGTGGTGATGTTGCTCATGGTGGGGACATTGGCGGCGATGAGGTTATCGGTGGGCTCATAGAAGGCATCGACCTCATTGCAGGCGGCGGTCACAACGGTCTGGATCTCATTGGTATCGGCGACGGAGTAGATCTTGACGGCAAAGCCCTCGGCCTCAAAGGCGGTTTTGGCTTCCTCGGCCTGGATGGCGGAGTTTTCCTCGCCGGAATTGATGACGATGCCGACGGTCTTTACCTCAGGGCAAAGGGTCTTCATCAGCTGGACCTGAACATTGACGGGGTTCATATCGGAAGCACCGGTGACATTGGCGCCGGGGGCTTCATTGCTGGCTACCAGGCCGCTGAAAACATAATCGGTCACGCTGGTGCCGACGATCGGGATATCGGAGGTGGCCTCACGGGCGGCCTTTACGGCATTGGTGGCATTGGCCATGATGAGATCGACCTTGGAGGAAACGAACTGGTTGACAATGGTGGTGCAGTTGGTCTGCTCGCCCTGGGCGCTCTGGACATTGAACTGAACCTTATCGCCCAGCTTTTCGGTGAGGAATTCCTTAAAGCCGCGGGTGGCTTCATCCAGGGCGGGGTGTTCGGCCAGCTGGACAATGCCGATCTGGAACACCTTTTCATCGGGGTTGACGGGGGTGGGCTCATTGCCGCAGGCAGCAAAGCCGGCGACCATCAAACAGGCGGCAGCAGCCGCAAAAAACTTTTTGCACTTCATAGTGATTGCTCCTTATCTTTTACTTTTGATTATTGATGTGATCTATCTGAAATCCCCCGCGGCCGGCCGTGCCATAGGGGGAAGCTCAGCAAAAACAGAAAGCCCCTGCTTTTCCAGACTGCTCCGGAAAATACAGGGACGATAAAGGCTTTTATCGCGGTACCACTCTGCTTCGGGCGCTCCTTACGGGGGGCCCCTCCTTGGGCAGCTAACACTGTCCGCACGATGTAACGGTCGAACCCGGCGCAGCCTACTGTCCCTGAAAGGATGTTCGGTGCGCGGCTACCGAAAGGTACTTCATCCGCCGTACTCATCATTGCCTCGCAGCATCCGGCAACTCTCTGGAGATTTTGGGGCGGGTTACTTTTTTTCGGTCAACGCCTGTGTTTTTGTGTTGTCTGTACTTTAGCACTTCTACTTGCGAAAGTCAATAGGATTTTTAGCGGAAATTTTACTTTTGGCGATGTGGGGGGAATTTTGGCGGGCGGGGAGATTCTTTTGGGCGATATGCACGAAAACGGAAATTTGATTTGGGCTAAATGACATTGAACAGGGCGGGATGGTTGAATTGCGGGGGCGATAGGGGTACAATAAGGGTGGAAATTTGGCACAGGCTGAAAGACCCTGTGCAGACCGACAGGATGGGGGCCCCGCCCCTGCGCCCGCAGGGCGCAGAGCCCGCCGCAGGCGGGCGGCCCGGCGGAGCCGGGCCGGGCGGGGCCCCATCCGGCCGGCTGCAGGGAGTGGAACAGGAAGGAGAAAAGACGATGGGTAAGATCGTGATCGTGGGTTCGGGGCCGGCGGGATGCAGCGCTGCGCTGTATGCGGCCCGGGCCGGGCAGGAGGTAGTGGTGATCAGTATGGGTATGGGCGCGCTAAGCAAAGCGGAGCTGATCCAGAACTACTATGGCTTTGAGGAAGGCATCACCGGGGCGGAGCTGTACCGCCAGGGTGTGGCCGGCGCCAAAGCGGTCGGGGCGGAGTTCATCACGGCGGAGGTGGTGGGGCTGGATTATACCGGCTCGCTGGTGGTGCAGACCACCGAAGGAGACTACCCGGCGGATGCGGTGATCCTGGCGACCGGGGCGGGACGCATTGCCCCTAAAATAGCCGGGCTGGCCGAGCATGAGGGCCGCGGGGTGAGCTACTGCGCCACCTGTGATGCGTTTTTCTACCGGGGCAAGACGGCGGCGGTGCTGGGCAGTGGAGAATACGCCTTGCACGAGGTGCAGGCCCTGCTGCCGCTGGCCGGGAGGGTCATCCTGTGCACCAATGGGGAGCCGCTGACGGCGGATTTCCCGGAGGGGGTGGAGATATGCACCGAAAAGCTGGCTGCCGTGGAGGGGGAGGAGAAGGTCTCTGCGCTGCGGCTGGAGAACGGCGAGCTGCTGCCGGTGGAGGGGCTCTTTGTGGCGCTGGGGGTGGCCGGCAGTGCGGCCCTGGCCCGCAAGCTGGGCGCTCCGGTGGAAAACGGCCGCATCGTCGTAGATGAAAAAATGCAGACCGGAATACCGGGACTGTACGCGGCCGGGGACTGCACCGGCGGCCTGCTGCAGGTGTGCAAGGCGGTGTACGAAGGCGCACTGGCGGCCACCGAGGCGATAAAGCAGATTAGGGGGAAGAAATAATGCAACCCCAAGCATCCGCAAAGAAGAAAACGACGGGAGGGAACGGTATGTGGCTGGGTCTGGCGCTGCTTTCGGCCCTGTTCGCGGCGCTGACATCCATCCTGGCAAAGGTGGGCATCGAAGGGGTAAACTCCAATCTGGCAACGGCCATCCGCACCGGGGTGGTGCTGCTCATGGCGTGGGGAATGGTCTTTCTGACCAATGCGCAGGGCGGCATTCCCGCCATCAGCACCAAAAGCTGGCTGTTTTTGATCCTCTCCGGACTGGCCACAGGAGCATCCTGGCTGTGCTACTATAAGGCACTGCAGCTGGGGGAAGTCTGCAAGGTGGTACCGGTGGATAAATTGAGCGTGGTTTTCACGCTGGTGCTGGCGTTCGTGTTCCTGCATGAAAAATTCACACCGAAATCGTTGATCGGGTGTGTGCTCATCGGGGCGGGAACGCTGCTGATGGTGCTGTGACCAAGTAAATGCATCACCCCCCGCCGCGGTAGAGATGCCGGGCGGGGATTTTATGATAGGGGAAGGCTTGTGCAGGGAGAGGGCCGCCCGCAGGGCGCCCCGGCGCAGCCGGGGCTGGGCGGCCGGAGGCCGCCCTACACAGCGCGAAGCGCTGTGGCCCTGCGGGCGTTTTTCCCCCGGCACAGGCTGGACGAGGGGCAGCGTGGCAGAAAGCGTGCTGGCTGCAAAAAGGTCGACTCCGCCGCAGTACCAGGGTACCGGGCGGAGCCGCTTACTGTATAGAGAAGAGGATGAGTAGAGAACTGCTTAGATCTTCTCACGGCCGGGCAGCACGAAGTGCAGGATGATGCCGGCGATGGCGGCGAAAGCCATGCCGCTGAGGGTGATGGAGCCGAAGCTGATGGCAGCGCCGCCGACACCCAGGATGAGGATAGCAGCCGCGATGCACAGGTTGCGGGGCTGAGAGAAGTCGACATGGTGGTCAACCAGGGTACGGATACCGGTGGAGGTGACCATGCCGTACAGCAGGATGCCTACGCCGCCCAGAACTGCCTGCGGAATGGAACCGCACAGGGCATTGAACTTGGGGCAGAAGGCGAGCAGGGCCATCCACAGGGCGCCGAAGCGGACGATGGTGGGAGAATACAGGTGGGTAACAGCAAGAACGCCGGTGTTCTCGGAGTGGATGGTGAGGGAGGGGCCGCCCAGGCAGCCGGAAAGGATAGTGGAAACGCCGCAGGCGAATACCGAGCGGTCCAGGCCGGGCTCATGGGTAAAGTCCTTGCCGACGACGGTGCCGACCGCCATAACATCACCGATGTGCTCCAGACAGGGAACGATGGCGCAGGGGGCGATGAGGGCGATGGCCTTCCAGCTGAACTGGGGCAGGGTGAAGGAGGGAACGCCGATCCAGGCGGCCTCTTTCAGGGCGGTGAAATCCACCAGGCCGAAGGGAATGGAGATAATAAAGCCGCCGACCAGCGCGATGATGATGGTCATAACGCGGGTAAGGCCCTTGGAGAAGTTATTGACACCAACCGCGATAAGGAAGGTGATGATGGCGATGGGCCAGTTGGCCTCGGCTTCCTGCACGCCTACGCTGGCGAGGGAAAGGCCCAGTACCATGATGATGGGTCCAACGATGATGGGCGGGAATACGCGGGCTACACGGTCCTTGCCCAGCACCTTCAGCAGCAGGGCAAACAGCAGATAAAAGACTGCCATGCCCAGAATGCCGCCCTGCGCGTAGGGGATGCCCATTTCGCCAACGACGGTGGAAACACCGGCGATGATGGCGAAGGAGCCGCCGAGGAATGCGGGAACCATCTTCTTATCGATGAACTGATAGATGATGGTACCGATACCGGCGCAGAACAGGGTCACGGAAACATCCAGACCGCAGAGAATGGGAACCAGAATGACGCCGCACATGGCCAGCGTGTTCTGCAGGCCGAGAACGGCCTTTTGCGGGGTGGTAAAGTTATCGGAAAGGTCGCCATTGACACCGACGATCAGTTCCTTTTTTTCTTTTGCCATGGAATAATACCTCCTCAGATATATTTAGTATGGCTTATGGTTCAGCTTGCGCTGTGGTTGCAGTAGAACTCGGCCGCGCAGGAAAACTCATCCATCGGCATCTTGCTGATGATGTCACGGAAGGGGGTGTATGCCTCGGGACCGGTACGGATCATTTTATCGCCCACCTTTTCCAGCAGCTCTGCCTTGGTGATGGGGAATTTAATATCCCGCATGGCCAGCACCATATAGTGCAGGGTAAGCATATAGGGCATTGGTTCCATGATCATTTTTCATCACCTCCGAAAGTATAGGCCTTGTACTGGTTGCGGGTCTCGCCGTGGCCGCCCAGCTCTTTGCATGCGGCGCCGCGGTGACGGAACGAATACAGGAAGGTATTGGTGGTGCTGCTTTCGTGCAGTTTATCCACCAGGCCGGGGTACAGGTCGGCCTTGAGCAGATAGGGGACCATCATAGGCGCTTCGGTAACGATGTTGCCGTCGGGATTGACGATCATGCTGTTGCCGAAGGCGGCGCAGGCATGCTCCATGCCGTAGCAGTTGGCACCGACGACATAGACCTGATTGCAATAGGCCGCACAGCGGTTGGTGAGCTTCCAGGGCTCCTCCCAGGGGTTCATGTAGTGGGTGATGCGGACGACCACATTGGCGCCGTTATAGGCGGCCTCTCGCCAGATTTCGGGATAGTCGCCATCGGCACAGACGATGGTGGCGATGCGGCTGCCCTTGGGACCGGGGGTGACGGGGCATTCCCAGCCGGGGTAATGGCGCTCGGTGGGAATCCAGGGGTTCATTTTGCAGTACTGGTGTACCACCTCACCCTCATCATTGATCATGATGGCGCAGTTGCCGGGGGCTTCGTGGCCCTCCAGCTTAAGGATGACGCCAAAGATGCCCCAGACCTTCAGGCGGGCGCAGGCCTCCTTTAGGCGGCCAACTTCGGGGGAATCCAGCGTGAGAACGACCTTGAGGCGCTCCAGCGGGTGCATGCCCTGCACGCCGAACTCCGGGGAAACGAACAGATCGTACCCGGGGAAGCCGCGGGCGCCGATCTCCATGTACTGAATGATCTGATCAATGTTTTTGTTGACTTCCTCCATGCAGGTGGCATGGATGGGTTCCAACTGAGCCACTACGGTGGAGAGGACTTCGGTTTGGGTGGGTCCGCCGCCGACGCCGTGGCTGCTGCCGATGATCATAGCGATTACCTCCTATTGATTTCAGAAACATGATGAAACATGTTTCATGATTTGCAACTTCAAGATACGACAATAATGCGGAAAAGTCAATGGGAAAAGGCGAATCTTAGCGGGATATTGCGGATTTTTAGCGATATGCTAAAAGAAAAGGCATTATTTTTGTGAAACATTTTTCACAGAATGGGAGAGATTGCTTGCGAAATGGAAGAAAATGCGGTATAATATAAAGGGAGAGAAAACATTGTTTCATGACGGAGGTGGCGGACATCAATATAAGAGAGTTGGCGAGCCTGGCTGGGGTTTCGATCGCCACGGTTTCCCGTGTCATTAATAACCCGCAGCTGGTGCAGCCAGATACCCGGGAGCATGTGCTGGAGGTGATGCGCCGGGTGAACTACGCGCCGGCCTGGACGGTGGAATCGAGGCTGTCTTCCCGGTCGCGGCTGATCGCTTTTCTATTTAGTGAGGCGGACTATTATTTTTATTCCGATATTCGCAGTGGGCTGGAATCGATAGCCGGGCTGCGCGGCTACACGGTGCTGTTCTGTCCCATAGCGGCGGAGCAGCAGCGGCGCAGCCAGCAGCTGAGGACCATCTTTGAACAGAAGCTGGACGGGGCTATTTGGGCGCTGCGGGATTTTTACCCTGAGGATATTAAAATGATAGATGAGCGTCAGGTGCCGCTGGTGCTGGCCCGTAAATACGACAGTGCCCCCACCGACCGCTACAACTGCTGTTATATCAATTTTGCGGAGGCGAGCTACCGGATGACCCGCCATCTGCTGGAAATGGGGCACCGGCGCATTGGGCTGATGTTTGAGAATGTATCGCAGCAGTTTATGAACAGCTTTTGCCAGGGGTGGGAGCTGGCACTGAAGGAGGAAGCCGCGCCGAGAGAGGCTTCTCTGCTGCTGAACGCCCCAAACAGCATGGCGGGCGGCTATGCCAAGACGATGGAGCTGCTGGACGCGGGCGAGATGCCGGAGGCGGTCTTCTGCGCCAGTGATGAGCAGGCCTTTGGGGTGCTGAAGGCCGCGCACGAAAAGGGTGTGCGGGTGCCGGAGGAGCTGGCTGTGGCGGGCTTTACCGATTCCCCGATGAGCAACCTGTGTGACCCGGAGCTGACCACCATCGACCTGCCGATCTACCGGCTGGGGATCATAGCGGCGAGAATGCTCTTTGATGTGATAGAGGATACCGGCAGTGAGGTGACCCCCGGCGAGGTGGTATTGCAGCCCAAGCTGCGCATCCGCCGCAGCTGCGGCAACGAAAAGCCCATCAATGTACTGTTTGAATAAGAGGAAGGGAAGTTTATGGCCAAGCTGAGTACGCAATTTATGGGAATGGAGCTGAAGAATCCTGTTCTGGCTGCGCCCGGCCCCTGGACCGGGACGGCGGAGGGCCTGCAGGCGGCAATAGACGCCGGCGCGGGCGCGGTGATGACCGAGACCATTTCCCAGGAGGTATATCCCCGCCTGCCGCAGACCTGCTACCATGAGGGCGGGGCGGTATTCAGTGCCTCGCTGTATAGCAACCTGACGCTGGAGCAGTGGGAGGTTGAGCTGGAAAAGCTGCACCCCGGGGACTGCAAGGTGATCGCTTCGATAAGAGGGGCGACGCCCAGCGAGCTGGCCTATGTGGCCCGAAAGGCGGAACGCATGGGGGTGGATGCCCTGCAGCTGGACCTGTACGCACCCATTGGGCCGGTGCTGGCGGAGCTGTATACCAGCCCGGATCTCATCGCGGCGCTGATTTCGGCGGTGAAAAAGAAGGTTTCTCTGCCGCTGATGGTGCGTCTGCCCCATTATTTAGCGGATAATAAGAAGTTCCTGCGGGCGCTGGAGACTGCCGGGGCGGATGGGATTTGTACCATTGAGAGCATCCGGGGCATCAGCGGGGTGGATATTGTGAACGCGCGGCCGCTGATGCCGACCCATGGCGGCTACACCGGCACCAATGTGCGGCCCATTACCCTTTCCGCCATTGCGGCGTTGAGCCAGAATTCTAATTTGCCGGTGGCGGCGACGGGCGGCTTTGACGCGGCGGAAAATGTGATAGAGGCGATAGAGCTGGGGGCCACCACGGTGATGCTGGGTTCGGCGCTGCTGGGCGGGTATGGGATCATTACCGAGACGGTGCGCCGGCTGGAGGAGTGGCTGGAGAAAAATGGCTATGGGGATATAGGGGCGTTGCGGGGCGCGGCGCTGCAGTATCTGCGCAGCTATGAGGAGCTGCACGAACGATAAGAAATAGGCCCCGCCTGGCGATACCGGGCGGGGCTTTTTGATATGCTGGGGGGAGTAAGATGCAGCGGCAAGGCGCCCGCAGGGCGCCCCGGCGCAGCTGGGGCTGGGCGGCCGGAGGCCGCCCTACACAGCTCGGAGCGCTGTGGCCCTGCGGGCGCTTTGCCGGCTGCACGGGCCGGGGATAGGAGGAAAAGGCGGCTTTTGTGCGCCTTAGCCAAAACGCAGGGGCTTTTTTGGGAGGATTTATTTCGTCCTAAGACTTGCAAGGGAGGCAGATATAGTGTAATATATTGTGTAGATAGTGCAAAATAACGCCCATATATTGTGTTTAGGATGCTAAAGCGCCGGACACAGGGGAAAGAGAGGAGAAACCGGCATGAAAGTCATTAAGAGAAACGGCTCCGAGGTGGATTTTGATATCACCAAGATCATTGCCGCGATTACCAAGGCCAATGATGTGGTGGAGGAAAGCGAGCGTATGACGCCCATGCAGATCCGCCGCATTGCGGAATCGGTGGACCTGGCCTGCCAGAAGATGAACCGTTCTCCTTCGGTGGAGGAGATTCAGGACCTGGTGGAGAAGCAGATCATGGCGCACGGCGCCTTTGAGGTGGCCAAGCGCTACATCACCTACCGCTATACCCGCAGCTTGGTGCGCCGCAGCAATACCACCGATGAGAAGATCCTTTCCCTCATCGAGTGCTGCAACGAGGAGGCCAAGCAGGAAAATTCCAATAAGAACCCGGTGGTCAATTCCACCCAGCGCGACTATATGGCCGGTGAGGTTTCCCGTGATATCACCAACCGTATTCTGCTGCCCCCGGATATTGTGGAGGCCCATAATGAGGGGATCATCCACTTCCATGACAGCGACTACTTTGCGCAGCATATGCACAACTGCGACCTGGTGAACCTGGAGGACATGCTGCAGAACGGGACCGTTATCACCGGGACCTTGATCGAGCGGCCGCATTCCTTCCCCGCCGCCTGTAACATTGCCACCCAGATCATAGCGCAGGTGGCCAGCAACCAGTACGGTGGGCAGTCCATTTCGCTGACCCACCTGGCGCCCTTTGTGCAGGTGAGCCGGGAAAAGATCCGCCGGCAGCTGCAGGAGGAGATGCAGGAGGTAAAGGCGGACATCACCGAGGAGCAGCTTTCCAACATGGTGGAAAAGCGGCTGCGGGATGAGATCCGCCGCGGTGTGCAGACCATCCAGTACCAGGTGGTGACGCTGCTGACCACCAATGGACAGGCTCCCTTTGTGACGGTATTTATGTACCTGAACGAGGCCAAGAATGAGCAGGAGAAGCACGATCTGGCGCTTATTATAGAGGAAGTGCTGCAGCAGCGGTACGAAGGTGTGAAGAACGAGAGCGGCGTGTGGGTGACCCCGGCTTTCCCCAAGCTCATCTATGTGCTGGAAGAAGATAATATCTACGAAAACAGCGAATACTACTACCTGACCCGCATGGCGGCCAAGTGCACCGCCAAGCGCATGGTGCCGGACTACATCAGCGAGAAGAAGATGCTGGAGCTGAAGGTGGACAAGAACGGCGAGGGCCACTGCTACACCTGCATGGGCTGCCGCAGCTTCCTGACCCCCTATGTGGACCCCGAGACCGGCAAGCCCAAATACTACGGCCGTTTCAATCAGGGTGTGGTCACCATCAATCTGGTGGACGTTGCCCTGAGTTCTGAGGGCAACTTTGAAAAGTTCTGGAAGATCTTTGACGAGCGTCTGGATCTGTGCCATCGCGCCTTGCAGGCCCGTCACAAGCGGCTGCTGGGCACCCCCAGTGATGCCGCACCCATCCTGTGGCAGTACGGCGCTCTGGCCCGCCTGAAGAAGGGTGAAAAGATCGACAAGCTGCTGTTCGGCGGCTATTCCACCATCAGCCTGGGTTATGCAGGCCTGTATGAGTGCGTGAAGTATATGACCGGCAAGAGCCACACCGACGCCGGTGCCAAGCCCTTTGCCC
>ERZ825324.4049-NODE-4049-length-12703-cov-4.144133_pt1 | contig 12703 bp, 10 predicted proteins | sample MGYA00519859_ERZ825324 | MGnify/ENA primary metagenome ERZ825324 (study PRJEB31778, sample SAMEA3449198) | human gut metagenome | biome: human gut; feature: human-associated habitat; material: faeces | place: United Kingdom | collected 2010/2012 ... | reverse complement strand
GGTTTTGTGCCTGATATGGTATAATGATAAAGTTAATGAAAAAAATGAAAAGGAAATATTTTACATGAGAGAAAAAATTAAACTCATAGGTTTTTACAATTACACGGTTATACTTACATATATTGGAATGCTTATTGGATTTATGGGCATAATGCTTGTACTGAAAAATAATCATGTATGGGCACTTATATGTCTTATGATAGCCGGAGATGTGTTATACAAATATATTACAGATACTTGACCTTTCAAAGATACCGCTTCTTGCAAAGGACAGGACAAAGGATGAAAAGAGTTTTGGGATACAGATAGATTCTTTAAGTGATCTTATATGCTTTGGGGTTCTTCCATCGGTATGGGTTATGAGTATGTCGGATAAGTTAGGTGTTTTATCGTTTATCCCATGTCTTTTTATATTGTGTGGACTTATCAGGCTTGCATATTTTAATGTTGACGAGGCAAACCGTCAGGCGGCAACATCCGAGCGCAGATCTTATTATCTCGGACTGCCTATTACGGCATCAGCGCTTGCGATTCCGGCAGTTTACGTAATCGGAATGTTCTTTAAAACACCTATGTATGAGACTGGGCTTATTGCACTTTTAATAGTCGGTATATGTTATGTGCTTCCGTTCCACCTCAAAAAGCCGAAGTTTGTTGGAGAGCTTCTGATAGTAGGATTCGGGGCAGCACTGTTTTGTATAATTATAGCGGAGGCAGTACTTCGATGAAAAACAGATCGTTTGTAGAATGGATGTATTCAACTAAAACAGGACGGGCATTTTTAAAGATCATGCTTTATTCGGGCATACTTAAAGCTGCTGAAAAAATTGCACGTTCGCCGTTTTCCAGACCATATATAAAAAAATTCATTAAAAGCAATAATATAGATATGTCTGATTTTAAAGGTCAGACATATTATAGTTTTCAGGATTTTTTCTCCCGTAAGAGAAAAGATATAGTCCCTGACAGGACTCCGGAGCATCTTATAAGCCCGTGTGATGGTTATCTTAGTGCATACAAAATAAAAAGCAACAGCAGTTTCTTTATAAAAGGTTCGTGGTATAAAGTTAAAGATCTTGTGACGGACGAAAAGCAGGCAAAAAAATTTGCCGGTGGAGACTGTGTGGTTTTGAGATTATGTGCGAATGATTATCATCATTACTGCTATATAGATGATGGTTTTATGGGCAAGAATCATTTTGTCAAAGGAACGCTTCATAGCGTACAGCCAATCGCCTGTGAGAATTATCCTGTTTACAGATTAAACCGCAGGATGTGGACTATGCTGGAGACAAATAATTTTGGCAAAGTAGCGCAGATCGAGATAGGTGCGGTTCTGGTTGGTGGAATAGTAAATAACAGCGAAAACGTTCTGATGAAGAGAGGTCAGGATATGGGACGCTTTGAGCTCATAGGTTCAACCATAGTTCTTCTATTTGAAAAGGGAAAAATTGAATTGATTCCTGAAATTCTGGACAATATAAAAGGGGACAAAGAATTCAGGGTTGTCCAGGGACAGCATATTGCAAATAAAATCGGATAGAGAGAAAATAATATGGTAATAAAAGAAAAATTAGACTGGCTGCTGCCAAAATTCTGCCGGATACCACTCATTTTTACGGTCATACTTAATTTCAGCGTATACTGGGGATCGCGTGCAATAGCAGGGAACTGGTATCATCACAATATAGAGACTCCGGTGGATGCTATGATTCCAACGGTTTATTGGACAGTCCTTATTTATTTTGGCTGCTATATATTCTGGATCATAAACTATATATATAATGCCAGAATGAGCAAAGAGCATTGTTATATATTTCTTGGAACAGACTGGATAGGAAAAGTTATATGTTTCATTTTATATGTAGCATATCCAACTACAAACACAAGACCTCAGATAGCCGGTGATGGGATATGGGCAGAGCTTATGAGATTATTATACAGAATAGATGAAGCAGATAATCTTTTCCCTTCAATACATTGTCTTGTCAGCTGGATCTGTTATATAGGAATAAGAGGAAATAAAAAAGTACCGCTGGCATTCAGGGTATTTTCGTGTATAATGGCACTTGCGGTATGTATTTCCACACTCACGACGAAGCAGCATGTAATATATGATGTTGTGGCGGGAATAGCACTTGCAGAAGCAGGATATTTTATATTGGGAAGGATCGGCAGGCAGAAAACAGGCGTGGATGCGCAGCCGTAAATTACAATAGAAAAGGAAAAGGTGATAAAATGAACAGGCAACAGGATGTTACGATTACTGTTGATGAGGAGGAAGAGTTTGAACTTCTCCCGGCAATGGGGGAATTTAGTTCGATTGCATCGCAATACGAGCACATAATGTTTTTTTATGAATCAGGGATACAACAGATAGTTGCAAAACTCCAGATATTGAATAATGAGTTTAAGAATAATAATGAACGTAATCCTATTGAAAACATAAAAAGCCGTGTAAAGTCAATGGAGAGCATCATCGATAAAATGCAGCGCAAGGGGATTCCTCTTACGATGAATTCCATGGCAAAGGAGATAAAGGATATAGCGGGCGTCAGAGTCATATGTCCATTTATCTCTGATGTTTATCAGGTCGCAAATATGCTTGTAAACCAGCAGGATGTCGATCTGGTAACGGTAAAGGATTACATAAAAAAGCCGAAAGAAAACGGCTACAGAAGTCTTCATATGATCGTTATGGTAGATGTGTATTTTTCAGATCACAAGGATCGTGTGCCTATAGAAATCCAGTTCCGCACTATTGCGATGAATTTCTGGGCAAGCACGGAGCATCAGCTGAGATATAAAAAGGACAGGGTATTTACTGAGAAAATGCAGCAGGAACTAAAGAAATGTGCTGACATAATGGCGGAGGCAGACGACAAAATGCAGAATCTTGCCATAGTTTCAGGAATTACACAACCGATAAATTAAACAAAATCCACCCGGGTATGAGAATAACCGGGTGGATTTTGTTTATAAATATTTAATAAATTTGTTAGCACTCTCTGTTGACGAGTGCTAATTTACGTGTTATAACATAATCGTAAACAGAAATGTAAACAATATTTTTGAAGGGAGTGAGACTATGAACATTCAAAAATTTACACAGAAATCAATAGAAGCAGTCAATGATTGCGAGAAGCTTGCTTATGATTATGGAAATCAGGAGATAGAGCAGGAACATTTGCTTGTAGCATTACTTTCACAGGAAGATGGTCTGATTCCAAAGCTTATAGATAAGATGGAGATAAATGTAGAGCATTTTACAGAGAATGCGAAGCGCCATCTGGCAGCCAGGACAAAGGTCAGCGGCAGCAGTGCACAGATCTATGTCGGCAATGATTTAAATAAGGTACTTATCCATGCTGAGGATGAGGCAAAGGCAATGGGGGATGAGTATGTATCGGTTGAACATCTTTTCCTCTGCCTGTTAAAATATCCTAATAAGGCAATGAAAGAGCTGATAAAGGAGTACGGTCTCACAAGAGACAGGTTCCTTGCCGCACTTTCTACAGTAAGAGGCAATCAGAAGGTTACATCTGATAACCCTGAGGCTACCTATGACACACTTGAAAAGTATGGATACGATATGGTCGAAAGAGCCAGGGAACAGAAGCTGGATCCTGTTATCGGACGTGATGAAGAGATCAGGAATGTTATCAGGATCCTTTCACGTAAGACAAAAAATAATCCGGTACTTATCGGTGAACCCGGTGTAGGTAAAACGGCGGTAGTTGAAGGATTGGCACAGCGTATTGTAAAAGGTGATGTGCCTGAGGGACTTAAAGATAAAAAGCTTTTTGCACTCGATATGGGAGCTCTTGTAGCAGGTGCCAAGTATAGAGGCGAATTCGAGGAAAGATTAAAGGCTGTACTTGATGATGTAAAAGCGTCAGAGGGTCAGATAATTCTTTTTATCGACGAACTCCATACAATAGTCGGTGCTGGAAAAACGGATGGTGCAATGGATGCCGGACAGCTTCTAAAACCGATGCTGGCAAGAGGTGAGCTTCACTGTGTAGGTGCAACAACGCTTGATGAGTATCGGGAGTACATTGAGAAGGATGCTGCACTTGAGAGACGTTTCCAGCCTGTAATGGTAGATGAGCCTACAGTTGAGGATACGATATCTATTCTTCGTGGACTTAAGGACAGATACGAAGTATTCCACGGAGTAAAGATCACAGATTCTGCACTTGTGACGGCAGCAGTACTTTCCAACCGATATATCACAGACAGATTTCTGCCTGATAAGGCGATCGATCTTGTCGATGAGGCATGTGCCATGATAAAGACCGAACTTGATTCCATGCCGACAGAGCTGGACGAATTAAATCGTAAGGTCATGCAGCTTCAGATAGAGGAAACTGCTCTTAAGAAAGAGACGGATCATTTAAGCATGGACAGACTTGCCGCCCTGCAGAAGGAGCTTGCAGAACTGCGTGATGAGTTCAACGCTAAAAAGGCAAAATGGCAGAATGAAAAGAGTGCAGTCGATAAGGTAAGCAAGCTGCGTGAAAATATCGAATCTACAAAGAATGAGATAAAGAGCGCACAGCAGAATTATGATCTTGAAAAAGCAGCAGAGCTGCAGTATGGTGTACTTCCGAATCTTCAGAAAGAGTTAGAAATAGAAGAGCAGAAGATAAAAGATAAGGATTTATCGCTTGTCAGGGAAAATGTAAGTGATGAGGAAATCGCAAAAATTATCTCGCGCTGGACAGGAATCCCTGTTGCAAAGCTTACCGAAAGTGAGAGGAATAAAACACTTCATCTTGATGAAGAACTCCATAAGAGAGTTGTCGGACAGGATGATGGTGTTACAAAGGTCACAGAGGCAATAATCCGTTCAAAAGCTGGAATAAAGGATCCTACAAAACCGATAGGTTCGTTTATGTTCCTTGGACCTACAGGCGTAGGCAAGACAGAGCTTGCGAAGGCACTTGCAGCAAGTCTTTTTGATGATGAGAATAATATGGTACGTCTCGATATGAGTGAGTACATGGAGAAATACTCAGTGTCACGTCTTATCGGGGCTCCTCCGGGATATGTAGGATATGACGAGGGCGGACAGCTTACCGAGGCTGTAAGGCGTAAACCTTATTCTGTAGTCCTCTTTGATGAAGTTGAAAAAGCCCATCCTGATGTATTTAACGTACTGCTTCAGGTACTTGATGACGGACGTATCACCGATTCACAGGGACGTACCGTGGACTTTAAAAATACTATCATCATTATGACAAGTAACCTCGGATCACAGGAACTTCTTGAGGGTATAGAGGCAGACGGCAGCATCAGCACAGAGTGTGAGGACCGTGTCATGAATGAACTTAAAGGTCATTTCAGACCGGAATTTCTGAACCGGCTGGATGAAATCATCATGTTCAAGCCTCTCACAAAGGATAACATAGGACATATCATAAATCTCCTTATGGATGACCTTAACAAGCGTCTTGTTGAAAAGGAGATAAAGGTTGAATTGACAGATTCTGCAAAGAAGTTTATCACAGACAATGGCTATGATCCGATATACGGAGCAAGACCACTGAAACGATATCTTCAGAAGCATGTAGAAACACTTGCAGCAAAGCTTATCCTTGGAGATGGTGTAAGGACCGGAGATACTATACTTATAGATGAAAAAGACGGACAGCTTAGCGCATCTACAGTGCCGGCTGCTGTTTAAAGCGATAAAAAGATAAAAGATAATAGTGGATAGTGTATTCATAAAACAAGGTGTGGGGATCATCCCCGCACCTTGTTTACGATTAAAGATATATTTTAATCGTTCTTACAATCCTTCTTAAAGCATGCAATTCCAACAGGCAGTTTTAGTTGCTGGTCACACTGTTAGGTGCGAACAGTAACATATACATAGCAAAACTGCATTGCCGGGGGTGGAAATTAGACATTATGTAGAAAAATAAATTTAGTGTTGTAAAGTGATGTGAATTAATGTATCTTATTATAGGGAAATGAATTTTACAACTCTATTTTATGCATAATTGGTGCTTATATATTAAATGAATTGTGATTATATCGTTGTAAAATGAATTTTTAGATTAGTGAAATTGCAAAATGATATGTTTGATATATCAAATACGTATTTCAATGCGGGGATTATATGGATTTATTTGATTACATGAGAGAACAGAATAAGGAAACCTCAGGTCCCCTTGCATCGCGGATGCGCCCGACTACACTTGATGAGGTAGTCGGACAGCAGCATATAGTAGGTAAAGACAAGCTGCTATATCGTGCGATAAAGGCTGATAAACTAAGCTCGATCATCTTTTACGGGCCACCGGGCACCGGAAAGACTACTCTGGCAAAGGTGATAGCACATACCACAAGTGCTGAGTTTATGCAGATCAATGCCACATCAGCCGGTAAAAAGGACATGGAAGAGGTTGTGGAGCAGGCAAAAGCAAATCAGGGAATGTATCAGAAGAAAACGATATTGTTTATCGACGAGATACACCGGTTCAACAAGGGTCAGCAGGATTATCTGCTTCCGTTTGTGGAGGATGGTACGATCATCCTGATAGGAGCTACCACAGAAAATCCTTACTTTGAAGTAAACGGAGCTTTGCTTTCGAGATCAGTCATATTTGAACTTAAAAAGCTCTCGGCAGATGATATAAAGACACTGATAAAAAGAGCATTGACAGACAAAGAAAAAGGGATGGGCGCTTACGATGCACAAATAGATGATGATGCGCTTGATTTTCTTGCTGATGTCTCAAACGGAGATGCCCGGGCAGCCTTAACGGCGATAGAACTGGGAGTGCTGACTACGGACAGGGCAGAGGATGGCATCATACATATTACTATTGATGTAGCAAGTGAGTGTATACAGAAGAGGGTTATTTCTTATGACAAAAAGGGCGATAACCATTACGATACGATATCAGCATTTATAAAAAGCATGCGTGGTTCGGATCCTGATGCGGCAGTTTACTATCTGGCGAGAATGTTGTATGCCGGTGAAGATGTAAAATTTATAGCGCGAAGGATCATGATACTGGCATCTGAAGATATAGGAAATGCCGACCCGATGGCTATGGTTGTTGCTTCGTCGGCAGCGGCAGCAGTTGAGCGTGTAGGAATGCCGGAGGCACAGATCATACTGTCACAGGCTGTAACATATATGGCATGTGCACCAAAGAGCAATGCGGCATACAATGCAATTTCAGAGGCCATGCGTGTTGTAAAAGAGACGAAGACACCACCGGTTCCGGCACATCTTCAGGATGCACATTACGGAGCGGCGGAAAAGCTCGGACATGGAGTGGGATATAAATATGCCCATGATTATCCAAATCATTACGTAAAGCAGCAGTATCTGCCGGATGGTCTTACAGACCAGGTATTTTACAGGCCTTCTGATATAGGCTACGAGGCAAAGATACAGGAATATTTCAAAAAAATCCATAGCGGCAGTGATGTATGATGCAAAGAACGTTATGGTTTAATTATGTGATAAAGTATAAATTTTATAAATATATTAATAAAAATCAGACCAGGAGGATCTTTTAATGAAAAAGTATACAGAAATGACAAAGGATGAGTTACTGCAGGAGAAGACTGCGCTTGAGGCTGAGTATGAGAAAATCAAAGATCTTGGCTTAAGCCTTGATATGTCACGTGGAAAGCCGGGAGCAGATCAGCTTGACCTCTCTCTTCCAATGCTTGATGTCTTAAAATCAGACAGTGAGATGAAAAGTGAATCAGGTCTTGATGTAAGAAATTATGCATGTCTTGATGGAATACCTGAAGCAAAGGCACTTATTGCAGGTATGGTAGGCGCAAAGCCGGAGCAGGCAATTGTATATGGTAATTCAAGTCTTAATATCATGTACGATCAGGTTTCGCGTGCATTTATTTTTGGTCTTTGCGGAAATACACCATGGTGTAAGCTTGATAAGGTTAAGTTCCTCTGTCCTGTACCGGGATATGACAGACATTTCGCCATAACAGAAGAGTTTGGTGTGGAGATGATAAATATTCCTATGACAGAAGATGGTCCTGATATGGATATGGTAGAGCAGTATGTAAATAACGATGCATCGGTAAAAGGTATCTGGTGCGTACCGAAATATTCAAACCCACAGGGCGTTGTATATTCAGATGAGACAGTAAAGAGATTTGCAAAGCTTAAACCGGCAGCAGATGATTTCAGAATCTTTTGGGACAATGCATACACAGTACATCATCTTTATGATGATGATCAGGCACAGATCCCTGATATATTAGCCCTCTGTGAACAGGAAGGAAATCCTGATATGGTATTTGAGTTCTGCTCAACAAGTAAGGTAAGCTTTCCGGGAGCCGGTGTGGCAGGTATATGCACATCTGAAAAGAACCGTGAGGATATTAAGAAGCGTCTCACTATCCAGACGATCGGTCATGACAAGATCAACCAGCTGCGTCATGCAAGATTTTTTAAAGATATGGATGGGGTAAAAGCTCACATGGCAAAACATGCAGCTCTTATCAGACCTAAATTTGAGCTTATAGAAAATATACTGACAGATGAGATCGCACCAAGAGGAATAGGAAGCTGGATCAAGCCACTTGGAGGATATTTCTTCGGATTCGAGGCACTTCCGGGCTGTGCAAAGGAAATCGTTGCCAAATGTAAAGAAGCAGGAGTTACAATGACAGGAGCAGGATCTCCATTCCCGTATAAAAAAGATCCAGAGGACAGTGTTATCCGTATAGCACCTACTTATCCATCAATCGATGAGCTTAAAAAAGCAGCCGAGGTATTTGTTGTCGTAACACGTCTTGTAAGCGTAAATAAAATCCTTGAGAAAAACTAGTACTTTTGTTATAATGATATTGTAAATATCAATATGTGCAAAAGAGGTTGTTTATATGGGGTTTTTTAATAAAAAAAGTACTACAGAAGAGAGTACAGAAACGCAGGAACTTAAAAGGCTTCTGGAGGAGGCAAGGGTTAACGCAAAAAACCTCCGGAAGTCATTGGAAAATATAGATACACATATGCATGGAGTATCGGATCATGCCGGCGAGATCGGTTCCATAATGCAGGAATATGGAACCAGTATAAGCCAGATGAATGAAAATATTTCAGAAATCGCAAATGTAATGGAAGAGATGGAAAACTCGTTTGAGGGGATGAACGAGGAGGCAAAGGACGGAGCAAGGTATGCCCAGAACAGCAACAAAGCGGCTTATGACATCATGATGGAGTCTGAGAACGAAAGACGTGAAGTGGAAGAACGTGCCAATGCTGTGGAAAAAGCGCTGATGGATAAAATCGAGCAGTCTAAGGAAGCTGAAAAGATCCTTGATCTTACGGCGGATATATTAGAGATTGCAGATCAGACAAACCTTTTAGCGCTCAACGCTTCAATAGAAGCAGCACATGCAGGAGATGCGGGAAGAGGATTCGCAATTGTTGCCGACGAGATAACCAAGCTTGCTGCAAGCTCAAGTGAAACGGCAGAACAGATAAAGGAGATATCAGCATCTGTGTTAAATGCAGTTTCAGGTCTTGCAAGTGAAGCTGAAAATGTTGTTACATTTATGAAAGATAAGACTATGGGAAGCTATGATAAGCTTGTGGAAGTCGGACGTAAATATCAGGGTGACTCAAAGATAATGTTTGATAAGATGCAGGATTTTTCATATGTTTCACAGAGCCTGCTTGAGCAGGTTGCAGATTCAAATAAATCAGTCGATGCCATAAGAACAGCAGCAGGAGAAACTGAGCAGTCACTTAACTCTATAATGGATAAAATGGATGAGATAGATGACAGCATAAAAGAAATTATGCATACATCGTAATTTACTATTTACAAATCAATAAAAATGTGTAATATTATAAATATCAATTTTGGTATTTATGCATGCGGATTAGTATGCATTCTTTTAGTGGCGTTCTGCCACTTTTTTTATTCCCTAAATTAATCAATACAACGAAAAACAAACCAGTAACTACAAAATAAATAAAACACAAAATAAAAATATATAGCAAAATATAGCAAAGGAAGGGTTTTTATATGAAAGAGATTTTTCAGGAGTATGGAGGAATACTTATAACAGTTGTTGCAATTTTATCTATTATTCTGGTTATAACGGCGGTAATAGGTTCCGATGCTGACAGTATAATCGGAAAAGCTTTTAATGATCTGATCCAGGGCTTCTTAGCGCAGGCAAATAACAGTATTAAATAGAGGTGGGCAGATGGAACTAGGCAAAGAATATTTTGGACCACTGTGGAGCTTTGTCGCAAGCGATGAGATAACGGATATAGATTATAATGGCAAAGAAATATGGTTAACAAATATTTTTAACGAGAGATTCAGGGCTAATCCGCAATTTGTATCGGAGTATATGACAACTGCGTTTGTAGAGCAGTTTACACAGCGTATAGCAAATGTGGTGAGCAGGCAGTTTAACAAAAGAAATCCGGAGCTTGAAGCGGAAACCAGTGAGCTTCGTGTCACCATACTTCATGAGTCGGTTGCAAAATCGGGCAGAAGCATAAGCATAAGAAAGACGCCGCCTCTTATAAGACTTACAGCAGAATCAGCTGTAGCAGAGAAGTTTTGTTCTCAGGAAATTCTTTCGCTGCTGATAAATTGTGTGATCACAAAGATGAATATCACATTTTGCGGAATGCCGGGTATAGGAAAGACGGAATGTGTTAAATTTTTCTCGCAATTTATTCCGGCAAACGAAAGAGTGATAACGATAGAGGATACACTTGAGATAAGATATGGTGCGACAAATCCGGGAAAAGACTGTATAGAGATGAAAGTAAGTGAGGATGTATTTGGATATTCCGAGGCAATAAAATCATGTCTTAGAATGAATCCGAAATGGATCATGCTGTCTGAAGCCCGCTCAAAAGAAGTTAAATATCTTCTTGAAAGCTGGAGTACCGGCGTGAGGGGAATGACAACACTTCATACAGATGATGTGCGAAATATACCTGACAGGATACTTAATATGCTTGAGAGCCGGATAGATGCTGAAAGAATGGAAAATGATATATATCAGGCTTTGGATGTCGGTATACTTATCAGAAAAGGCAGGAGAGATGATGGCGCTGTATACAGGTATATAGATCAGGTGTGCTTCTTTTTCAGGGAAAATTATAGTAATGAGATTTTTATGGTAGTATCTGATGGGAAAGTAGTCACAAAAGATCTGCCAAAGATTATCCTGAGAAGATTTAAGAGAGCCGGGATTGATGATCCGTTTGAACTTAAGGCATCAAAGGAGGTGGAACAGTGATATATTTATCACTTATGGCACTTACATATCTTCTCAAAATCCTCCTTAAATTAAACTGGATAAGCACAGTGGCTGTTTTATGCTTTCTGCTTGTCATGCAAAGATGGCACAAAAAGAAGCATCTTGCATATGTAAATTCGGTGGATAGATTCGAGGATGTTTCACTGTATATAGATACACTCCTTTACTCTTTTATGAAGGAAAGAAAGATAATAAGGGCATTTGAGGATACGTGGAGTACATTTGAGGATGGAACGATGAAGCAGACCATACAGAATGCACTTGATCATATGCGGCTTACTTTCGATGAGACGGAAGTTTTAGTCGATGCGATGAAAATTATAGAGACAGAGTATAACTGTAACCGGATAAAGACTGCACATGAATTTATGGAGCATGCGGAATATTATGGCGGAGATATAAATAATTCTGCCAGAATCCTGCTTAAGGATAAAAGTTCGTGGGAAAGAAGGATTCATAAGACGATTGAAGAGAGAAAGCGGATGTTTACCGAGATAATAATGTCGGTTGTAATGTCGATCGTGATATGTGGGATCGTACTCCATCTGCCTGTGCTTAACATGGACATAAGTACAAATATTTTTGTGCAGATACTTGCCGTGATTGTTGTGATACTTGATGATTTTATAATCCTTAGGGGACAGGGATACCTAAGTGTGGACTACCTCACAGTTGATCTGTTAAGTGATGAGCAAAAATATGTAAAGAAGCTTGAGGATTATAAAAATTACGACTATAAAAAAGAATTTAAGCGATCGATCCTGTATTCGATAATACCGGCAGTTATCATGTGTGTATGTCTGTTGTATGGCAGGCAGTGGTGGGCAGCAGCAGCGATGGGGATTATGCTCCTGACACTTAACCAGCACAAAATAGGACATAAACTGATGAAGAAAAATATTACACGGCAGATAAAAAGTGCCTTCCCTAAATGGCTTATGGATATTGCCCTTCTGATACAAAGCGAAAATGTCCAGGTAGCAATCCAAAAATCAAGGGAACATGTTCCGCTCATATTAAGAGGAGAAGTTGAAGAATTAATTGGCAGGCTTGATATGGAGCCGGAATCATCAGGTCCTTATCACAGATTCTTAGAGAAACTTACTCTTCCACAGATAAATGCGGCAATGGGCATGCTGTATGCTGTCTCAATAGGCAATAGTGATAATGCAGAGGATCAGATAGATGAGCTTATAACTAAGAATCTAGAGATGCTTGATATTGCTGACAGCGAGAGACTAAAGGACAATACAGCAGGTATGTATTTATTGTTCCTGGCACCAGTTGTTACCGCTTCATTTAAGCTGATCGTGGATATGGCAGTGTTTCTGCTTGGTTTTTTATCGTACAGGGTGTGCGCTTTGTTTCTTGTTAATCTCCATAGAAATATGGAACAAAGCAAGACAGA
>ERZ825324.4041-NODE-4041-length-12727-cov-3.306660_pt1 | contig 12727 bp, 14 predicted proteins | sample MGYA00519859_ERZ825324 | MGnify/ENA primary metagenome ERZ825324 (study PRJEB31778, sample SAMEA3449198) | human gut metagenome | biome: human gut; feature: human-associated habitat; material: faeces | place: United Kingdom | collected 2010/2012 ... | reverse complement strand
GAGGTGCCTGACGGCGTTACTGCCGTTTTGCGAGTGCAAAGTTACGACGCGATTTTCATTCCACCAAATTTTTTATCAAGAAATTTCATTTTTACCTATATTTTTTTTCCGACGACGGTTTTTCCTACGTATACATACCATTCCGGTAACCTGTTTTTCACGCATGGAGCTGACAATACCGGCTTGATAATAATGAGGAGGTTTTGTAACTTTGCAGACAGATATGGAAACAGCTATCACCGACGCTATATGCGTCTATGGCGCCTCAAGCAGCAAAATCGCCACCGTATATAAGGAAGCGGCCCGGCTGACCGGCCGACTCATCGCTCTCGCCGGACGCCCGCTCGTGTGCGGCGGCGGACGCGGCGGTCTGATGGCAGAGGCCATCGAAGGCGCCAACTCGGAGGGAGGGATGACCGTCGGCGTACTCCCCGAGTTCATGGTAGAGCGCCAATGGCAGCACCCTGATCTCGGACGCATGATCATCACACCCGGAATGCATCAGCGGAAACAGACCATGGCCTCCCTCAGCAGCGCGGCCATAGCCCTCCCCGGAGGGGTAGGCACTCTTGAGGAATTGCTTGAGATCATCACCTGGCGCCAGCTTGGACTGTTTCAGGGCAATGTGACCATACTGAATGTAGCCGGTTATTATGATCCGCTTCTGGCTATGCTTGAGCGCACCATAGATCAGCGTTTCATGCGTCAGAGCATTCATGACTTATGGCATACGGCCTCCACGCCTGAAGAAGCCGTGGAGATAAGCATATCGGGAAAATAGACAGCAGGTGGAAGACGACAGCATATTCATAGTACCCTTCGGACCCGCTTCCGCCACAGAGACGGCGACCACCGACAGCATCACCGTAACGGCGACAGCCATAGATGGATGGCCGTTTGCTGCGGTTTGCACTGAAGAGGAAGCCCCATCCGACGTCGTATCGCGGATGCTGACATCATCAGCCGCATCCTATTCCGAAGGACTCCTCGGAGAGCCGCGTCAGATGCTGCCTGGTTACGACAGCGGCGTCATGGCGATGCTGATAGGTCTGTTTCTGATTATAGCCTTCTTCACACGCAATCATTCCATCTTTATCAAGACCTTCTTCAAGGATCTGCTGACGGTGCGACAGCACTCCAACATTTTCGACGACCATACCGTCAACGAATCGCTTCTCACTGGTGGCCTGATAGCCACTATGTGTCTTGCCGAAGGGATACTTATAGCCGGAGCATGGCGCGTCTCCGGCCTTGACTGTCCGGACATATTTATATCCACGGGGCTATGCACGCTTCTGGCAGCCGTTTTCTATGCCGTGCAGCTTACAGGCTATAATCTGGTAGGTTATGTGTTCTCCAGCCGGTCAGGACGCAGCCAGTGGGTCAGAGGATTCAACGCCTCGCAGTCGTTTCTGGGGCTGTCGCTGCTGCTTCCGGCGCTCGCTCTCCTGTTCAATCCTGGACTGTCCGATGTCGTTTTATGGATCGGAAGCCTATTGTATATAATCGGGCGTATGATATTTATATTCAAAGGTTTTAGGATTTTTTATACCAATATTTTTTCCTTAATCTACTTTATTTCGTACCTTTGCACCCTGGAAATTGCACCCATAGTGTTTCTTTACAGAAACCGCAATTTTGTAGAAATATAAGTCTGTCAAACTATCCATAGCATAGCGTGAAAGTCAAGAAAATATTAGTATCACAGCCCCGGCCCACATCCGACAAGTCACCCTACTTCGAAATCGCACAGAAATACGGAGTGGATATTGATTTCCGGCCGTTCATAAAAGTGGAGGGTCTGACGGCAAAAGAGTTCCGCCAGTCGAAAATATCCATATCAGACTATACGGCAATAATATTCACCGCACGCACTGCCGTCGACCATTTCTTCCGTCTTTGCGAAGAGATGCGTGTCACCATTCCCGACACGATGAAATATTTCTGCACCACGGAATCCATAGCGCTCTATCTGCAGAAATACACACTTTACCGCAAACGCAAGATATTCCACGGCAACACCGGCAAGATGGAGGAACTCATCCCCTTCCTGACAAAACACAACAAGGAAAATTTCCTCTATGCCGTCAGCGACGTACATAAAGAGGATACCGGCCTGCTCGACTCAGCCAAGATACGTTATACCAAAGCCGTGATGTATCGCACCGTCAGCACCGTGTTTGATCCAAACGAGAAGTTCGACTACGACATGCTCCTTTTCTTCAGCCCAGCCGGAATAGCGTCGCTCCTCAAAAACTTTCCGGAATTCAAGCAGGACGATATAAAGATAGGATGTTTCGGACTGTCGACCGCACAGGCCGTTAAGGATGCCGGTCTGCGCCTTGACGTGGAAGCTCCCACAGTATCGGCCCCGTCGATGACCGCCGCGCTCGACAACTATCTGCGCGAGGAGGCCAAAGCCGAGGAAGCACAGGCCTGAACAGCCACAACCTACCGATGATATCGCTGAAACTCCACAAAAAGGAAAAACTCTGCAGCCAGAAGGCTATCGACACACTGTTCTCACCGTCGGGAAAGACCGACGGTGGGAACTGCTTCATTATGGCCTATCCCTGGCGCACAGTGTGGAGAGTATCTCACCGGCCTGACGACGATACGTGGAGAGGGCCGCGTTTCCTGATTTCCGTGCCTAAAAAACGGCTGCGCCATGCCGTCGACCGCGTCAAGATGCGCCGTCGCTGCCGTGAGGCTTACCGGCTGACACGCAAAGCGGCGTTGTCAGACGATGCGACAGTCGATATCGCGTTTATTTATGTAGGTCAGGGACTGACTGACTATGACCGCACCCACCGCGCAATAGAAAAAACACTCTCCCGCATACAGCAGACCCTATCGCCATCCACCCAAGGCAATGAAAGCGATCAGTGATTTCATAGCATGGATTATGTCGCTGCCTGTGTATTTCTACCGCTGCTGCATATCGCCGATGTTGCCTCCATCATGCCGTTTCACTCCCACCTGCAGCCAGTATGCTCTCGAAGCACTGAAAAAACATGGGCCGCTGCGCGGCAGCTGGCTTACGCTGCGCCGCCTGCTCCGATGCCATCCCTGGGGAGGATCGGGATATGATCCGGTGCCATGATACGCGACGCCCATACCCACAACCTGCTGTCGGCCGACGGCATAATCTCTGTCAGCCCGGATTTCACCTGTTTCGATCCGTCGCGACACTACTCTGTTGGGATCCATCCCTGGCTGACGGCCGGTGAAGATATCAGCCGTCTGACCGGAAAGCTTGCGGAGACCGCAAGCCGCCGGGAGGTAATCGCCATAGGAGAGACCGGCATAGACCGCCTGCGCGGAGGCGACCCGCAGATTCAGGAAAGCCTTTTCAGGCAACATATCGAACTGAGCGAACATCTGTCGAAACCACTTATAATCCACAACGTTAAGGGACTTGACACAATCCTGCGGCTACATAAGGCGTATTGTCCGGAGCAGCCATGGATAATCCATGGATTCCGGGGCAACAGCCGGGTGGCCGCACAGCTCGCATCGCGCGGCATATATCTTTCGTTGGGCGAGCGGTTCAATGCCGACGTACCCTCAGCCATTCCCCCCTCGCTCATTCTCGCCGAGACCGACGAAAGCGACATGCCTATAGAATCCATCGCCGCACACATATATCCGGCCGATCCGTCGCTCCCCTTCCGCAATCTTGCCCGCCTGACAGGCCGGTAACTAACCGGAATCAAATACACGGATTCGATACATTGTCAGTAAATGCACATAGAAGTATCAGCATAATTTTTTACTTTTGTGCATGCGAAAATTCCTGATATCACTGATAGTATCGTGCGCATGCAGTGTCATCACTGCGGCGCAGACAGACATTTACGTATCGCCCCGCAGTGATGACTCCGCTCCGGGAACGATAGACGTGATAGCCAACTCCAATCCCGACGTAGATCTTCGTTCCAACGACGTGATACTGAACGTTGACAGCACCGATACCGACGATACTTCCGCGCTTGAAAAGGCCCTGAAATCGAAAAAGACGGGGTCGCATGCCGAAGCAGTCAGAGCCAGAAACCAGTCGGCCGAAAAAATGCGCTTCCGTATAGCAGACAATCAATAAACACAATCCCTTAACTACGCTGCCGCTATGAAAATAATCAACTTCGAAGAGACACCCTCGCTTATCAACCATTATGTGGCCGAACTGCGGTCGGTCGACCGTCAGACCGACCGTATGCGCTTCCGCAGAAATCTCGAACGCATAGGCGAAATAATGGCTTATGAGATCAGCAAGACATTGACTTACGACAAAGTGGATGTCACCACTCCGCTTGGCGTCGCCACCTGCCGCAATATAGCCGACAAAGTGGTGCTCGCCACAATATTCCGCGCCGGAGTGCCTTTCCATCACGGATTCCTGTCATATTTCGACGATGCCGAAAACGCTTTCGTGTCGGCTTATCGCAAATACAGGGAAAAAGATAATTTCGACGTGTTTATAGAATACATAGCTTCGCCGCGGCTCGACGGCAAGACACTTGTCATCGTCGATCCGATGCTCGCTACAGGCTCGTCGATGGAGCTCAGCTACCGTGCTCTCCTTACTAAAGGCAATCCTGCCAGGCTTCACGTGGCGTCAGTCATAGCCTCGCGTCAGGCGATAGAATATGTGGAGCGCACTTTTCCGGCCGACACCACTCTCTGGGTAGCCACGATCGACGATGAGATCAACGCCCATTCCTATATAGTGCCCGGTCTGGGCGATGCCGGCGATCTTGCCTACGGAGTGAAGGAGTAGAGCGGATTTGCATCAATGTCAGTAAACATGTTGAAAAGTGTGTTGAAATCAATTCAACAGCTTTTCAGCATGTTGTTATTTTGCCGCAACAGGATAATACCGGTTGGTAAAACATGACTTATCATCCGGTATTCTACAAGTATTTTTCACCTGTCATCACGCCGTATTCTCAAATATTTATTAACTTTGCAAGAAATTGACATCATGTTAATAAACTGTCTAAACTGTTGCTTTGCAGCGCGAATAGATGTTCATAACACTGCTGTCAGTGTAAGAAACATGTAAATAATGTCATTAAGGACAATACGTCATTAAACGATATCCACATCCCTTACATACATTATTACTCTTGTTTCGGCATTATATAATAAATCTTATATCCTACATAATATCAATCATGGATGTCAGTAACAATCCCGAAGTGACTGCCCGTCTGCACGAAGAGATCAGCAGGCTCAAGAAAGAGAAAGACGCGGTGATAATGGCTCATTACTATACCAATCCTGAAATACAGGATGTGGCTGATTTCATAGGCGATTCGCTGGCACTTGCCCGTATAGCCCAGGATGTCGACCAGAAGGTGATAGTGATGTGCGGCGTACACTTCATGGGAGAGACTGCCAAGATACTCTGCCCCGAAAAAACCGTGCTCGTGCCCGATCCGGAAGCCGGATGTTCGCTTGCCGACAGCTGTCCCGCTGCGCAATTCGAGGAATTCATCAGCCGGCATCCGGGACATACCGTGATTAGCTACGTAAATACTACGGCAGCCGTCAAGGCTCTCACCGACATAGTGGTCACTTCAGGCAATGCTCTCAAAATAGTCAACTCTCTGCCGGCTGACGAAAAGATAATATTCGGTCCCGACCGCAATCTCGGAGAGTATATCAACAGCCTTACCGGACGCAGTATGGTGCTCTGGGACGGCGCCTGCCATGTGCATGAACGCTTCTCCATAGAGAAGATACTCGCTCTGAAGAAACAGATGCCCGACGCCGAGATCCTCGTGCATCCCGAATGCAAGAAACCGCTCCAGACCATAGCCGATAAGGTTGGCTCCACGGCAGTGCTGCTGCAGCACGCCCGCGACAGCCATGCCAAGCGCTTTATAGTAGCCACGGAGAGCGGTATTCTCCATCAGATGCGCCGCCAGTGCTCCGACAAAGAGTTTATAGCCGCTCCCCCGTCGGATTCATGCGGATGCAACGAATGTGCCTACATGAAACTCAATACCCTCGAAAAGCTTCGCCGCTGTCTTGCCGACATGTCGCCGGCGGTGGAGGTCGACACTTCCTTGGCCGAACGTGCCCGGCGTCCTATCGTCAGGATGCTTGAGATGTCGAAATAATCCGATGTCAGTATTGCTGTAAAAAGGTGTTGAAAGGTTGTTGAAAACAGTCCGACAACTTTTCAGCAAATCTATTTGCATATCATCCCCATTTTTACAATGCAGCACAGCCATATCCATTGCAAAAAAGATGACGAGAGTTTTTACAACCTTTTTAATACCCTTTATCAGCAATTTTCCACACCGTAATAAGCTGTTTTTTATCAACTCCTACTGTTATCAACATAGTGTAGATAAACATGTCTAACACCTGAATTTCAGCAATAATGGATGTTGATAAAGTATAGATATCGCTATATTGAAGTTCAATAACCTTACGATGCAAGAAAACGTCAGAAAAGTTATTGCCGCTATTTACACCGGTTATTATTTTTCTTCAAATTTGTTTTTTGAGGATTTTAATTTTTCAAATAAGATAATATCGTTGTAAAGAATCCCGCAGAGACGGCCCGAAAAAGTGGTGGCCAGTCTGTAACGTCAGAGGGCGCTATGTAACTTATATAAGTTATGTAATTATATGTCCATATAAAACTTTGATATGTAATCATAATGTAGTAAATTTGCGCATACACATAGCAAAACGTCAAATATATGTCACTGATTATACCAAAAAGCTACAAGCGCAAGCTTCTTCCCGAAACGACGGAAGTTGCCATCAAGATGATTAAGGATGATTTCCAGCAACGTCTGTCGGCCAATCTCAATCTGCGGCGTGTCACTGCCCCGCTCTTCGTGCTTGCCGGCACCGGGTTGAACGACGATCTCAACGGAGTGGAGCGTCCTGTAAGCTTCGAGGTAAAGGCCGTTGACGGACGTCGGGCCGAGGTGGTGCATTCTCTTGCTAAATGGAAGAGAATGAAACTCGGGGCCTACGGGATAGCTCCTGGATTCGGACTTTATACCGACATGAATGCCATCAGAGCCGACGAGGATCTCGACAATCTACACTCTCTTTACGTCGATCAATGGGACTGGGAAATGACCATAAACGAATCGGACCGCAATCTCGACTTTCTGCGCGCCACCGTGGAGAAAATATATGCCTCGCTGAGAGCTACCGAAGCTACAGTATATTCACGTTTTCCGCACATAACTCCCCGCCTGCCCGAAAAAATCACCTTCCTGCATGCCGATGATCTTCTGCGGCTATATCCCGGAATGTCGGCCAAAGAACGCGAGGATGAGGCGGCGCGCCGATATGGAGCTGTGTTCCTCATAGGCATCGGCGCTCCTATCGACGGAGGCGAGCCTCACGATGGCAGGGCTCCCGACTATGACGACTGGATCACTCCCACCGAAGGGGGCCATTTCGGTCTCAACGGCGACATAATACTGTGGGACAGCGTGCTCGGACGCTCATTCGAGATATCGTCGATGGGTATACGTGTCAGTCCGGAATCACTCCGCCGGCAGCTTTCGCTACGCGGATGTGAAGAACGTGCCTCACTCCCCTTCCACGCGTCGCTGCTGCGCGGCGAGCTCCCCCTCTCGATCGGAGGCGGCATAGGGCAGAGCCGTCTGTGCATGTTTATGCTCCAGAAAGCCCATATAGGCGAGGTGCAGGCAAGCATATGGCCTCCGGAGCAGATTGAGGCTTGCCGTGCGGCCGGGATAGAGCTCCTATAGATATAGATTGGTTTATTCTTTGCGGCGTGCGTTTTCGGCGAGCATGCGGTGGCCTATGCGGCAGTAGAGGCATTTGCGCTGTTCGCAGTAGCAGCGTCGGAGTTCCACCATGGCCTGGCTTGTGAATGCATCGGATGCATGCATCCCCGATGATTCAAACATCGTCACTATACTGTTGCTTTCGGCAGGAAGCGAGTGAAGTAGATCCGACGCACGGTCGGTAAGCGATGTGTCGCCGTGGAGAGTGCCGTAGGCCATCATGAGAGGAGCCACGCAGTTGATGGTCATTATTATGACCGATTCGCGGCTCATGGCCCGCAGCTGACGTTCGCCGGCCTGACCGAATGCATATCGTGTGGCCCAGTAGCTTTCCATGGGCGGATTGAATATGGTCATGGCATCGTCTATCGTGCGTATAGCAAGAAGGCGCGAGGTCATCCTGAAGCCTGAGCGCAGCATGGCTGCGAGCACCGCTATGCGCCTGTAGGGGAAGTTGGCCGGACGCATCCGCGCCATCTTCCATCCGAGGCTTTCGGGAGCCCGCAGACCGAATTTATGGGCCAGAAAAGCGTATTCCCGGCCCAGACGTGCGGCATATGGATCAGTATCCTTATATTTGTCAAGAAGGCCGCTCTGGCCGAAAAGAAGCGCCTCCACAGCCAGAGGAGAGTCAGCATGCTTGCCGATGAACATAAGCGGCAGACTCATGGCGAGACGTTCGAACGGCTCGCTGTTTGTACTGAATCCAAGGCATCGCGCCACGCTGACATATACGGCCTGCTCCCAGTCGCCTCCAAACCGACGGCGTGTATCCTCCAGGCGCTCGGCCTTGTTGTAGAGACGTTCGAAGCCAAGGGTGGATATCCAGTCGGTAAGGTATACTGGCGGCATATCCTTTATGGCTGCTGCGCACGGCAATCCGCGGTCGGCGGCTCCCACAAGAGCGCCGTACTTGATATGAAGATCGGACGCGCAGGGCATGCGCAGCTGCGGTATTATCTGGCCGTCGCGGCGGCGTATGACTGCATCGTCGCGATCCACCACATGCAGCACTACCGAATCGTAGGCGCTGTCCGACGAATGTCCGTGGCGGTGCCAGTCGCTGGCTTTGAAATGTATCTCTACGTTTCCGGCCCACATGCGTCCGTCGATGCATATCTTGGCATTGAAAAAGTCGGGGCCTGCGTCGGTGTTGAGCCGGCCGGGGTCGATGACCTGAACGCGTCGTCCGTCGACTGTGCGCATGTCGTTTTGACGCCACAGACGATGCTGCCATACATATTGCATCAGTTTTTCCATCGGTCGCTCAAGCTTTAATGGCAAACTTACTTAAAAAGTCGGATATTTTAAGTAAGTTTGCACAAAATCTTACGATGAAACCGATATTTCTTATAGGCTACATGGGTTGCGGCAAGTCTACTCTCGGACGGAATGTGGCCAGGATGACAGGTCTGCAGTTTGTGGATCTCGACAATTTCATAGAGACACGTTTTCATTCCAGTGTCAGGGAGATATTCGCCTCACGCGGCGAACAGGGATTCCGTGAGCTCGAAAGAATGATGCTCAGGGAAATATCGGAATTTCAGGATGTGATAGTGGCATGCGGAGGAGGCACCCCCCGTTTTTTTGACAATATGGATATAATGAATGCCTCAGGCACCACGGTATTTCTCAACGCGTCGCTTCCGAAGCTCCACACACGGCTCATGCGCGGGCGGCACAAGCGTCCGCTCATAGCTGGCATGAATGCGGATCAACTCAGGGAGTTCATAGTGACAGCTCTCGAGAGGCGTATGCCATTCTACAGTCAGGCAAGCCTCACTTTTGAGTCGGATCTACTCGAGGACGAAGCCGAGGTGACCGATACGGCCACACGGTTCATCTCACAGCTCAATCTGCCTTTAATACCGGTCAAATGAATTCACCTGCAATAGATACAGCCCCGTCGCCCGTAGCCATGAAACGCCCGCGACGGATATTCTCAATAGGTCTGCCGCGATGTGAGGCGGGAGGCGAGCGTCGCTTCCCTCTGACTCCTGAAGCTGTGGCTATAATGGTGGAGCGTGGATTTGAAGTGCGTGTGGAGGAGGGAGCAGGCAATCCTATCCATTATTCCGATGCTGCCTATATGCGTTGCGGAGCCTCCGTAGTGAGCCGCAGCGAGGCTTTTGCCGCCGACATAGTGATCCATCTCAGGCCGGTCAGCGCTGACTATGTTAAAATGATGCGCCGCGGCGCAATGCTTCTTACCATGAGCTTTGCCCATCAGCTCGTCAGGCGCGACGTAAAGGCTCTGCTCGACAACAATATAATCACCATAGCCATAGACCGCATCACCGACAGTCGCGGTAATGCTCCCTTTGCCGATATTCTCTCTGAGATAGACGGCCGCGCTGCGGTGGCTATCGCGTCGGCTCTGCTGGCCGATCCTGTCCATGGCAAGGGGATACTGCTCGGAGGGGTGGCCGGAATAGTACCGTGTGAGGCCACGGTGATAGGATCCGGAATAGCTGCATGCGCTGCCGCTCGTTCGGCTTCAGGCGCAGGCACCATGGTGAGGATATTTGACGACGATGTATATAGTCTGCGCGAGGCCACGCGCGATCTCGGAGCATGGGCCGTCGGCTCGTCGCTTCATCCGAAGGTGTTGCGTGGAGCATTGCGTGCCGCCGATATAGTGGTGGTGACCGATACTTCGGCCCATCCGGTTCTCGGAGCCGATGTGGTGGAGGACATGAAGCGCGGGGTGGTGATATTCGACCTTACTTCATGTCCCGGCAAAGTGTTTCCGTCGCTCAGATGCGTGGATCTTGCCGATGCCGTGGCGGAGATAGGAGAGGCGCGATGCTGCTATGTCAATGCCGGAAGTGCTGTGCCGCGCACTGCCGCTATGGCGCTGAGCAATACATTCCTGACCTTTTTCAGCGATATAACGGCTTCCGACGGACTCGTCAATGCTCTGAAACTAATGCCCGGCATGCAGCGGGCGGCTATGACTTTTCTGGGCAAGGCTGTAGACAGGCATGTGGCCGAGGTGGCTGGAGTGAGAGCCGTGGATCTTGATATTTACCTTACGCTTTCCTGACACTATGGCAAAGAAATATTACGTGGTATGGGCCGGGCGCGATACCGGTGTGTATGATTCATGGGAGGAGTGTCAGCTTCAGACCGATGGCTTTCCCGGCGCGCGATTCAAAAGCTTTTCCTCTCTTGAGTCGGCGATAGCGGCCTATCGCGACGAGACCCGGGCCGATGATATGGCGGTCATATCGGCCATAGCTTCTCGTCCGGCCATGACTGTCAATTATTCGGCTATTCCGGGCATAAACATGAACGCTATATGTGTCGACGCCGCATGTTCGGGCAATCCCGGGCCGATGGAATACCGCGGGGTGGATCTATCGACCGGCCGCGAGCTGTTTCACTACGGGCCTCTTGAGGGTGGCACCAACAATATCGGCGAGTTTCTGGCCATCGTGCATGCGCTGGCGTTGCTCGAACGTCAGGGACGTACGGGAGTGACCATTTATTCCGACAGCCGCACTGCCCAGGCATGGGTGCGCGACCGCCATGCACGCACCCAGATAAAGCCTGCGGCCGCCAACGCCAGAGTCAGAGAACTGCTGCAGCGCGCCGAGACATGGCTGCAGACGCACACACCCCGCAACCCGGTGGTCAAATGGCCTACCGAGGAGTGGGGTGAGATACCGGCCGACTTCGGCCGGAAATAGAGCGGACGGTGGGAGAATTACTGCTTTTTCTCGCAGTTCTGTGCCTTGAGAAGATCGCGTATTTCGGTCAGTAGCGCTTCTTCCTTGGTAGGTTCGGGAACGGGTGCCGGAGCCGGCTGCTCCACTTTCTTGCGGCGGAGCTGGTTGATGAACTTCACCATGATGAAAATGCAGAATGCCACGATGAGGAAGTCCACTACTGTCTGTACCCATGTGCCCCAGTTGAGCGACACCTCCGGAGTGATGATCTCCTGTCCGTCGGTCACAGCTTTCTGTATCACCCATTTGAAGTCAGTGAAGTTTATACCTCCGGTAGCGACTCCCACCAGCGGCATGATGATATCGTTGACCAGTGAAGATACAATTTTACCGAATGCAGCGCCGATTACCACACCTACTGCCATGTCGATCACATTGCCGCGCATGGCAAATTCCTTAAATTCTTTTAATATAGCCATTTATGAAATATTTTGGTTAAGGCGGCACACTGTCCGCCATACTTACAACAAAATTAAGAAAAAAAAGATGTCAATAACATTTATGACTCAAAAATAATTACTAATTTTGTGTCGCAGCAAAGAATATTTTTTCTAAAGCTTCATCATAACCCAACAATACAAATACAATTATGACAAAAATCGGTATTAATGGTTTCGGCCGCATCGGACGTTTCGTGTTCCGTGCTTCGACCAAGAGAGACGACATCGAGGTTGTTGCCATCAACGACCTTCTCCCCGTTGACTACATGGCCTACATGCTCAAGTATGACACAATGCACGGCAAATTCGACGGCACTGTCGACTACGACATGGAGAAGAGCCTTCTCATCGTCAACGGCAAGGAGATCCGTGTGACCGCCTGCAAGAATCCCGCCGAGATCGGCTGGGGCGCAGTAGGTGCCGAATATGTAGTTGAGTCGACCGGTCTCTTCCTCACCAAGGAGAAGGCTCAGGCTCACATCGAGGCTGGCGCGAAATACGTGGTTATGTCGGCTCCCTCCAAGGACGACACCCCCATGTTTGTCTGCGGCGTAAACGACCAGACATATGCCGGACAGCAGTTCGTATCCAACGCTTCCTGCACCACCAACTGCCTTGCTCCTATCGCCAAGGTGCTCCACGACAAGTTCGGCATCACCGAAGGCCTCATGACCACTGTTCACTCCACCACTGCCACACAGAAGACTGTTGACGGTCCCTCGATGAAGGACTGGCGCGGCGGACGTGCTGCTTCGGGCAACATCAT
>ERZ825324.4038-NODE-4038-length-12738-cov-4.838209_pt1 | contig 12738 bp, 9 predicted proteins | sample MGYA00519859_ERZ825324 | MGnify/ENA primary metagenome ERZ825324 (study PRJEB31778, sample SAMEA3449198) | human gut metagenome | biome: human gut; feature: human-associated habitat; material: faeces | place: United Kingdom | collected 2010/2012 ... | reverse complement strand
TATAGAACAAGTATTATTGTAAAAGAAAAAATGATAGTACTTGAAGCATGCATTGAGTTGCACGAAGGCAACAGAGATGAAATAGAAATGCATATGAAAGAATTAATGGCTAAAAGAAAAGAAAAACAGCCTTTAGAATACCCAAGTGCCGGTAGTACATTTAAAAGACCGGAAGGATATTTTGCAGGAAAACTTATAATGGACAGCGATCTGGCAGGATATACAGTCGGAGGAGCACAGGTTTCAGCAAAACACTGTGGATTTGTAATAAATAAGGGCGGTGCGACAGCTGCTGATGTAGTAAAACTTATTGGTGATGTCCAAAGAATCGTAAAAGATAAATACAATGTAGGACTTGAACCAGAAGTTAAGATGATTGGAGAATTTTAGTGAAATTTGTAATCGTTACGGGAATGTCCGGTGCGGGAAGAAGTACAGCAATGAAGATGATGGAAGATATCGGGTATTTTTGTATTGATAATCTTCCTATACAGTTACTGGATAAGCTGATTGATTTTTCAAACAGTTTTCACAGTGACATAACAAAAGTTGCTGTAGGAATAGATGTAAGAAACGGATCCGGATTTGAAGATATACCAAATACTTTAAAGGCATTAAAGGCAAAAAAATTTCCATATGAAATACTTTTTCTTGATGCGGAGGATGAAGTACTTGTAAAAAGATACAAGGAAACAAGGAGAAGCCACCCGTTGGCAGGAGCAGAACGCATCAATACGGGAATAGCGCTCGAACGCAAAAAAATGGAATTTTTAAAAAGTAATGCGGATTATATAATAGACACAAGCCAGCTTCTTACAAGGGAGCTAAAAACTGAGCTTGAAAAAATATTTGTTGATAATCAGGATTATAAGAATTTATTTATAACTATATTGTCATTTGGATTCAAATATGGCATACCTTCAGATTCGGATATAGTCATGGATGTCAGATTTCTGCCCAACCCATACTATATAGAAGGACTCCGGGCAAAGACGGGAAATGATAAGGAAATACAGGATTATGTAATGCAGTTTCCGGAAGCGGTTGAATTCAGCAATAAACTGGAGGATATGATAAAGTTCCTTATCCCTAATTATATATCTGAAGGAAAAAACCAGCTGGTTATTTCGATTGGATGTACAGGTGGAAAGCACAGATCAGTAACACTTGCAAATGAGCTTTACAAAAGACTTTCTGATGGAAAGGATTATGGACTTAAGATAGAACATCGTGATATAGGAAAAGATGCATTAAGAGGAAAGTAGATATGTCATTTTCTAGTGATGTAAAAAAGGAACTTTTAGGACAGGTGCCAAGAAGCAGGCACTGCCAGCTTGCAGAACTTGCAGGTATAATAAATATGGATGGCGCTATAGATAAAGACACCGGATGTCTGGTGCTTGAATCAGAAAATGAGCTTGTGATCCACAAGTATGAGGTCCTGATGAAGAAAGCGTTTTCCGTTGATGCCGGCAGTCCTCTTACCCAGAGTGATACAAAGCGGATAATGTCAGCACTTAAGCTTGAAAAACCCGGATATGCTGCCGATGGTCTTATACTGATGCAGACATGCTGTAAAAGAGCATATCTGAGAGGTGTTTTTATGGCTGCGGGGTCGATCAGCAATCCACAGAAATCTTATCATTTTGAAATTGTATGTAAGAGCAGCAGTCAGGCAGAGCAGATACAAGAAATACTAAAAGGCTTTGATACTGACGCAAAGATCGTCGGGCGGAAATCACATTATGTCGTTTATCTCAAGGAAGGCTCGAATATTGTGGACTGCCTTAATGTCATGGAAGCATATGTTTCACTCATGAATCTTGAAAACGTACGTATTTTAAAAGAAATGCGCAACAGCGTAAACCGTAAAGTAAACTGTGAAACAGCCAATATTAAAAAGACTGTTAATGCTGCTGTAAAGCAGATCGAGGATATTGAACTGATACGTGATAAGACAGGGCTTGAAAAACTGCCTGATGTGTTAAAGGAAACTGCAAGGTTAAGACTTGAATATCCTGAGGCTACGCTTAAGGAGCTGGGTGGATATTTTGATCTGCCTGTAGGAAAATCGGGTGTGAACCATAGACTAAAGAAACTTTCAGCAATTGCAGAGGAGCTAAGATAGTGAAAAAGAAATTATTATTTGTATTTAATCCAAAATCGGGAAAGGGACTGATAAAAGACCATCTTGTCAATATTGTGGATATAATGACAAAAGCAGGCTATATGATTACTATTTATCCTACGCAGAGTCAGGGTGATGCAATAAGAAAAGTAAGAAAAAAGGCAAAAAAATATGATCTTGTTGTCTGCTGCGGAGGAGATGGAACTCTCGATGAGGTTGTAACAGGAATGGAGCAGAGTGATGTAAATGTTCCTATTGGATATATTCCGGCGGGAAGTACAAATGATTTTGCTAACTCACTTGGAATTCCAAAGGATATGGAAAAAGCTGCGGAAACAGCAGTCCTTGGTAATCCATTTCCGTGTGATGTTGGTTCATTCAATAATGATACATTTGTGTATGTTGCAGCATTCGGTCTGTTTACAGAAGTTTCATATCAGACATCACAGCAGATGAAAAATATCCTTGGTCATGCAGCATATATACTTGAAGGTGCAAAGCACATTATGGATATTACATCATATAGGATGAAAGTTATGCATGATGATGAGGAGATTGAAGACGAATTTATATACGGGATGGTAACGAATTCTCTTTCAGTAGGAGGATTTAAAGGTATTTCAGGACCGGATGTATTGCTTGATGATGGGTTATTTGAGGTTACCCTGATAAAGATGCCTAAAAATCCTATAGAGCTTAACAAAATCCTGGGTGGACTTACAAACCGGGAAAATGACAATGAACTTATTTATTCTTTTAAGACAAATGAACTTCATATAACAAGCGATGAGGAGGTTCCGTGGACACTCGATGGTGAGTTTGGTGGCGCCCACAGCGACCTTACTATAAAGAATTTGAACAAGCAGATTACAATAATGTGTTAAACTGTTAAAAATTTAACTTTATTTTTGTTGTGATATGTAATATAATGTAGTTGCCTTGAGATAAGGCATACAAAACATAAACCAGACTTGATATTATATATGCGGTATCAGGTTTTTGAACAGGAGGAAAAATTATGTTAGTATCTGCAGCAGAAATGCTTAAAAAAGCAAAAGAAGGACATTACGCAGTAGGACAGTTCAATATCAACAACCTTGAGTGGACAAAATCAGTTCTTTTAACAGCTGAGGAATTAAAAAGCCCTGTAATCCTTGGAGTATCTGAGGGTGCTGGAAAGTATATGACAGGATTCGGTACAGTAGCAGCAATGGTTAAGGCTATGCACGATGAACTTGGAATTACAGTTCCGGTAGCACTTCATCTTGATCATGGAACATACGAAGGATGCTATAAATGTATCAAAGCCGGATTTACATCAATCATGTTCGATGGATCACATTATCCAATCGATGAGAACGTTGCTAAGACAAAAGAGTTAGTAGCAGTTGCTCATGCAATGGGAATGTCTATCGAAGCAGAAGTTGGTTCTATCGGTGGAGAAGAAGACGGAGTAGTTGGAATGGGCGAGTGCGCTGATCCAGACGAGTGTAAGAGAGTTGCTGATCTCGGTGTAGATATGCTTGCAGCCGGAATCGGAAACATCCACGGAAAATATCCAGAGAACTGGGCAGGACTCAGCTTTGAGACTCTTGATGCTATCCAGCAGAAGACAGGTGTTATGCCATTAGTACTTCATGGTGGTACAGGAATCCCTGCTGATATGATCAAGAAAGCTATCGATCTTGGTGTTTCAAAGATCAACGTAAACACAGAGTGCCAGTTATCATTTGCAGATGCAACACGTAAATACATTGAGGCTGGAAAAGATCTTGAAGGAAAAGGATTTGATCCTCGTAAACTTCTTGCTCCAGGAGCTGAAGCTATTAAGGCAACAGTTAAAGAGAAGATGGAACTTTTCGGATCAGTTGGAAAAGCTGAATAAGATTATACATTATTGCCCCGGCATATGCCGGGGTTTTTGTTTTGCAGATAATTTAGTGCAGCTTTAACTGTTTGTACAGTTTAGCATCAATATCAGCACTGTTTCTTACTTCTACGCCTTCACATACGCAGCCAAGCGGCAGATCAGCATAGCCATTGCATCGTGCAGTCTGGCGGCTGCAGTCGGTCTGATCATCCTCCTCATTATATGAGGTGTAGGTGTGGTTTCTTATTTTCTGATTTGGATTTGTTGGTTTATTCTTCATTTTTACTCCATTAAAAATATGTTACAGCCAAAGCTATAGAAATGGCAGTAACAAAATAAATAGTTACAGTCATAGTATGCGCACTGGATCTTATGTTATGAGATTTGAAAAAGAGATTTGAAAAAGTGATTTTACCAAAAAGTGATTTTAGATGTTGATTTTATAGTAAAATAGGACTATTATCTTATTGTAATATTAACTTATGTACTCTCGGAATCTTTTAAATGAATCATTCCTAGAGTACATACTTTAGAACAGGAGGGCGGATATGTACGAATTTACAGAAGACTGTATGATACATATTGAAAAGATAGACGAGGAGCATAAAAAGCTTTTTCAGCTGATAAATGAGGCATCGGAGCTGGCAAATAAAACAGATAGTGTGCTGTCTCTTGCACTAAAGGTTATCGATGAGCTGAAAGACTATGCAAATACACATTTTGCGAACGAAGAGGCATATATGGAAAGCATAAACGATCCTGAGCTTCCATTGCAAAAAAAGGAACATGCAGCATTTAAGACAAAAATAAATGAATTCAAAATAGATGATTCATCGGATGCAGCAGCAAAAGAGTCATTGAACGAGCTTATAAAATATCTTGTAAGATGGCTGTATCATCACATTTTAAGCAGTGACATGATGATAGGAAAACTTGAGGCAAAAGAGGACGAGGATCCATTTGCATTTACGGATAAGTATAAGACAGGCATAGAGATGGTTGATGAGGAACATAAAAAGCTGTTTGAAATTATAAGAGAGACAAATGATGTGATAAATACAGAATTTGTCCACGATAAGTATGATGAGATAATGAGGCTTTTGGCAGAGCTCAAAAATTATACAGAGATACATTTCAGTGATGAGGAAAATCTTATGGAGGAGATCGGCTATCCCGGATTGGAGGCACAGCGCATGGCGCATGAGTCGTTTGTCGAAAAGCTTGTCACGATAGACCTGGAGGAACTTGATGAGATTGATGACAATCAGCAGGAATATCTGCTTCATCTTATAGATTTTCTCTTAGGATGGCTGGTAAACCATATAATCGGAATGGATAAGAAAATAGCTGACTATATGGCAAAAATGCACAGTTGACTTTAAAAAAAACAGCAGTATATAGTGAAAATTTATAAAACTTAATTTTTTTAATATTTTAGCTTGATTTTTATTGCAAAAAGGAGTATCTTAATTTCAGAAATAATGTTAAGCGAATTGAACGAGGGCGTTCCACATAGATGGAGTGCCCTCTTTTTTAATAAACTAAGAAGTCCGGCATAAAACAAGAATATTCGAGTTTATATGTTGTGCAGCTGTTTAAACATTATTTGAAAATAACAATTCACTCAAGGGGATTGATGAACAGAAAGGATGTAAGATATGAGCGAACAGGAATATTTCAACGTAGCAGACATCTTTGGAGAGAACGTATTTAACGATGCAGTTATGCAGGAGCGTCTTCCAAAGAAGGTTTACAAGAAGCTCCATGAGGTTATGGACGAAGGAAAGGAGCTTGATCTCGAGACTGCTGATGTTATCGCACACGAGATGAAGGAATGGGCCATTGAGAAGGGTGCAACACACTATACACATTGGTTCCAGCCACTTACAGGCGTTACTGCTGAGAAGCATGATTCATTTATCACTTCTCCAATGCCAAACGGAAAAGTACTTATGAGCTTTTCAGGAAAAGAGTTAATAAAGGGTGAGCCGGATGCTTCATCTTTCCCATCAGGTGGTCTTCGTGCTACATTTGAGGCAAGAGGATATACAGCCTGGGATTGTACATCACCTGCATTTGTCAGACAGGATGCAGCAGGCGCAACACTTTGCATTCCAACAGCCTTCTGTTCATACACAGGCGAGGCTCTTGATCAGAAGACACCTCTTCTTAGATCAATGGAAGCAATCAACGATCAGGCACTCCGCCTCTTAAGATTATTCGGAAATACAACATCAAAGAAGGTTACTCCTTCAGTTGGACCAGAGCAGGAGTACTTTATCGTAGATCGTGAGAAATATTTACAGAGAAAGGATCTCATCTTCACAGGACGTACACTTTTCGGAGCTATGCCTCCAAAGGGACAGGAGATGGATGATCATTATTTCGGAGCTATCCGTGAGAGAATCGCAGCTTACATGAGAGATGTAAACAAGGAGCTCTGGAAGCTTGGTGTTTCAGCCAAGACACAGCACAACGAGGTAGCACCTGCACAGCACGAGCTTGCACCTATCTATGCTGAGTGCAACGTAGCTGTTGACCACAACCAGCTTATCATGGAGACACTCAAGAAGGTGGCAGGCCGTCACGGACTCCAGTGCTTACTTCATGAGAAGCCATTCGCAGGAGTTAACGGTTCAGGAAAGCATGACAACTGGTCAATCACAACAGATGATGGTATCAACATGCTTGAGCCTGGTAAGACACCACATGACAATGTACAGTTCTTACTTGTACTCACATGTATGTTAAAGGCAATCGACGAGCATGCAGCACTTCTTCGTGCGGCAGCAGCAGATGTAGGAAACGATCACAGACTTGGAGCCAACGAGGCACCACCTGCAATCCTTTCTATTTATCTTGGAGACCAGCTCGGAGACGTATTGAACCAGCTTATCGCAACAGGTACAGCTACACACAGCTTAAAGGGTGAGAAGCTTGAGACAGGTGTTAAGACAATTCCTGATTTCATGAAGGATGCTACAGACCGTAACCGTACATCACCATTCGCATTCACAGGAAACAAGTTCGAGTTCCGTATGGTTGGTTCACAGGATTCTGTTGCACAGGCCAACATCGTGCTTAACACAATTGTTGCTGAGGCATTCTCAGACGCTTGTGATATACTTGAGAAGGCAGACAACTTTGACCTCGCTGTACATGATCTCATCAAGGATTACGCAGTAGAGCACCAGAGAATCGTATTCAACGGAAACGGATACTCAGATGAGTGGGTAGCTGAGGCAGAGAGACGTGGACTTCCAAACATCAAGTCTATGGTGGATGCAATTCCTGCATACGTTGCTCCTGAGTCAGTTGCAGCATTCGAGAAGTTCGGTGTATTTACAAAGACAGAGCTTGAGAGCCGTGCAGAGATCGAGTATGAGACATATGCAAAGACTATTAATATAGAAGCAAAGGCTATGATTGATATTGCCGGAAAGCAGATTATTCCTGCAGTTATCAAGTATGTTACATCACTTGCACAGTCAGTTAACTCAGTTAAGAGTGCAGTTGCTGATGCAGATGTATCTGTTCAGTCAGAGCTTCTTACAGAGAGCTCAGCTCTTCTCTCAGATGCACAGGTTGCACTTGCAAAGCTTAAGGATGAGACAGCAAAGGCCGGTGCTATGGAAGAGGGCAGAGAGCAGGCTGTTTACTACAGAGATGTTGTAAAGACTGCTATGGATGCTCTTCGTACTCCGGTTGATGAGCTTGAGATGATTGTCGACAAAGAGATGTGGCCAATGCCATCATATGGCGATTTAATCTTCGAGGTTTAATCCTTGTAGTTTAAGGCCCAAAGCTTACGGAAAGCTGTTTAGAGCGGCATATATAATTTAATTTAACATAATAATAAAATGGAGACATTTTGCTGAACCACGAAGCTGTGGAAATTGGTGAAGTGTCTCTATTTTTTTATAAATTTTATTTTCGATAAAATGAAAAAATGAAAGAAGAAACAGGAAAGAGAGGACATTACTATGACAGAAGAGATTAGTGGAGTAATTTTCGGAGTCTGGTTCCTTATTGGAGCAGCATTGGTTTTCTGGATGCAGGCAGGTTTTGCTATGGTAGAAGCAGGTTTTACCAGAGCAAAGAATACCGGTAACATCCTTATGAAAAACCTCATGGATTTCTGTATTGGTACAGTTGTATTCATACTGATTGGTTTTTCACTTTTATTAGGTGAAGATGTTCTTGGTTTCATCGGTAAACCGGGATTTGACATCTTTACATCTTACAAAGATTTTGACTGGTCAAACTTTGTATTCAACCTGGTTTTCTGTGCGACAACAGCAACTATCGTATCAGGAGCTATGGCTGAGAGAACAAAATTTATTTCCTATTGTGTTTATTCAGGAGTTATTTCAGCACTTATTTACCCAATCGAGGCTCACTGGATCTGGGGCGGTGGCTGGCTTTCACAGATTGGCTTCCATGATTTCGCAGGTTCATGTGCCATCCACATGGTTGGTGGTATCAGTGCTCTTGTAGGAGCTGCAATTCTTGGACCTCGTATCGGAAAGTTTACAAAGGATAAAAACGGAAAGATTACAAAAGTAAACGCTATTCCGGGACATAATATCACAATCGGTGCACTCGGTGTATTCATTCTCTGGCTTGGCTGGTATGGATTCAACGGTGCAGCAGCAAAATCAGTAGAGCAGCTTGGTTCTATCTTTGTAACAACAACAATCGCACCTGCACTTGCAACAGTAGTATGTATGATTTTCACATGGCTCAAATATGGCAAGCCTGATGTGTCAATGTGTCTGAATGCTTCACTTGCAGGACTTGTAGCTATCACAGCAGGATGTGATGTAACAGATGCACTCGGTGCTATTATTATCGGTTCCGTAGCAGGACTTCTCGTCTGCTTCGGTGTATGGTTCCTTGACAATGTACTTCGTGTGGATGATCCTGTAGGTGCTGTCGCAGTACATATGATGAATGGTATCTGGGGAACAATCGCTGTTGGTCTTTTTGCCACAAACAGTGCTCCGGGATATTCAATCGCTGATTCAAAGGGCAACGAGCTCGTAGGACTTTTCTACAGCGGTGGATTTAAGCTTTTAGGACTCCAGCTCACAGGCTTTGTTTCTGTTGCAGCATGGACAGTAGTAACTATTACAATCGTATTCCTTGTTATCAAGGCTACACTGGGACTTAGAGTTTCAGAGGAAGAGGAAATCATCGGACTTGACCCAACAGAGCATGGTCTTCCATCAGCATACGCAGGATTTGCTATCATGGATGTATCAGGTGATGTTATGGATGTCAATGAAAATACAGACCTTGGTTCTTCAGAGTATGCAACAGCTTCTAAGGCAAAGAAGGATGCAGCAGTGCCTGTTGTAAATGCAACAACACCGGCTTCAGCAAGCGGTATCCACAAGGTTGTTATTATTTCAAAGCTTACAAAGTACGACAAGCTTCGTAAAGCTATGAATGACTTAGGTGTAACAGGAATGACAGTGACACAGGTTATGGGCTGTGGTATCCAGAAGGGTGCCGGCGAGAAATACCGTGGAGCTGAGCTTGATGCGACATTACTTCCAAAGGTTAAGGTTGAGGTAATCGTTGGCAAGATTCCGGTAGAAAAGGTTATTGAGACTGCTAAGAAGACTCTCTACACCGGACATATCGGAGATGGTAAGATCTTCGTTTACGACGTGGCACAGGTTGTCAAGGTTCGTACAGGCGAGGAAGGAATTGAGGCATTACAGGATGTAGAGTAATGCAAATTATTATCTAATCCCCTTAGCATATATACATCAACAAAAACCCCCGAGGATATGATCCTTGGGGGTTTTGCTTTAGATAATTAAGTTGTGAATCGTAATGGTTAACGATGAGTGCTACCGGTCACTGTTACCGGATGAACCGGAGCTGCCAGTATCAGTACCACCTGAGCCAGCACCGGTACCAGTTCCGGCTTCACCTGTCTGTGCTCCAGCCGCAGTGCCGTCAGTACTGCCCGGTGTAGTACCGGAATTGGTAGGATCCGTGGTGGTTGGTGAGCTGTTGATCAGCGATGTTGCATCATGTAATGTACATACGGTATTCATGAACGTATCATCTGCCATGAATTCATACTCAGGGCTGCCTGATACAGCGCCTGTTATAAATACCTTTGATGTTTTATTCGGACAATACGGACCGGCAATGGCTCCCGAATCGGCACAAATCTCAAGTGCAACATGATGGTCGCAGCTGTCTGTCGGCACAGTGTCCGTATCAAAATATTCGGTTGTCAGCATTGATCCACGAGGATCATTGTCACATGTTCCCTCTAAAGGAACAAGTCCTGATTTGCTGCATACAGTGGTATTTGTTATACCATCCGGCTGTACAAAGTCTTTGGTTTCAAGTCCTTCATGGATTCTGCTCATTGCATTTCTCCATATATTCTTAGGGTAGGATGTGAGCTTGCCGGACTGTTTTGAGTTGTCATCATAGCCGCCCCATACGACACATGTGTAGTATGGTGTGTAGCCTGCCCACAGGCAGTCGCGGTTACTGGTTGTGGTACCGGATTTACCCGCCTGGGCTATCTGGCTGTCAAAGCGCGCCAGCATTCCGGTTCCCTGTGTCAGAACATCTTTCATGGCATCTGTAAGAAGCCATGCCGTAGTATCCTTGATTACGGTACGTGTGTTCTGCGTATTGGTCTTGTCAAGTAATACATTGCCATCGTGGTCAAGAACCTGAGTGTAGAACTTTGGCTCTAAGTATACTCCGCCGTTGGCTATAGTAGCATATGCACCTGTGAGCTCAAGGTTTGTGACACCCTTTGTCAGTCCGCCGAGCGCCAGTGACAGGTTTTTGTCGGAATCGGTGAGAGTTGAAATACCGAAATCCTCTGCATATTTGTAACCGAGCTCAACCCCGATATCCTGTAAGGTTTTGACTGTTACAATATTGATGGACTTTGTTATTGCCCATCGGATGGAGGTAAAGCCTCCGAAAGATTTGTCATAGTTGTTAAAGGTTTTTGAACCTACTGTAAACGGTGCATCATCCTGCACGGATGCAAGTGTTTTGCCGCCTGCATCGAGAGCAGCAGCATAGCAGCCGATTATCTTGAAGGTAGAGCCTGGCTGTCTGCATGTATCTGTAGCTCTGTTCCATGTTCTGTTGCCGGATTTGTCACCGCGACCGCCGACCAGTGCCTTTACTTCACCGGTGCTCTGGTCGATGACTGTCATGGCAACCTGTGGTTCCAGCGTGATATTGACAGCTTCAGAACCCTCCACAATTGAATCGCCCTCCTCAAGTACATCCTGCTTGTACTGTGCAATAGCTGCATTGCATTCATCAGGGCTTGAGTAGTTGATGCCGAAATCATCATTGTTGTTTTTCTTCTTATAAAAAGAGAGCATGGTCTGGTTCGTGTAGGTCTTGTACGAACCGTCTGCCTTTTTTACTTCGAAGGAAAGCTGGAACGAATACTTTGCGTCGGACGGATAGTTGGATGGATTGTTTGCCTCCTCGTCACATATAGTCTGCATAGTAAGATCCTGTGTCGATTTGATAGTCAGTCCGCCCTTGTAAATCAGCTTGTAGGCTTCCGTCTCAGAGTAACCGGCGGCTGTGAGATCGTCGAACACGTTGTCGATGAGTGCATCAATAAAGTATGTGTTCACAGAGCCTGAGCCTGCGGTGTTGTACTCAGCAATTCTTGAGTAGACATCATCGGCCATGGCCTCATCATATTGCGCCTTGGTGATATAGCCCTGATCCTTCATGTTATTTAACACCTTTTCACGTCTCTTGGCATTTTTGTCAGGGTGTGTGATAGGGTTGTAGCCGGATGGATTCTGGGTGATACCTGCGATGACAGATGCTTCGGAAAGCGTGAGCTCTGAGACATCCTTGTTAAAGTACTTCTTGGATGCGGCCTGCACACCGAGGGTATTTGCCCCCAGATTGACCGAATTCATGTAGTTTTCAAGAATCCAGTCCTTGTCTTTTACCTGCTTTTCGAGCTCAAGGGCAAGGTACTGCTCCTGAATCTTTCTCTGAAGCTTTTCTACAAAGGAAGTTTCGCTTGTCCAGCTGGTCAGTACGTTGTTCTTGATGAGCTGCTGTGTTATCGTGCTGGCTCCCTCACTGAATCTGCCCTTTGACAGACCGGAGATAAAGGCTCTTCCGATACCATGCAGGTCGATGCCGTTGTGGTCGTAAAAGCGTTCATCCTCGATTGCAACAAAAGCATGCTGCAAATCCAGCGGAATCTCATCGATGGTGACATACTGCCTGTTTGCCCCCTGACCTACGAGTGTGGCGGTTTCTTCTCCGTTTGCCGCCAGAACGGTAGTTGAGTAGCCGGTAGGAGTGACATCGATCTTTGATATGTCAGGTGCGGAATCAATGATTCCCTTCATGACACCGATTCCTGAACTGATGCCGGCTGCGCCTGCTACAATTACTACAACCAGAAGAATCTTTAGAACAATGAGCTTGACCTTATTTTTGACCTTAGAGCTCTTATTGTCATATTTCCGGAGCAGCTGCATTGTAGCTTTTTTGCCGTAATTCATATATAGGCCTCCTTGTCATTATAAAGATTTGTAATCTTGTTTGTATATACTGTGATTAAAAAATAAACAGTATACATTATTATATCAAATATAGCATTTAAATGCAATTTACAGATTGGTTTTCATATTATATAATGAAATGAGGGTCAAAAGGTATTTTGCCCCTCATTTATGATTAATCAGATTACTACATG
>ERZ825324.4036-NODE-4036-length-12739-cov-5.638521_pt1 | contig 12739 bp, 8 predicted proteins | sample MGYA00519859_ERZ825324 | MGnify/ENA primary metagenome ERZ825324 (study PRJEB31778, sample SAMEA3449198) | human gut metagenome | biome: human gut; feature: human-associated habitat; material: faeces | place: United Kingdom | collected 2010/2012 ... | reverse complement strand
GTTGCGCTTATAGGCCATGGCGGACGAGCCGATCTGGTTTTTCTCGAACGGCTCCTCGACCTGCCGGTCGTGCTGAAGCAGACGGATGTCGTTCGCCATGCGGTAGGCGCTCTGCGCGAGGGAGGAGAGGACGTTCAGGATGCGGCTGTCGGTCTTGCGCGGGTAGGTCTGGCCGCAGACGGAGAAGCAGCGGTCGAAGCCGAACTCTGCGGCGATGCGGTGGTTCATCTCGTCGATCTTCGCGCCGTCGCCGTCAAAGAGGTCCATGAAGCTGGCCTCGGTGCCGGTCGTGCCGCGGCAGCCGAGGAGCTTGAGCGTGGAGAGGACGTGGTCGAGCTCCTCGAGGTCGCTCAAAAAGTCCTGCATCCAGAGCGTCGCGCGCTTGCCGACGGTCACAGGCTGCGCGGGCTGATAGTGCGTGTAGCCGAGGGTAGGCACGGCGGCGTATTCGCGCGCGAACGCGGCGAGATTTGCCAGCACGCCGAGCAGCTCACCGCGCAGATAGCGCAGACCGTCGCGGTAGAGAATGAGATCGGCGTTGTCGGTGACGTAGCAGCTCGTCGCACCAAGGTGGATGATGCCGGCGGCGGACGGCGCGGCCTTGCCGTAGGCGTAGACGTGCGCCATCACATCGTGGCGCACCTCGCGCTCGCGCTGCTCGGCCACGGCGTAGTCAATGTCGGTGATGTGCGCTTCCAGCTCCGCGACCTGCCCGGCGGTGATGGGCAGTCCCAGCTCGTGCTCCGCGCGGGCGAGCGCGGTCCACAGACGACGCCACGTCTGAAAGCGCATATCGGCGGAGAACAGGTGCAGCATATACGGCGACGCGTAGCGCGACGATAGGGGTGATTCGTAAACATCTTTGCTCATGGCTCGTTCCTCTTTTCTGATTTGCTTTATTGTACCGAAAAATCCGCGGCTTGTCCACCCGAAAGAAAATGGAACGGCGCTGCCGTTCCATTTTTCTTATCGGAGAATGAGGCTTTCTCTTTCCGCGCCGACGGAGACATAGCCGATGGGACAGCCGATGGCCTTTTCCACATATTCGACGTAGCTCCGCGCGGCCTCGGGCAGATCCTCCCAGCGGCGGGCGCCGGAGATGTCGCACTGCCAGCCGGGCATATACTCCATGACGGGCTTGGCGCGGTCAAGAAGGACGGGGAAGGGGAAATCGTCGGTCTGCACGCCGTCGATCTCATAGTGGGCGCACAGAGGAATCTTGTCCATGTAGCTGAGCACGTCGAGCTTCGTGAGGGCGATGCTCGTCGCACCCTGCATCTCCACGCCGTAGCGCGTCGCCACGAGGTCGATGGGGCCGACGCGGCGGGGACGGCCGGTCTTTGCGCCGAACTCCGCACCGGCCTCGCGCAGCTTTGCCGCTTCATCGCCGAACCACTCGCAGGTGAAGGGCCCCTCGCCCACGCAGGAGGAGTAAGCCTTGACCACGCCCACGACCTCGTCGAGCTTTGCGGTGGGCAGACCCGAGCCGACCGGCGCATAGGCGGCGATGGCGTTGGAGGAGGTGGTGTAGGGATAGATGCCGTAGTCCAGATCGCGCAGCGCGCCGAGCTGTGCCTCGAAGAGGATGCGCTTGCCGTTTGCCTGCGCCTCGCGCAGGAACGCCGTGGTGTTGGCGACAAAGGGCCTGATCTTCGCGCCGAAGTCGTCGATCCACGCCGTCAGCTCGTCCATGGTATAGCCCTTTGCACCGTAGACGCGGGTGAGCGTGAGGTTCTTCCACTCGAGCAGATCGGCAAGGTGCGCCTTGAGGTGCTCGGGGTGGAGCAGCTCGCCGGCGAGCACGGTCTTCTTCTGATACTTGTCGGAATAGAACGGCGCGATGCCCTGCTTGGTGGAGCCGTACTTCTTGTCCTTGAGGCGCGCTTCCTCCAGCGCGTCGAGTTCGCGGTGCCACGGCAGCAGCAGGGAGGCGCGCTCGCTGACCTTCAGGTTCTCCGGCGTGATCGCCACGCCTGCGGCGCGCAGGGTCTCGATCTCGTTATACAGGTTCTCGCAGTCGAGCGCCACGCCGTTGCCGAGAATGTTCACCACGCCCTCGCGGAAGATGCCGCTGGGCAGCAGGTGCAGCGCGAACTTGCCCTTATCGTTCACGACGGTGTGGCCCGCGTTGCCGCCGCCCTGATAGCGCACGACCACGTCGAAACGGTCGGTGAGGTAGTCGACCATGCGGCCCTTGCCCTCGTCGCCCCAGTTGATGCCTACGATCGCACAATTCGCCATGATAATAGCCTCCTGAATATTTCCTCCGTACTATGAGAGATACGGTTTGCGTTAAAACGCCAGCCTTAATATTATACGGGATACAAAGGCATAAGAAAAGAATCGATTTAATATACTTATCATTCGATCAGCTAATGATGAAATGAAGGGAGGAGGACATTGCAGATCTCGACAAAAAAGCCTGCGCCTTTGGCGGAAAATGAGGGTATCATGAAGAAAATGCTGCAAGAAGGGAGCCGGACATCCTCCGGCTCCCTTGCTGTGCCGCTATGAAATTTCTCCTTGCGCTTACTGTAACAGCAGGAGGCTGAAGACGAGCGTGAAGAGCGCGACCGTTTCGATGATGCCGATGACGATGAAGAAGTTCGCCGTGCCCTTGCCGGTCTCGCCGAGCGCGTCGGCACTCGCCGCGGCGACCTTGCCCTGGAAGAACGCGGACAGGCCGATGGCGAGACCCGCGAAGATGCCCGTAAACATGGCGAGCGCGGGATCGGCGCCGGAGGCCACGGCGCTGCGGATGAAGTTCATCAGCAGGAAGCCGTAGATGGTCTGCGTCAGGGGCGCGCCGGAGAAGGCGACCATGATGAAGGGAGCGGGCTTACCGTTCGCGTAGCACTTCTTCCACGCGCCGACGCTCGCCTGCGCCGCGAAGCCCGCGCCGAACGCGCTGCCCATGGCGGACAGGCCCAGCGCACACGCCATACCAATAAATTCAATGCTCATAATACGTTTCTCCTCTTTTTGATTATTTTCTGATCTTATCCAGTTTTTTGAACGGTGCGTAGGCGGTGCCGGTCCACTCCATGCCAAGCTGACCGGAGAATTCCAGCAGATTCAATCGCACGCCATGGACCACCACGGACAGCAGGCCCATCACGATGTTCAGCCCGTGACCGACGAGCATGATGAGGATGCCGACGACGACCAGCGGCCCCTTGAAGCCGAGCGCCATGTTGTTAAAGCTCTGCGCGATAGCGAGCGACGCCATGCCGACGGCAAACAGTCGGATGTAGCTCATGATGTTGCCGAAGGCGCTGATGGTGTTGAGGAACACTGTGAAGGCGTTGCCAAGGCCCGCCTTGAGACCCTGCGCGAAGGTCTTGTCCGGCGACATCCCGCCGAAGCACACGACCAGCACGAAGCCGAGAAGGACCACCGCGGCAATGGGCGTGAGGTTCACCTGCTCGCCGATGACGAGGTAGAGCACCACGAAGTACAGCGCGCAGATCGCGCACAGCCAGCCGAGGTCGGCGACCCAGCTGAGGTCCTTCTCCCGCGTCTTGCGGCGGATGTTCATCACGCACGCCAGCGAGAGCTGGACGGTGCCGAGGATGAAGCAGAATTTCATGACGCTGTTCTGCTGCTGGGTGGTGGTGACGTTGAAATACTCGGGGTAGTTTGCAAAGGTCGGAACGACCAGCGAGCGGAGCAGCGGCACGTCCATCGCGCCCTCAAGCCCGAACCAGGTGCCGGTCATCGCGCCCCAGACGATGGTGGCGATGGAGAGCACCCACAAAAGCTGCACGGCATCGGAGGGCTTCTTGCTCTTCACCGTCAGGGCCGCGGCGGTCAGCAGGAACAGGCAGCCGTAGCCCGCGTCGCCGATGATCATGGCGAAGAAGAGCGTGAAGAAGTCGAGGAACCAGAACGAAATATCATACTCGCGGTAGCCCGGCACGGTGCCGAGAATGTCGAACACCGGCGCGATGAGCCGCGTGACCTTGGTGTACTTGATCTTGGTCGGCACCTTGTCGTCGTCCGCCGCCGGATCGTCCATCGCCCACGCCCAATGCTCCTTCGCGGCGGCGGCCTTGAAGCGCTCCGCCTCGTCGACAGGGAGGTAGCCGGTCAGCCACACGAGTCCGTCCCCGCTCTCCGAGGTATTGCGCACGGAGGAGTAGTCCGCGTTGTTCTGCGTTTTGAGCAGCTGCTCGCGGAAGCTGGGCAGGTGCTTCGCGGCGGCCTTGAGCTGCGCGCCGCACTCAGAAAGACCGCGCTCACAGTCGGCGATCTCCTGCCGGTATTCGTCAAGGCTCTTTTCCGGCGGGATGAACTCGCCGGCGGCGCAGGAGGCGGGCAGCGCACCGAGGATGGCGACGGTCTGCTGCTTCCCGACCGGCGCGAGCCGCAGGAAGCGCACTTCCTTGTCCGCCTCGAGCGAAGCGAGGAGCTTTTTGTCCACGCGGCAGAAGTGCAGCTCGAAGCCCTGCGCCTTTAATTCCTTGATCTCGGCGGGGGAGAAGCTGCCCCAGCCGGCGAGCGTGTCGCACGCGCTGACCGCGGCGGCGCGCTCGGTCTCCAATGCTTTTTTGCGCTCCAGACATGCGTTGAGCCCGTCATAGAGCTGCTTGAATTTCACGTCGTCGAGCGTTTCCGCTTCGACCTCGCTCACCCCCTGCTCCTCGAGCACGGTGATGAGCCGCGAGAGCGCGGCGAAGCGCTCCAGATAGGTCTGGTCGGCATCCGCCTTTTCCGCGAAATGGACGATGCCGAGCGCGCGCAGCGCGTCGAGCAGCTCCGTTTTCTGCGTCTGCGCGGCGACGATGTGAACGACCTTCATTTTCTCGATCATCGCGCCGCCTCCTGTAGCTTTTTCTTGGCGATCTTGCCGCGCACGACCGCGGAGGTCTGCTGGTCGCCGAGGTAAATGCCGATGACGCGGATGTTTTCCCTCGCCTCGGGGATCTTGACCTTTTCAAACAGGTTCACGCGCTGCGCTGTGGAGCGCAGCTCCCGCTCGAGCAGCTCGACCTGCGTGCGCAGCGTCTTGACCAGCGCGTCCAGCCGCGCGATCTCGCGCAGCGTGACCACGGCGGTGTCCACCCAGAGCGGATAGTCCGCGACGTCGTAGGAGATCTCCTCGAAGGTCAGCTCCTCAAAGACCGGCACGATCACGCCGGCGATGTTGTGGTCGCGGCAGACGACGTCCTTCGGACGGATGAGCGAATCGAGCCGCATCCCCTCGGGAAAGCTGCCGTTTTCGGCGAACACCGCGATCCAGCCGTCCAGACCGTCGACGATCTTCAGCCGCTCGGCTTCGACCTTCTCAAGCTGCGCCGTCACCTGCATCACGACCGATTGGAGCTGCTGCTTTTTCAGCTGCAGCGTCGGCAGGTAGCGTTGAAACTGCTTGAGCCGGTCCTTCTGGACCTTCAGTTCATTTTTTGTTAGTTTGACAGCCATACGCGCTCCCTCAGTTCAAGGCGTCCTTTTTCGGCCATCTTTCCTGCAGGAGACTGGTCTTCAGACCCGTTTCGTTCGGCTCGAAGCACTCGGCGAGGATCTCCCAGCCAAGGTCCAGCGCCTCCTCCAGAGGGATGTTCACGCTCAGGTCCATCAGCTTCGTTTCAAAGAGGTGGCCGTACTTGAGTAGCTTCTCGTCCCATTCGGACATCATGAAGCCCATGGACTTCTTCTCAAGGCTTTCCTTGTAGGCGCTGTAGAGACGGATCATGCCGTCCATCAGGGCGCGGTGGTCGCTGCGCGTCGTGCCGTTGACGTTCTGCTTGAGACGCGAGAGCGAGCCGAACGGCTCGATGTGGCCGTTTTTGAGGTAATACTGGCCCTCGGTGATATAGCCTGTGTTGTCCGGCACGGGGTGGGTGACGTCGTCGCCGGGCATCGTGGTGACGCCGAGGATGGTGATGGAGCCCGCACCCTCAAAGTCGACCGCCTTTTCATAGCGCGAGGCAAGGCAGCTGTATAGGTCGCCGGGGTAGCCGCGGTTGGACGGCACCTGCTCCATCGTGATGGCCATTTCCTTCTGCGCGTCGGCGAAGTTGGTCATGTCGGTCAGCAGCACAAGCACGCGCTTGCCGGCAAGGGCGAACTGCTCCGCCACGGCGAGCGACAGGTCGGGCACGAGCGTACATTCCACCGTCGGATCAGACGCCGTGTGGACGAACATGACCGTGCGGCCCATCGCACCGCTCTTTTCGAGCGTGTCGCGGAAGAAGAGGTAGTCGTCGTATTTCAGACCCATGCCGCCGAGGACGATGACGTCGACCTCCGCCTGCATGGCGATGCGGGCGAGCAGCTGGTTGTAGGGCTCGCCGGAGACGGAGAAGATGGGCAGCTTCTGGCTCTCGACGAGGGTGTTGAACACGTCGATCATCGGGATGCCGGTGCGGATCATGCGCTTGGGCACGATGCGCTTGGCGGGGTTGACGGAGGGCCCGCCGATGGGGATCATATTTTCGGTCAGCGCGGGGCCGTTGTCGCGCGGCACGCCCGCGCCGTCGAACACGCGCCCGAGCAGGTCGTCGGAAAACGAGACCATCATGGGCCGCCCGAGGAAGCGCACGGTGTCGGTCGTGCTGACGCCCTGCGTGCCGGCAAAGACCTGCAGGGAGACGAGGTCGCCGCTGAGCTTGATGACGCTCGCGTAGCTCTCGCCGACGAGGGCAAGGTCGCCGCTGCGCACGCCCTCGGCGCGCACGGTCACGACGTTGCCGACGATGGATTCGATCTTGGTATAAACCTTCTGCATTCTGAAACCCTCCTTAACCCGTTACCTTGCTCCGGTAGAGGTCCGTGAGCTTCGTTTCCTGCGCCGCAAATTCCGGCGTGCCGTAGACCGTGCCGTGCCAGTCGAGGAATTCCTGACGCACCTGATTGAAAAAGGCGCGGATCTCCTTTTTGTCGCTGAGCGCGTAATCGCGCGTGAGCACATCGTAGAGCACGTTGAACTCATGCGCCTGACGCTCCGGCTCGCAGGCCGCGTCGATGGGATCGAAGGAGTTCTGCTGCAGATACACGGCATCGAGCAGCTCGCCCTTCTGGTAGAGGATGTAATCCTCGGCCGAGGTGCCCTCTTCGCCGATGACCTTCATCATCTGATTGATCTCGCTGCTGCGGCGGAGGATGCCGCGGGCCTCCTCCACACGCGCCATGTCCACCACGCCCTGATACTTTGACCACGAGTCGATGGGGTGGATGGAGGGATACTTGCGCGCGTCGGAGCGCTCGCGGGAGAGGCCGTGGAACGCGCCGACGACCTTGAGCGTCGCCTGCGTGACCGGCTCTTCAAAGTTGCCGCCCGCGGGGGAGACCGTGCCGCCGATGGTGACAGAGGCGATTTTGCCGTTTCTCAGCCGGACCTTGCCCGCGCGCTCATAGAACGCGGCGATGACGGATTCGAGGTAGGCAGGGAAGGCTTCCTCGCCGGGGATCTCCTCCAGTCGGCCGCTCATCTCGCGCATGGCCTGCGCCCAGCGGCTCGTGGAGTCCGCCAGCAGCAGGACGTTGAGGCCCATCTGGCGGTAATATTCGGCCATCGTCACTGCCGTGTACACGGACGCTTCACGCGCCGCGACCGGCATGGACGAGGTGTTGCAGATGATGATGGTACGCTCCATCAGCGAGCGGCCCGTGCGCGGGTCGGTCAGCTCGGGGAACTCCTTGAGGACCTCTACGACCTCGCCGGCGCGCTCGCCGCAGGCGGCGACGATGACGATGTCGACGTCAGCGTTCTTCGCCTCCATGTGCTGCAGCACGGTCTTGCCCGCACCGAAGGGACCGGGCACGCAGAAGGTGCCGCCCTTGGCGACCGGCAGGAAGGTGTCGATGCAGCGGATCTTGGTCACCAGCGTCTCGTCGGGACGCAGACGCTCCTCATAGCAGCGGATGGGCTGCTTGACCGGCCAGGAAAAGACCATGCTCAGCGCCTTCTCCTCGCCCGCGCCGTTTTCCAGCACCGCAACGGTGGAGCGGACGTGATAGACGCCCTTTTCCTTCACGCTCTTTACGCGCCAGCCCTCGTCCTTGAGGTCGAAGGGCGCCATGATGAGGTGCGTGAACTGCCCCTCCGGTACGCTGCCGACCGCGTCGCCCGCGAGCACGGCGTCGCCGGGCTTGACGCAGGGGGTGAACTCCCATTCCTTATCGGGGATGGGGTCAAGGTATACGCCGCGCTCGAGGAAGAAGCCGCATTGCTCGGCAAGCTTCGGCAGAGGATTCTGCAAGCCGTCGTACACCTGCGTCAGAAGGCCGGGGCCGAGCTCGACGCTCAGCAGTTCGCCGGTCAGCTCGACCTCGTCGCCGACCTGAATGCCGTTGGTCATTTCATAGATTTGCATACTCACGGCGTCGCCGCTGATGCGGATGACCTCGCCCTTGAGGCGGTCATTGCCGATCTTGACGAAGCCGACTTCGTTTTTTCGAACGGAGCCCGAGAATCTTGCCGAGACAAGGTTGCCGTTGACTCCGGTCACATAGCCTGTCACTTTCTCCATTTCGTTTCTCCCGTTTTCTTATAGGCTGAATATCTGCTGACGGACCTGTCCGAGCAGGGTGTCGAAGGCGGCCTTGCCCTCGTCATGGCGGAAGACGCGCTGCCGTTCGAGCAGCCGCAGCTTCAGCGCGTAGCCGTAGAGCGCGCAGTCGTCGAAGCTGTGCAGTCCCACCAGCTCATCCAGCCGGTCAAATTCCAGCGCGAGCAGCAGCCGCTCGCCCTCGAGCGGGTCCTTTGCGTTCACTGCCGCGGTGACGGTCTGCGTCACGGCGGCGTCGCGCTCGTTCGGCGCGGCACAGCTCTCGCCGCGCTTCACGCGCCGCTGATAGGTCAGCTCACCCTGCAGCACGCGGTAGAAGGCCGCCCACCGGCTCACGAAGCCGCCGTCCTCCGAGCGCACCGTCAGCTCCTCGAGCGAGCGGTAGACCCTGTCGCTCACCGCGCCCTGGCATTGGTCGAGAAACGCAGCGTAATCCAGCGGCGGGGCGTCGCCCGCGCGGAGCATCGGCAGGCTCGAGATCAAGTAGTAATAGGAAGCCAAGAGCGTCCCTCCTTAAATGCGCAGCTCGCGGAAGAAGGGGGCAAGCTGCTCCGCCAGCTCCTCGTCGGAGCAGTCGATGTAGCCCGAGCCGTCCTTGGCGCACAGGCGGAAGCCCGTGCGGACCTTTTTGGAGAGCCGCAGCTCCAGCCCCGCCTTGAGCTCGCCGGCGAGCTCGCTTTTGAGCGCGTCCGTGACGGAGGCGACCTCTGCGGCGTAGGCGGAGGCGTCCTCGCCCTGCAACGCGGCGGTGATGAGCGCGGCGAGCGCCTTGTCGTCGAGCGCCTTATGCGTATCCTGCGCGAGCAGCTTCGTCAGCTCCGCGCCGATCTCCTGCCGGAAGGCGAGCACCGCGTCGCGCTTCGCCTGCTCTGCGCTGAGCTGAGCGCTGGCCTTGAACACGCCGATCTCCGCCTGCGCGTCCGCACGCAGCTTGTCCGCCTCGCTCCTCGCGTCGGCGACGATCTTTTCCGCCTGGGCCTTGGCTTCGGCAAGGATCTGCGCGGCCTCGCGGTTCGCGCTCTCGATGCCGTCCTTTTTGATGGAAGATACCAGATCCTGAATTTGAAGCTCCATAAAATCCGCCTTTCTGTGTTTATGTGAGTAAAATTTCGTAATGGAACTAAAATATAGCGCACAATGCCGAAGAAATCAAGAAATCGCAAAAAAATTAAATGATTCATTTTTTCAATAGTGCCTAAAAACCGGGTAATGATGCGAAAAATATTATAACCGTCCGCGCGGGAGCCTAACCGCCGCCATGCTCTTCCCGTGTCGGTGTGCTATACTGGACCTGATATAAAAGAGAAAAGGAGAACGCTTCCCATGCCTGCCTTTGATCCGCTGACCTACCGCTATGCCTCACGGCGCAATGTCGTCTACGCCCAAAATGCCGTCGCCTGCACGTTTGTGTTGCTCGGCGCGCAGATCGGACTGGACGTGATGAAATCCGGCGGCAGCGCCGTGGACGCCGCCGTGGCGATGGCCGCGGCCATGCCGTTGCTCGAGCCGACCGGCAACGGCCTTGGCTCGAACTGCTTTGCGCTCGTTTGGATCGAGCGGGACAAACGGCTCTACGGCCTCAACGCCAGCGGTGTCGCGCCGATGGCGCTGAGCGCAGAGAAGGTTCGCGCGATGGGCTATACAGAGATGCCGAGGGCCGGATGGCTGCCGACGATGGTGCCCGGCGCACCCGCGGGCTGGGCGGAGCTGAACCGCCGCTTCGGCACGAAGTCGCTCGCTGAGCTGTTCGCGCCAGCCATTTCCTATGCCGAGGAGGGCTATCCCGTGCCAGTGAACGTCGCGCGGCAGTGGGAGCGCGACAGCCGCCGCATTGCCAAGGCGATGGCGGAGAACGCCGTACCGCATGAATACTGGTGGAAGAGCTTTATAAAGCCGGACGGTACGCCCTACCGTGCGGGCGAGCTGTTCCGCTTTCCGGACTATGCCGCGACGCTGCGCTCTCTCGCCGCGACGGACTGCGAGAGCTATTACCGCGGCGCGCTGATGGAGCGGATCGTCGCGTTCTCCCGCGCGACCGGCGGGTACTTCTGCGAGGACGACTTCCGCAATTACCACCCCGAATGGGTCGAGCCCATCACGCAGGAATACCGCGGCTATACGGCCTGTGAGATCCCGCCGAACGGCCACGGCATTACGGTGCTCATGGCGCTCGGCATCCTGAACGGCATGACCATGCCGGAAAAGCGCGAGAGCGCCGAGCACTATCACAAGGTGATGGAGGCCATCAAGCTGGCCTTTGCCGACACGAGGACCTACGTCGCCGACCCGCGCTATATGAAAACTAAGGTCAGCGAGCTGCTGGATCCCGCCTATCTCGCCGCCCGCCGCGCGCTCATCACCGACCGCGCGCTGGAGCCGAGGGCGAGCGACCCGCACTGCGGCGGCACCATCTATCTCTGCACCGCCGACCGCGAGGGCAACATGGTCTCGTTCATCCAGAGCAATTACACCACCTTCGGCGCGGGCGTCGCCGTGCCGGGGACGGGCATCTCGCTCCAAAACCGCGGCGCGAACTTCTCGCTCGACCCCGCAAGCGACAACTGCCTTGCCGGGGGTAAGAGGTCCTACCACACCATCATTCCCGGCTTCCTGCTCAGGGACGGCGCCGCCGTCGGTCCGTTCGGCGTGATGGGCGCGTTCATGCAGCCGCAGGGTCAGACCGAGGTCCTCGTCAACACGCTCGATTATCACATGAACCCGCAGGAGGCGCTTGACGCGCCGCGCATCCAATGGATCGGCGGCAGGAGGCTCGAACTGGAGTGTGAGGCGGGCGAGGCCATTGCCGACGAGCTGCGCGCGATGGGCCACGAGGTCACGGTCGTGGACGACCGCATTTCGATGGGCCGCGGTCAGATCATCTGGCGCGGAGAGGACGGCGTTTACACGGCGGGCACCGAGCCGCGCTGCGACGGCGCGGTCGCCGCGTGGTAAAGGAAGTTGCCGCAGACAATAATAAGGAAGGAGCCGCGTTCCCGGTGCAGGGAGCGCGGCTCTTTTTGCGTGCTTGCGGCTTGAAACGCGGGCTGCGGTCGTGTCTCAGAGATTGGCGTGCTCCATCAGGTCGATGAGCACGCGGATGCCCTGCAGGTAGGCGCGGACCAGAATGCGCTCGTTCGTCCCGTGAACGCCGGAGGCGGCCTCCTCGGGCTCCGCCATGAAGGGCGAGCAGCGCAGGCAGGTGTCGCAGATCTGCTCGTATTGGTGCGCGTCAGTCGCGCCGACGGTCATGGACGGAACGAACACCACGTCGGGGTAGTAGCGCTGCATACTGTCCACCACCGTGCGGTAGCCGTAGCCGTCGCGCCGGGCCGTGGCGGAGGGATCGTTGGCCTGCTGGTAGCGCAGCTCCACGGTCGGGTCCTGCACCGCCGCGCGGCAGTGCGCCATCACACTCTCGACCGTGTCGCCGTCGGCAAGACGGAAATTGATGACCGCCTGCATATCCTGCGGCATCACGTTGCAGGCCTTGCTGCTGCCCTGAATGACGGTGGGAGCGATGGTCGTGGTGACAAAGGGAAAGAGCGCGGGGGACTGATAGCAGTAGGCCGCAATGGCGTCCGCGTTCGCGCGGACGTCACGCGTCAGCGTTTTGAGCGGCTCGGCGGTGATGTAGGGCGCGAGCGTTTCAAACGCGCCCATCATGGCGGGATTGAGCCGCACGGGGAAGGGGCTGCGGACGATGTCCGCGATGGCGCAGGCAAGATGGGCGAGCGAGGTGCCGCCGTAGGGGCGGCTCGAGTGCCCGCCGACGGAGCGGACCGTCAGCTCCAGATCGGCATAGCCCTTCTCCATCAGATCGACCTGCGCGATGGAAAGGTCCGGCGCGCCGAAAGCCGCGCCGGATTCGATCTTGCCGCCGCCCTCATCTAAAACGAATTCCAGCGTCACGCCCTGCGCCTTGAGGTGGTCGGAGATCGCCAGCGCGCCGGTGTTGAGCGTTTCCTCATCGTCGCCGAAGGCGAGGTAGGCCGTGCGCCGGAAGGTCCTGCCGCGGGCGAGCAGATACTCCGCGGCCTCGAGCACGCCGAAGACCTGCTCCTTGATATCCAGCGTGCCGCGGCCCCAGATGTAGCCGTCCACCACCGCGCCGGAGAAGGAGGGATAGGTCCAGTCCTGCTCCGTGCCCTCGACCACCGGCACCACGTCCTGATGGGACATATACAGGCAGGGACGCAGCGTTTCGTCGCTGCCGGGGATGGTGATGA
>ERZ825324.4023-NODE-4023-length-12790-cov-3.036749_pt1 | contig 12790 bp, 11 predicted proteins | sample MGYA00519859_ERZ825324 | MGnify/ENA primary metagenome ERZ825324 (study PRJEB31778, sample SAMEA3449198) | human gut metagenome | biome: human gut; feature: human-associated habitat; material: faeces | place: United Kingdom | collected 2010/2012 ... | reverse complement strand
CCTATCTGAGTTCCACCATTGTGAAGGAGTTCGCATCCTACGGAGGCGACATCTCCAAGTTCGTTCCGGCGAGATTCATAGACAGGATCTATGAGAAATATCACATCTCAAAATAAGGAGAGGCTTATGGCAAGTAGAATTGAACAGATTATAGAAGAAATCGAGGAGTATATCGATGGCTGCAAGCCGCAGACATTTTCCTCTTCTAAAATTATCGTAAACCGCGAAGAGATGGAGGAGCTGCTCAACGAACTCCGCATCAAGACACCGGAGGAGATCAAACGCTATCAGAAGATCATAAGCAATAAGGAAGCAATTCTGGCAGATGCCCAGGCAAAGGCAGATGCGATCATTGCGCAGGCGCAGGTCAAGACGGACGAGCTGGTCAGCGAGCATCAGATCATGCAGCAGGCATATGCGCAGGCGAATGAAGTGGTCATGATTGCAACCAAGCAGGCACAGGAGATTCTCGATAATGCAACGAATGACGCCAACAATATCCGTATGGGTGCCATGCAGTATACGGATGACATTCTGCGGAATCTGGAGAACACGATCTCACATTCTATGGATGCGGCGAAGGCGCGCCATGATGCTTATGTAAGTTCCCTGCAGGGATTCCTGGATGTAGTGACGGCGAACCGTGCCGAGCTCAATCCGACTGCCGAGGAGCCGGAGACCAAGACGACGGATGCGCAGGCATCCCAGGCAGACGGTCCGAAGGTGGAGATCTCTTCGGATATGCTGGGCTGACCGAACGCACTGTCTCACAGATGAAAGATCTGTGAGACGAGGCAGGCGAGCAGTCCGCAGCAGGCAGCAAGAAGCAGCTTTGCGATGCAGTAGCGTTTTATGGAGAGTGGTGTGTCACGGATCATGGAACTTGTCTGGGCGATACCGGACAGTCCGCCGAAGGCGGTATAGACCACGGCCAGCACATACTGAACGGACTGCGGCAGACCCGAATCCGGAAGCATGGCAATCCCGTTTGTGATTTCAACCATTCCAGTAAGGATCAGTGTGACGACACGGGGAACGGGAAGCTTCTGCAGGAGAGAGGCGATCATGGAAAACAGCATAATATACCCACCAAGTCTGGTCAGTGTTTCAAAACCATCCATGATGCCGGTATCTATGATTTTAAAATTCATTTGAGATCCAGATGCCGGCTGTTTTTGCGCGTGGAACGCGGTGCGGCCTTTTGTGCGGCGTGCGTCTGTAGAGAGCAGGATACTGCCCAGCAGAAGCGCCGGGAAATACAGGATCAGCAGGGTAACTGCCGACAGATGGGACAGCTTTAACTGGGTGTAGAGGATGAAGCTTGTGACAAAGACCGGACTGATGTTGTTGGTAATGATAAATAAAACATCGGCTTCCCGGCGTGTGATTTTTCCGCTTGCAAGCAGGGCGGCGCAGTTTTTGCTCCCGATCGGAAAGCCGAACAGAAAGCCGCTTAACAGAACAAAAGCCCCGTTGTCGCTGACCGGAATGAGCCGGGATACAAGCGGTGCGGTGATTTTGTTCAGATATTGCAGGTAATTTGAGTCCATCAGGATATTGGACAGAATGACAAAGGGGAGCAGCGTCGGAAGAACGCGCGTGTACCATAGAACGAGTCCCACGGATGCGGCGTTTACGGCATCTTTCGGGGCGGTTAAGATATAGGCAATAAATAATAGCAGACAAAGGAATATCAATTTCTTTTTCATACTAGAATGTATGAAGAACAGGAGGATTCTATGAGCAGTTTAAAAGAAATACAGGCATTACAGTTACAGTCGGAGAAAGTGTTTGATTATTTTGAGGAGATCTGTGCGATTCCGCACGGTTCGAGGAACACAAAGGCCATCAGTGATTATCTGGTTGCTTTTGCAAAAAGGCATGATCTGACCTGGTATCAGGATGAGTCCAACAACGTGGTGATCGTGCAGGAGGCGACAGCCGGCTATGAGCAGGCAGATACCATCATTCTGCAGGGACATATGGATATGGTATGTGAAAAGGAAAACGGCTGTGCGATCGATTTTGAGAAGGACGGTCTGGATCTCTACGTGGACGGAGATTTCTTAAAGGCGAGAGGAACCACGCTGGGCGGCGATGACGGCATTGCCGTTGCCTATGCGCTTGCCATTATGGATTCGCCGGAGATTGCGCATCCGCGCCTTGAGGTTGTGATCACGGTGGACGAGGAGATCGGAATGCTCGGTGCCGAGGTGATTGATCTGTCCATGTTAAAGGGACACAAGCTTTTAAATATTGATTCCGATGTGGAGGGACATTTCCTGACCAGCTGTGCAGGCGGCATGACGGTGGAGACTACGATTCCGGTTGACCGTATGTCCCAGAACGGACTTGCGGTGACGCTGACGGTGACAGGACTTTGCGGCGGACATTCCGGAAGTGAGATTGACAAAGAGCATGCGAATGCCAATATGGTCATGGGACGTGTGTTAAAATACGTCTCTGACCGGATGGAACTGGGCGTTGTGACCTTAGAGGGCGGTTTAAAGGACAATGCCATTCCGCGTGAATGTACGGCAGATCTGCTGATTCCGGAGGAGAAAAAAGAGGAGCTGACCACCTATATTAAGGAGCTTACGGCGGAGCTTAAAAAGGAGTATGCGGTATCGGATGCGGGAATAACGATTGACTGTGCTTTCGGAGAGAAGGGGGAGGCATCGATTCTTTCCTATACGGCGATGGCGAGAGTGATTTTTTACCTGCGCCATGTGCCGAACGGCGTACAGCATATGAGCACGGTGATGCCGGGGCTGGTGGAGACCTCCTTAAATCTTGGCATCTTAAAATTGGAGGATCAGGCGCTTCTTGCGACGTCATCCGTGCGAAGCAGTGTGTCTTCCCGCAAGGAAGATCTGCGTGACCGTCTGGAGCATATCGCAGAGTTCTTAGGCGGAGAGATTGCCGTAAGCGGTGATTATCCTGCATGGGAGTATCAGGCGAAGTCCGAGATCCGCGATACCATCAGTGCCGTATATGAGGAGCTGTTCCAGGAGGAGCCGGTATTTGAGGCAATTCATGCCGGACTGGAGTGTGGTATCCTTTCCGGAAAGATCAAGGATCTTGACTGTGTATCGTTCGGACCGAACAATTACGATATTCATACGCCGAAAGAGCGTCTGTCCATCTCCTCGACCGAGAAAGTATGGAAGCTTCTGGTGGCATTTTTAAAAAAATGTAAATAAAAAAGGAATGATATGAATTTCAGACATGTCCGTATGCTGCTGTTACTGTTTACCATGATCCTATGGAACGTTCTTATAAACACATGGATTCTGGAGAGAACCAGACAGATAAACTGCTTTTCCTATGAGACAGCGCTTTACAGTTTCCGGGAACACCGGGTGAGCGGGGAACTGCTTGCCCGGATGCAGGAGGAGGCAGAAGAAAAAGGAATGTCGGAAAAAGAACTGCTTGCCGTCTATTTTGCGGAGGATGGAAGCGTCACCGATCCCGGGCAGCTGGCCGTAGAGGCTCTGTATGCAAAACGGTATCAGCCGCAGGCATATGCGCGGATCTGCGGCTATCTTTCTGCCGTGTGGGACGATCTGGAACGTTTTCCGGTCGGGACGGTGGCCTCCGACGGGAATGCGGGAGTGAGCTTTGCAGACAGCTGGATGCAGAGCAGGAACTTTGGCGGTGAGCGGGGACATGAAGGCTGTGATATTATGGCTTCGGTGAACGAGCGAGGCATCTATCCCATATACAGCGTATCCGACGGAGTCGTGGAAAATGTGGGATGGCTTCGCCTCGGCGGGTACCGCATCGGCATCCGCAGTCCGTCCGGAGCCTATTTTTATTATGCGCATCTGGCGGAGTATGCGAAGGAGTTTGAAGTTGGGGAGACAGTCCTTGCAGGCACCCATCTGGGCTATATGGGGGATACCGGTTACAGCGATATTCCGGGAACCACCGGCAACTTTCCGGTGCATCTGCACTTTGGAATCTATATCAACGATGAGAACGGGCAGGAACTTTCCGTAAACCCGTATCCGATGGTGTTATATCTCTGGGAACAGCAGGGAAAGTACACATTCGGTGAGACAAAGAGACAGTGAGGGAGAAAAATGGCACTTCGTCTGGATAAATATCTGACAGAACTGGGCGCAGGAACCAGAAGCGAGGTAAAAAAACAGATCAAAGCCGGTCTGGTCACCGTGAACGGAGCGGTTGCAAAAAAGCCGGAACAAAAGGTCGATGAGACGGGCGATGAGGTATGCCTGCGCGGGGAGCGCCTGCTCTATACCGCTTTTGAGTATTATCTGTTTCACAAGCCCGCCGGCTGTGTGTCGGCGACACAGGACAATATGCACCGCACGGTGATGGATTATCTGAGCGACACCGCAAGAGGAGATCTGTTCCCGGTGGGAAGGCTGGATCTCGACACCGAGGGACTGCTTTTGATCACGAACGACGGTGCGCTGGCACACGCGCTGCTGTCGCCGTCCCGCCATGTGGCAAAAACATATTACGCCCGGGTGCAGGGCGTGGTGGATGAGACCGATGTCAACCTTTTTAAAAACGGGGTTGACATCGGGGAGGAGAAGCTGGTCAGACCGGCAGATCTGGTAATTCTGGGCTGTAAAGCGGATGTGTCAGAGATTACGCTTACCATCACGGAGGGAAAGTTCCATCAGGTAAAGCGGATGTTTGAGGCGGTCGGGAAAAAGGTACTGTATTTGAAGCGGATTTCCATGGGACCATTGGTACTGCCGGAGGATCTTGCACCGGGAGCGTACCGGAAACTGACCGCGGAAGAGCTTGCTGCGTTAAAGAATGAGCAGCCGAAGAGAAATGAGGATTAGAATGAACAACGGATTTTTGCCAGTCAGCCGTGCGGAGATGGAAGAGCGCGGAATCAAACAGTTTGACTTTGTCTATGTGATCGGGGATGCCTACGTGGATCATCCTTCGTTCGGTCACGCCATTATCTCAAGACTTCTGGAAGCACACGGCTATTCGGTCGGAATTATCTCGCAGCCGGACTGGAGAGATAAGGAGTCTGTCTGTATCTTCGGGGAGCCGCGGCTCGGGTTTTTAGTGTCTGCGGGCAATATGGATTCGATGGTGAATCACTATTCGGTGTCCAAGAAAAGGCGCGCGACGGATGCGTTTACGCCGGGCGGCGTGATGGGAAAACGGCCGGATTACGCGACCATTGTCTATTGTAATCTGCTCCGGCAGACCTACAAGCACACGCCGATCATTATCGGCGGCATTGAGGCCAGCCTGCGCAGACTGGCGCATTATGATTACTGGTCGAACAAGATGAAGCGGTCCATTCTTCTGGATTCCGGGGCGGATCTGATCTCCTACGGTATGGGGGAACACAGCATTGTGGAGATTGCGGATGCCTTAAACAGCGGACTGGCGGTCAGCGATATCACATTTATCGACGGCACGGTCTATAAGACCAGAAAGCGTGAGGATATCTATGATGCCATAGAGCTTCCGCATTATGAGGAGGTGCTGGCGGACAAGGCGGCATATGCGCGCAGCTTTTATACCCAGTACTGCAATACCGATCCGTTTGTCGCCAAACGTCTGTTTGAAACGTACGACGGAAAGCTTTTTGTCGTGCAGAATCCGCCGGCGAAGCCGCTGACACAAAGCGAGATGGATCAGGTCTATGCGCTGCCGTATCAGCGCACATATCATCCGAGTTACGAAGCGCAGGGCGGGGTTCCTGCAATCGAGGAAGTGCGTTTTTCTCTGGTCAGCAACCGCGGCTGCTACGGAGGATGCAGTTTCTGTGCGCTTACGTTCCATCAGGGACGGATTATTCAGGTGCGCAGCCACGAGTCCATTCTGGCGGAGGCGGAGAAGATCGTCTGGGAACCGGACTTTAAGGGATACATCCATGATGTCGGCGGACCGACGGCCAATTTCCGCGCGCCTGCATGTGACAAGCAGATGACAAAGGGCGTATGTCCCAACAAGCAGTGCCTGTTTCCGACACCGTGCAAGAACTTAAAGGTGGATCATAAGGATTACCTGAAGCTCTTAAGAAAGCTACGGGAACTGCCGAATGTGAAAAAGGTGTTCATCCGTTCGGGTATCCGTTTCGATTATCTGATCTACGATGAGGATCGCACCTTCCTCAGAGAACTCTGTGAACACCACGTCAGCGGTCAGCTAAAGGTGGCGCCGGAGCATATTTCCGATGCGGTTTTAGAGAAGATGGGCAAACCGCGCGTGGAGGTGTACAAGCGGTTTGTGAAGGCCTATCAGGATATGAATGAGAAGCTCGGGAAAAAGCAGTATCTGGTGCCGTATCTGATGTCATCCCATCCGGGATCGACGTTGAAGGAGGCGGTGGAACTCGCCGAATTCTTAAGAGATCTCGGCTATATGCCGGAGCAGGTACAGGATTTTTATCCGACCCCGTCGACCATATCCACCTGCATGTACTATACGGGACTTGACCCGCGCACGATGCAGCCGGTCTATGTGGCGGTAAACCCCCACGAGAAAGCCATGCAGCGCGCGCTCATCCAGTACCGGAACCCGAAGAATTACGATCTTGTTGTGGAGGCGTTAACCAAAGCGGGGCGGACGGATCTGATCGGCTTTGACAAACACTGTCTGGTACGGCCGCGGGGCATCGGCTACGGCAGAACAAACGCCAAAGACCGCTACGCTGTAGGTGACAAGAACCGCCGCACGGCAGGCGGCGGGAATAACCGCGGAAGAGCAAATGCTTCCGAGAAGAAAAATACGAAAAAGACAATCCGCAATGTTCATCATAAAAAAGCAGGTGCGGGGAAAAAGTAAGCGGGCGAATGGAGAGAGACTATGCAGGAATTGCACATCGGCGAGAACGACGCGGGACAGCGTTTTGACAAGTATTTAAAAAAGCTTCTGGCAGAGGCTCCCGGCAGTTTTGTCTACAAGATGCTGCGCAAGAAAAACATTACCTTAAACAGCAAAAAGGCGGACGGCACGGAGAAGCTCTCCTGCGGGGACGAGGTGAAGCTGTTTCTCTCGGACGAGACCTACGAGAAGTTCCGGGCAAAGTCAAAAACGGTGATGCCAGAAGCTTTCAGTGGTTCAGAAAAGACTTTAAGGCAGCTTAAAGTCCTTTATGAGGATGCGGATATTCTTATCATAAACAAGCCGTCCGGCATGCTCTCCCAGAAGGCGAGACCCGAGGATGTTTCCGCCAATGAATATATCTTAAGCTATCTGCTTAGGGAGGGAGCGCTGACCGAGGAGGAGATGCGCACCTTCCGTCCGTCAGTCTGCAACCGCCTGGACCGGAATACTTCCGGTATTCTGATTGCGGGAAAGACTTTAAAGGGACTTCAGGAGATGTCTAAGGCATTAAAGGAGCGGACGATCCAGAAGTATTACCGGTGTGTGGTAAAAGGGGAAGTCCTTAGAGAAGATTACTTGAAGGGGTGGCTCGTTAAGGATGAACGTGAGAATAAAGTTACCGTCAGTACGGTAAAACCCAAAAGTGCGGATGCCGCGCCGATTGAGACCGCGTACCGGCCCATCTGGACGGGCGGCGGTTACACCGGGCTGGAGGTTCATCTGATCACCGGACGTTCCCATCAGATCCGGGCGCATTTGGCGTCCATCGGACATCCGATCATCGGGGATGTAAAGTACGGCGACGCCGGCACAAACGAACAGTTCCGCAGACAGTGTAAGGTAAAATCACAGATGCTTCACGCATACCGCATTGTCTTTGCGGACGGGAGAGAAGTGATCGCGCCCTGCGGCGCAGAGTTCGCGCGCGTGGAAGAGTGGTGTAAGAACCGGTAGACAGGTTGTGGCAGAAAGAATTGCAGCACAAAAAATGGAAGTTCAACCTTAAGCTGAACTTCCATTTTTGTCGTTTTCGATGAAATCTTTCCTGTACGGAAATGGATGTGGCGTCTGACCGCCTCAGATCTTTCCTGTACGGAAATGGATGTGGCATCTGACCGCCTCAAATCTTTCCTGCACTGGAATTGATGTGGCGCTTGATCGCTTCAAAGCTTTCCGCACTGACATCGTGCTCGATCTTGCACGCATCCTCTGCGGCAACCCGCGGATCAACCCCAAGCATCGTCAGCCAGTTGGATAAGATTGTGTGGCGCTCATAAATTTTTTCCGCGACTTCAAGTCCGCTTTCCGTCAGATGGATGTATCCTTCCGGGCTGACGGTAATATAACCGTTCTCACGAAGATTCTTCATTGCCACGCTGACGCTTGGCTTCTTAAAGTTCATCTCATTGGCGATGTCGACAGAGCGCACGTTGCCCAATCTATGATTTAAGACCAGAATCGTTTCCAGGTAATTCTCGTTTGACTCATTCATGACCATCTGGCATCCCTCCCATTGCTAACCTTCATTCTAGGATCTTCGGGTAAAACCCCTCTCTGGGTTCAAGTATATCATAATTGGAGAGGTTTGACAAAGGGATATTTTTATTGTGTACCTACTGAGAATTCTATATAATAGAGAAAAGAAAAGGATGAAAGATGCATGACGGCAGCTAACTGCCGGTGTGTCAAGAGAGTATCTGGAGGCAATATGGCAACTTGGAATTCAAGAGGACTGCGTGGATCAACGCTGGAAGAGTTTATCAACCGTACCAATGAGATTTATCAGGAGAACGGTCTTGCGCTGATTCAGAAGATTCCCACACCGATCACGCCGATCAATATCGACAAACAGACCAGACATATCACGCTGGCGTATTTTGACCAGAAGAGCACGGTGGACTATATCGGCGCCGTACAGGGAATTCCGGTCTGTTTTGACGCAAAAGAATGTAATACGGATACTTTTCCGCTTGCAAATATCCATGAACATCAGGTTGCATTCATGGAGAACTTTGAAAAACAGGGAGGGGTATCCTTTTTCCTGCTCAGTTTTACGAAGAGGGACGAGTTCTACTATCTGCGCCTGGATGTGCTCTTAGAGTTCTGGAAGCGCGCAAAGGAGGGCGGCAGAAAGAGTTTCCGCTATGAGGAATTGGACCCGGAGTATTTCCTGTCGCGGCAGCGCGGCGTTTTGGTTCCGTATCTGGATGCACTGCAGAAGGATTTGCTGCGCAGGGATTGACAATTATTCTAAGATCTCCTATAATAAACAGAGTTTCACTTGCTATCATGCTACCATAGTAGCAAGGTAAAGTATAAAAGTATCGGGGAAATGAGGGCGATCATGAAAAGACAGTTATTGCATACGCCGGAAGGTGTGCGGGATATTTATAATGATGAGTGTGAGAAGAAAATGCTTCTTCAGGACCAGCTATATCATATATTACGTCTGCACGGTTATCATCCGATTCAGACGCCGACATTTGAGTTTTTTGATATATTCGGACGGGAGATCGGCACCACGCCGTCGAAGGATCTCTACAAGTTTTTTGACCGGGAAGGCAACACGTTGGTGTTAAGACCGGATATCACGCCGTCGATTGCACGCTGTGCCGCAAAGTATTTTGGCGAGGAAGAACTTCCGATCCGGCTGTGCTACATGGGGAATACTTTCATCAATAACAGCAGCTATCAGGGACGACTGAAGGAATGTACACAGCTTGGCGCGGAGCTTTTGGGAGATCCATCAGTGGATGCGGATGCGGAGATGATCTCCATGGTGATTTCCTGCCTGAAGGCGGCGGGGCTTAAGGAGTTCCAGCTTAGCATCGGACATGCGGATTTCTTCCGGGGACTGATGGAGGCAGCAGGGCTTTTGGAGGAGCAGGAGGAGGAACTGCGCGAACTCATTTCCAACAAGAACTTTTTCGGTGTGGAGGAGTTCGTGGAGACTTTAAACCTCGAGGAGAACTTAAAGAATCTCTTTGGCATGCTCGGGAATCTCTACACGGGTTCGGATGAACTTTCTGCCGCAAGGGAATGTGCAGCATCCTATCCCAGGATCTTAAAGGCGATCGGGGATCTGGAGGAACTTCATAAAATACTGGAAGTCTATGAGGTTTCCCGTTATGTTTCGTTTGAACTTGGAACGATCAGCAACTACCAGTATTACACCGGTATCATATTTGCGGGATATACGTTCGGAAGCGGAGAGGCGATTGTAAAGGGAGGCAGATATGACAGGCTCCTCACCTGTTTTGGAAAAGATTCAGCATCCATCGGCTTTGCGTTTGTGATTGACCAGCTGATGGCTGCACTGCAGAGACAGAAAATTGATGTTCCGGTGGAACGCTGTGTGGAGCTGATGGTCTATAAATCTGCCAAACGGCAGAAGGCGATTACCGCAGCGGCGACAGCGCGTGCAGCCGGACGCTGTGTGGAGCTGATGTTGTGGGATGAGACGAAGCAAAGGAAAGATTACGAGGATTATGCAGCTCGCAGCCGGATGACAAACGTGCAGTTTTTCGCGTAGAAGGCAGAGAAGGGAGAGACGTTTTAAATGGAGGATATGAGATATCTGACTTTTGCGCTCGGCAAAGGCAGACTTGCAAAAAAGACACTGGAACTGTTTGAGAAGATCGGCATTACCTGTGAGGAGATGAAGGATAAGGACACGAGAAAGCTGATTTTCGTGAATGAGGAGTTAAAGCTTCGTTTTTTCCTTGCCAAGGGACCGGATGTGCCCACTTATGTAGAATACGGCGCCGCGGACATCGGTATTGTCGGGAAGGATACCATACTGGAGGAGGGACGCAATATCTACGAAGTCTTGGATCTCGGGTTTGGAAAATGCCGGATGTGCATCTGCGGACCGAAGGATGCGGAAGAGTTGCTGAAGCACCATGAACTGATCCGTGTTGCAACCAAGTATCCGCACATCGCCAAGGACTATTTTTACAATAAAAAGCATCAGACGGTGGAGATCATCAAGCTGAACGGTTCCATCGAGCTGGCGCCGATCGTCGGGCTCTCGGAAGTCATCTGCGATATTGTGGAGACCGGTTCCACACTTCGCGAAAATGGTCTGGTCGTACTCGAAGAAGTATGCCCGTTATCTGCCAGAGTGGTAGTCAACCAGGTGAGCATGCGTATGGAAAATGAAAGAATTACAAAGATTTTGACAGATCTGAAATCTGTGATCAAACAGGAGGCGTAAAAGAATGCGTACAATAGCACTTACAGAGGAAACCAGAAAAAACGTGCTTGAGAATCTGCTGAAACGCAGCCCGAGCAGCTATGGAAAATTCGAGGATGCTGTGGCAGAGATCGTTGAGAATGTACGAAACAACAAAGATGCGGCAGTGTTTGAATATACGAAAAGATTTGACGGTGCCGATATCAATGCCAGAAACATCAAAGTGACAAAAGAAGAGATTGACGAAGCTTACGAACAGGTTGATCCGTCTCTTCTGGATGTTATCAGAAAAGCACTGGTCAACATTCGTGAATATCACGAAAAACAGAAAAAATACAGCTGGTTTGACAGCAAACCGGACGGAACCATGCTTGGACAGAAAGTCATGCCACTTGCAAAAGTCGGTGTCTATGTTCCGGGTGGAAAAGCAGTTTATCCTTCTTCTGTTCTGATGAATGTTGTACCGGCAAAAGTGGCAGGTGTGGAGAAGATCATCATGACGACCCCTTGCGGAAAGGACGGAAAAGTGTATCCGTCCACACTTGTTGCCGCTATGGAGGCAGGAGCAGATGAAATCTACAAAGTGGGTGGTGCCCAGGCGATTGCAGCTCTGGCATTCGGAACCGAGAGTATACCAAAAGTAGACAAGATCGTAGGTCCTGGAAACATCTATGTGGCACTTGCCAAAAAAGCTGTTTACGGACATGTCAGCATTGATTCCATCGCCGGACCGAGCGAGATCCTGGTACTGGCAGATGAGACAGCCAATCCGCATTATGTGGCAGCCGATCTGCTCTCTCAGGCAGAACACGACGAGATGGCTTCTGCAATCCTGGTGACGACAAGCCGTGACTTTGCAGATAAAGTTTCCGAAGAGATCGAAGGCTATTTAAAAACTCTCTCAAGAAGCGAGATCATCCGCAAATCACTGGACAATTATGGCTACGCACTGGTTGCAGAGACGATGGACGAGGCGATTGAGACTGCAAACGAGATCGCATCTGAGCATCTGGAGATCGTGACGGCCAACCCGTTTGAAGTAATGATGAAGATCCGCAATGCCGGAGCCATCTTTATCGGAGAATACAGCAGCGAACCGCTGGGCGATTATTTTGCCGGACCGAACCACGTACTGCCGACCAACGGAACTGCAAAATTCTTCTCCCCGCTTGGCGTAGATGACTTTATCAAACGTTCCAGCATCATCTATTATTCAAGAGAGGCACTCAAAGATATCCACAAAGATATCATCCAGTTTGCCGAGGCAGAAAAACTGACGGCACATGCAAATTCGATCCGTGTCCGTTTTGAAGAGGAAGATGCCAATGAGTAGGACAGCCACCATCACCCGGACAACAAAAGAAACGGATATCGCAATGACGCTTTCCCTTGATGGAAGCGGAAAATCCAAGATCAGTACCGGCATCGGATTTTTTGATCATATGCTGGACGGATTTACCAGACATGGGCTGTTTGATATGAAACTTTCCGTAAAAGGAGATCTCTATGTGGACTCCCACCACACGATCGAAGATACCGGGATCGTGCTCGGCAATGCGATCCGCGAGGCAGTCGGTGACAAAAAAGGCATAAAACGCTACGGACATTTCATTCTTCCGATGGATGAGTGCCTGGTCGTGTGTGCCGTCGATCTGTGCGGAAGACCGTATTTATCCTTTGATGATGTATTTACCGTACCGAAATGCGGGGATATGGACACCGAAATGGTACGTGAATTTTTCTATGCTGTTTCCTATGCGG
>ERZ825324.3993-NODE-3993-length-12893-cov-3.082723_pt1 | contig 12893 bp, 14 predicted proteins | sample MGYA00519859_ERZ825324 | MGnify/ENA primary metagenome ERZ825324 (study PRJEB31778, sample SAMEA3449198) | human gut metagenome | biome: human gut; feature: human-associated habitat; material: faeces | place: United Kingdom | collected 2010/2012 ... | reverse complement strand
CAAAATGGGATTTTATAATTAGAGGGGTTGATGATAATTGTTGATAAATATTAAACAAAGATTAAATTTGGAATAGAGAGGATTTTTTAAGGATATATCCTTCTAGAAAGTTAAGGAGTTGTTTCAGACCGATGTTTTACTTTTTCCGAAAACAAACCTCATCAGCTTATGTAATGTGCTAATTTTTATTTTATTCGGAGAGTGTCCAGACAAGGGTGATTTTATAAATTTGAATTATTGATATTTAAATCACCCTGCGTGCTTGAGAAAATAAGGTGCCGAAGCTTAATTGAGAGGGGTTTGGTTTGAAAGTGAACTTAAAATGGATGTCTCCTTAGAACTCATCTAAAGCAGAGAAGACTGAGGTCGAGGCAATCTGACCAGATCGGATGATCGGAAAACCGATGTCTTAGGATTCGTTCTAAACTTTTCAAATTCAAAGGATTCTTTAGGCAGACACCACCTTGAAAGTCATCAGATTCCCTAATTCTCCGTTTGAACTGCATCAGCCCTTTGAGGCGGCCGGAGATCAGCCTCAGGCAATCAAAGAACTCGTCGAAGGCATCGAGGACGGCCTGACGGCCCAGACGCTGCTTGGCGTGACGGGTAGCGGCAAAACCTACACCATGGCGAACGTTATCGCTCGAACCGGTCTGCCGACGCTCATCATGGCGCCGAATAAAACCCTTGCCGCTCAGCTCTACGCGGAAATGAGGGACTTTTTCCCAAACAACGCGGTGGAGTATTTCGTCAGTTACTACGACTACTATCAGCCCGAAGCTTACGTTCCTCAGCGTGATCTGTTTATTGAAAAAGATTCTGCTATCAATGAACACATCGAGCAGATGCGTCTGTCGGCTTCAAAGAGCGTGCTCGAACGCCGTGATGTGATCATTGTCGCGACCGTGTCTGCCATCTACGGTATCGGTAAGCCGGAGTCCTATACCGAGATGCGTCTTATCCTGAAAGTCGGTGATAAGATTGAACAGCGCGACTTGATCTCGCACTTGGTCCGCATCCAGTACGAACGCAACGACATGGAATTTACGCGAGGTAAGTTCCGCGTCCGCGGTGACACGATTGACGTGTTCCCAGCCGAACACTCGGAAATGGCGCTCCGTATCGAACTCTTTGATGACGAAATCGAAGCAATGTATTTCTTCGATCCGCTGACCGGTAAAACACGCCAGAAGGTAGACCGCTTCGCGATCTATCCGACGTCTAACTATGTCACGCCGAGAAACGATATTCTCCGAGCGATTGAAGCCATCAAGGATGAGCTCAGGGACCAGGAGACAAAATTCATCGAGAGCGGCAAGCTGCTTGAGGCGCAGCGCATCCGCGAAAGAACGCTCTTTGACTTAGAAATGCTCCACGAAGTGGGCTTCTGCAAAGGCATTGAGAACTACAGCCGCCACTTGGCCGGCGGTCTGCCCGGAGAGCCGCCTCCTACCTTGATCGACTATCTGCCGAAAGATGCGCTGATGTTCTTCGACGAATCTCACGTTCTGTTAGGTCAGATCGGCGGTATGTACCGCGGCGACAGTGCCAGAAAAGAAACCCTCGTCACCTACGGCTTCCGTCTTCCGAGCGCTAAAGACAATCGTCCGCTTCGTTTTGACGAATTCGAAAGCAAGATGCGCCGAGCGATCTTTGTCTCGGCCACTCCGGCAGACTACGAGCTGAATCATTCTTCTCAGATCGTGGAGCAGGTGGTGCGCCCGACCGGCCTCGTAGACCCGGAAGTAGAAGTACGTCCGGCTACGACTCAGGTTGACGATGTGCTCGGCGAAATCAAAGAAAGAATTCCGAAGGGCCAGCGCATTCTGATTACAACGCTGACCAAGCGCATGGCAGAAGACTTAACCGACTTCCTGCAGGACAACGATATCAAGGTGCGTTACCTGCACTCGGACATCGATACGGTGGAACGCGTAGAAATTATTCGAGACCTTCGTGCCGGTGTCTTCGATGTTCTGATCGGCATTAACTTATTGAGAGAAGGCTTGGATATTCCGGAAGTGGCACTGGTCGCGATCTTAGATGCTGATAAGGAAGGCTTCCTGCGAAGCGAACGTTCTCTCATTCAGACGATCGGCCGTGCCGCGCGAAACGTTGAAGGCAAAGCCATTCTATACGCCGATACGATTACGGACTCCATGCGCCGAGCGATGGACGAAACGGCTCGACGCAGAGAAAAGCAGACTGCTTACAACGTGGCGCATAACATCACGCCGAAGAGCGTCAAGAAAGAAATCCGTGACATTATTGACGGTGTCTACAAGAGCGATAACCTCGAAAATGAATTCGGATTGGTGGACGGTCAGGATTACGAAAAAATGGGTCCGAAGGAACTGGCACGCGAAATCAAACGGCTCGAAAACGAAATGTTTGAGCATGCTAAGAATCTCGAATTCGAAAAAGCCTCGGAAGTCCGTGATAAATTGGCTTCAATTCGTAAACAAGTTTTCGGCGCGACGCCCGGAAAAGATGAGGAAGGTGCAAAAGAGAACGTATAGGTGCTCATTTTGAGTTGAATTATTGGTAATTACCCTATACATTTTTGCAAAAAGCGTTTGGGGCTCGTAAGCTATTACAACCTGCCTGCGGTGTACGCGAGAGAGGTGTGATTAATTCGTCAATTAAGAAGAATGCAAAAAACATGGTAAAAGTTTTATTTGTGTGCATGGGGAACATTTGTCGTTCCCCTACGGCTGAAGCAGTTTTTAAGAAAATGGTGAAGGAAGCCGGACTGACTGACAAAGTAATCGTGGATTCTGCCGGTACACATGGTTATCACGTCGGAGAGGCGCCGGACGTGCGCGCTCAGATTGCAGGCCGTAAGCGCGGATATGACTTATCCGAACTTAGGGCTCGTCAGATTACATCCGACGACTTTAGAGAGTGCGACTTCATTTTGGCGATGGACTGGGAAAATCTGACCGCCATGCAGCAGATCTGCCCTCCGATGTACAAACACAAGCTGGCGCTCCTGATGCGCTACGCAACCGAATACGACACGGCCGTGGTGCCTGATCCGTATTACGGCGGCAACGAAGGCTTCAACACGGTGCTTGATTACTGTGAGGACGCCTGCGAAGGCCTGCTTGAAGTTGTTAAGAAACGCGCTTCCGTCTACATTCCCGGCTCAGCTCTGTAGCCGCTGAAAATTCATTTTCCTTCTTAGCCCTCTTCGGAGGGCTTTTTCAATTCCGACTATTGCGCTCGGAAATAAAACGGTCTATTATTTCCGACTAAATGAATCGGAATAAAGATGAAACTCACTACTAAAGGCCGTTTTGCCGTCACCGCAATGCTTGATATTGCTCTCCATGACCCGGAAGAGTACGTATCCATCGCTGCGATCGGGGACAGACGTCATCTTTCAAGCGCCTATCTTGAGCAGATCTTCGGAAAGCTGCGCAGAGCCGGCCTCCTTGAAGGTGTGCGCGGCCCTGCCGGCGGATACCGTTTGGCCAAACCTGCGGATCAGATCACGGTGATCGATATTTTGGAAGCCGTGGACGACCCTCTCGAGAAAGCCAGCTGCGATAAAAACAGAGCCGTCTGCGACGGAGAAGGTGAGTGCATCACATTCGATCTTTGGGAAAGCCTCAACGAGGAAATCCGCAAGTTCCTGAAAGGGATCTCGCTGAAAAACCTGGCTGACAAGAAAAAGCTCAAAGATCAGGGCTTAAGCCCCGTATCCATTATCAAACCGAAGGTTTAATAAATCCCCAATTTATCTCTTCATTGGAGCTAATCATGAAGTTCCCTATTTACCTTGATTATTCTGCGACTACGCCTGTGGATCCTCGTGTCGTCGATAAGATGATTCCTTTCCTCTACGAGAATTTCGGCAACGCTGCCAGCACGAGCCACGAATACGGCTGGAAGGCTAAAGAAGCTGTTGAAAACGCCCGTGCCGAAGTTGCAGCACTAATCAATGCCGATCCGAAAGAAATCGTTTGGACTAGCGGCGCCACCGAAAGCGACAACCTCGCGATCAAAGGTGCAGCTCGTTTCCATAAGGACAAAGGCAAGCATTTAATCACGGTAAAGACCGAACACAAAGCCGTGCTGGACTCCATGCGAGAACTTGAACGCGAAGGCTTTGAAGTGACATACATGGACGTCGGCAAGGACGGACTTTTGGACCTCGACGCTTTGGCCAAAGCCATGCGTCCGGATACTACCTTGGTTTCCGTGATGGCCGTCAACAATGAAATCGGCGTCATTCAAGACATCGAAAAAATCGGTGAAATGTGCCGTGAACGCGGAATCCTGTTCCACGTCGACGCCACTCAGGCCGCCGGCAAGATCCCTCTGGATATGGAAAAACTCAAGGTTGATCTGATGAGCCTTTCCGCCCACAAGCTCTACGGACCGAAGGGAATGGGAGCTCTTTATGTTCGCCGCAAACCGCGTGCTCGTATTGAAGCCATCATTCACGGCGGCGGTCACGAAAGAGGCATGCGCTCAGGCACACTCGCCACACACCAGATCGTCGGTATGGGCGAAGCCTACAGACTGTGCCGCCTGGAAATGGACGAGGAAATGAAGCGTATCGGCGCTCTTCGCGACAGACTTTGGAAAGGCTTGAGCGAAATCGAAGCCGTTCATGTCAACGGAAGCATGGAACACAGAGCTCCTTTCAACCTCAACGTCAGCTTCGCGTTTGTTGAAGGTGAAGCCCTCATGGCCAGCTGCCCTGAAATCGCAGTTTCCTCCGGTTCTGCCTGCACCTCGGCCAGCTTGGAACCGTCCTACGTTCTGCGTGCCCTCGGTATTGATGACGAACTCGCCCACAGCTCCATTCGCTTCAGCTTAGGCCGTTTCACGACGGAAGAAGAGATTGACTACACCGTCAAGCTCATCAAAGAAAAGGTTGCACAGCTTCGTGAAATGTCCCCGCTTTGGGAGATGTACAAGGAAGGCGTGGACATGAAACAAGTTAAATGGACAGAACACTAACAAGGAAAGAAAAGAATGCAATACAGCGATAAAGTGATGGATCATTTCCAGCACCCCAGAAATGTCGGCAGACTGGATAAAAACGATCCGAACGTCGGAACCGGTACACGCGGCGCCCCCGCCTGCGGCGACGTTTTAAGCCTGCAGATCAAGGTCAACGACAACGGCGTGATCGAAGACGCTAAGTTCAAAACCTACGGCTGCACCAGTGCCATCGCTTCCAGCTCTTTGGTCACCGAACTGATCAAGGGCAAGACCTTGGAAGAAGCCGAACAGCTCAAAAATACGGCAATTGCCGAAGAACTTGAGCTTCCTCCCGTCAAAATCCACTGTTCCATTCTTGCGGAAGACGCCATCAAGGCCGCAGTGGAAGACTATCGCCAGAAACAGGCTCAGATTAAGGATAAATAATGTCGGTTACATTGACAGAAAAAGCAGCTTCTCACGTTGAAGAATTCCTTCGCAAACGCGGCAAAGGCGTCGGCCTCAGAGTCGGTGTCAAAACCAGCGGCTGCTCCGGTATGGCTTACGCATTAGAGTTTGCAGACAAAATCGAAAGCTACGGGATCAAAGTAATTGTTGATCCCAAGAGCCTGCCCTATATCAACGGAACCGAACTGGACTTTGTCCGTGAAGGTCTCAATACTGGATTCAAATTCAAGAACCCGAACGAGAAAGAAAGCTGCGGCTGCGGCAAGTCTTTCCATGTCTAACTGAAACGGAGGCGCTATGGCGGCGATGAATCCTTTTGAAATTTTCGGTTTGAAACCACAGTTCAGAATCGATAAACAAAAGTTGGATGAAAAGTATTTTGAAATCCAAAAAAAGGTTCATCCCGACCGTTTTGCTTCGGCAAGCGATACTGAAAAGCGCGTTGCTCAGCAGTGGGCAACGCTGATTAATGACGCTTTTCAGAAGCTCAGCGATCCGATCCAGCGAGGTAAAGCCCTTTGCGCGCTGCGAGGACACCTCATTGACGAAGACAGCAGCGGTTCGATTTCTGAAGAGTTTCTTCTTGAGCAGCTGGAACGCCGAGAGGCGATCTCAGATGCAAAGGATTCCGGGAATACGGCTGAGCTGGAAGTGCTGAAGAAAGCGATTGAAAAAGAAAAGGACGAGCTGCTCAACGAGGTGGTAGACGCGTTCGATGTGAAATCTGATGTCTCGCTGGCGGCAGAAGATTTAAAAAAGGTTATGTTTTTAAATCGCCAGCTACTGGATTTTGAATAATGTCACTTCTGCAAATTGCCGAACCGGGAATGTCGACAGCACCGCACGAAGAGCGGTTTGCTGTCGGTATTGATTTGGGCACCACGAATTCATTGGCGGCCACCGTTAGAAACGGTTCTCCCGAAGTTCTCGTTGACGAAAAGAATCAGAAACTGCTTCCTTCTGTTGTCCACTACGAAAAGAATGGATGCGTGGTTGTTGGTGAAGAAGCCCGTTCACGTGCAGAAGCAGATCCGCTCAACACGATCTCAAGTGTCAAGCGTTTGATGGGCCGAAGCGCTTCTGAGCTGCAGAATAACCGCTACATGCCCTATGACTTCATCAAAGGCGAGGGCATGGTGAAGCTCAACACGGCACAAGGCGCGAAGAGTCCGGTTGAAGTATCAGCAGAAATCTTAAAAGTCCTTAAAAAACGCGCCGAAGACGCCTTAGGCGGCGAACTTGTCGGCGCTGTCGTGACGGTACCGGCTTACTTTGATGACGCTCAGCGTCAGGCGACTAAAGACGCCGCAAAGCTTGCCGGTCTGAATGTTCTTCGTCTTTTGAGCGAACCGACGGCGGCCGCTTTGGCTTACGGCCTCGATACCGGCGCCGAAGGTCTTTACATCGTTTATGACTTGGGCGGCGGTACGTTTGACGTCTCCGTCCTCCGTCTGCGCAAAGGCGTTTTTGAGGTGCTCGCCACCGGCGGCAACAGCCAGTTAGGCGGCGATGATTTTGACCAGCGTCTCTACTGCTGGGTCATTGACCAGGCAGGTCGTCCGCTGCTGACGCATTCCGACAGCCGCATGCTGATGGCAAAAGCCAAGGCAGCCAAAGAAACGCTGACGACGGAAAAGAAAGCAACGATTCACGCCAAGATTTCCGGCGACAGAATCATCAATGTCACGATTACGCGCGAAGTCTTTGATTCCATTACGCACCATTTGGTCGCAAGAACCATTGAGGCAACCAAACAGACTTTAAAAGATGCCGGTCTCAAACGCGATGAAGTAAAAGGTGTCGTGCTTGTCGGCGGCTCAACGCGCATGCCCTGCATCCGCAAGGCAGTGGCCGATTATTTTGACCGCGAACCGCTTACCGATATTGACCCGGATGAAGTGGTGGCAATCGGCGCTGCGCTTCAGGCAAACCTGCTTGCCGGCAACCGCAGCGACGAAGACTGGCTGCTTCTTGACGTCACGCCGCTTTCCTTGGGTCTTGAAACCATGGGCGGTCTCGTTGAAAAAGTCATTCCCCGCAACACGCCGATTCCTGTAGCCATGGCTCAGGACTTCACAACCTTCAAGGACGGTCAGACCGCGATGTCGATCCATGTCCTTCAGGGTGAACGTGACTTGGTAGAAGAGTGCCGTTCTTTGGCCAAATTCTCTTTGCGCGGTATTCCGCCGAAAGTTGCAGGAGCCGCTCGTATTCGTGTGACGTTCCAGGTGGATGCTGACGGACTGTTGTCGGTCACGGCCCGCGAACAAACCACGGGCGTGGAAGCATCTGTCACGGTCAAACCTTCTTACGGTCTGTCGGAAGATGAAATCAGCCGCATGCTGGAAGATTCCTTTGGTCACGCCGAAGAAGATATGAAGCTTCGCGAATTACGCGAGCAGAAAGTGGAAGCCGCTCGCCTTTTGGAAAGCATTTATTCCGCATTGTCGTCCGACGCCGACCTTCTCAATGAGGCTGAGCGCGCTCAGATCGACGCCATGATTCAACATCTCGAGACGGTTCGCGCGCAAGATGACAAAGATGAAATTAAAAATTCGATTTCAGCGCTGTCCGAGGGAACGAAAGACTTTGCTGCACGTCGAATGAACCGTACGATCTTGGAAGCACTCCAAGGCAAATCTGTTGACGAGGTTTAAAAATGCCGAAAGTAACCGTTTTACCGCATCCTGGAATCTGTCCGAACGGGGCTGAGTTTGAAGTCCCCGAAGGTGCAAACTTAGCTAAAGCTTTGGTCGCAAACGGCGTCAATATTGACCACGCCTGCGAGTTCTCCTGCGCCTGCACGACTTGCCACTGCTACATCGACAAGGGCTTTGATTCTTTGGAACCGGCAGAAGACGATGAAGAAGATCTGCTTGACCAGGCTTGGGGTCTGAAATCGAACTCACGCCTGACTTGCCAGACAAAAGTCGGCAAAGAAGACATTACCGTTGAAATTCCGAAATACTCCCGTAATCACGCCAGAGAGAACGAGTAATGAAGCTGACTTGGAAGGATCCGCGTGCGATTGCGGAAGAGCTGTATGACGAAAATCCGGACTTAGATCCGCTGACGATCAGCTTTGAGAAGATGCATGCAATGATCGTCGCGCTCCCGGATTTTGATGATGATCCGGAAGCAAGCAACGAAAAAATACTGGAAGCCATCCTGGTCGCTTGGATGGACGAAAGAGATTAGCGTTTAGACGGCCGGCTGATCCAAAAGATCAAGCAGGCCTTCCTGCCAGGCTAAGCCGGCTAAAACAGCAAGGGACGATTCGAATGTGAATCGTCCTTTTTCTATGCGCTCAATAATCGCTTCGGGTTCTAAGAGTTCAAAGCGCTCGACCTCGCCGTCCATGTTGTGAGGATGGAAAGAGTCTTCAACATAAGCATTGCAGATGTAAGCGATTTCTCGCATCCAGCCTTCATGAACGGGACGCGAAATGATATTGCGCGCGCTAAAAGAGATTTCAAGGGAACCCGGTGTCACACCGGCTTCTTCAAATGCTTCGCGTTCCATAGCAAGCCCGAAAGGCTCGCCTGCTCCGACTAGACCCGCAGCACAGTTATCCCAATAACCAGGGCCGATCGCTTTCTTGAAAGAACGCTGAGCCACCCACATCCTGCCGTCACGCGTGAACGGATTCAAGTGAACGGCAAAGGTGTTAAAGGCGAAGGGACGGCACATTGCACGCTCAATAACAGTCAAAGGCGACTCGCAGGCAATGTCATCCGAAGCAGTAACGGAAAGCAGTTCATCTCGCCAGGCAAAGACTTTGTCCGTGCCTTTATAAAGGTGCGAAATCGCTGCCAGACGGCGCGAAGCCTGTCCGGAGTCTTCCGCGGTAAATACGAAAGCATCCGGACGGACGTCACAGAAGCGAAAGGTACTCGCTAAAAACTCGGCATCAGTTCGTTCAATGTGCCCGGCTCGTACGTCGTTAAAGTAAAACGGAATACGAGAGGAGGGCACGGGAACTTCGGCCATGTCGTAAAGCTCTTTTAACAGAGCGGCGATTTTCAGCTTCCTTTCGCTCATGATTCTTAGGCCTCAGGACGCATATGCGGGAAGAGCAGAACGTCACGGATGCTCGGAGAGTCGGTAAGCAGCATGACAAAGCGGTCTAAGCCCACGCCGCAGCCGCCTGTCGGAGGCAGACCGTATTCCAGTGCGCGGACGTAGTCGGCGTCGTAATACATGGCTTCATCATCGCCGCTGGCTTTCAGTTTTGCCTGAGCCATGAAGCGAGCAGCCTGATCCTGCGGGTCGTTCAGCTCGGAGAAGCCGTTGGCGGTTTCGCGACCGGCCATGAAGAGTTCGAAACGCTCGGTGATGCCGGGAACCTTGTCGGAGGCGCGAGCCAGCGGAGAAATTTCAACCGGGTAGTCAATGATGTAAGTCGGCTGAATGAGTTTGGATTCAGCAACGGCTTCAAATATGGCCATCTGCAAAGCGCCGACGCCGGCGTCAGCCTTAGCAGGTTCACCCAGGCGCTTGAGTTCTTCCTGCATGAAGTCCTTGTCTTCGAGCTGCTCAGGGGTGTACTGAGGAGCGTACTTCAGAACGGCTTCCTTAGCAGTCAGGCGATCAAACGGTTTTGTGAGGTCGATGGTATGACCCTGATACTGAATGACAGCGGTACCGATAGTCTTTTCAGCGACGGTGCGCAGAAGTTTTTCGGTGTAGTCCATGAGCCAGTGGTATTCCTTGTAGGCTGCATAGAACTCCATCATTGTGAATTCAGGGTTGTGGCGAACGTCAACGCCTTCGTTGCGGAAGGAGCGGTTGAGTTCAAAAACGCGTTCAAAGCCGCCGACCACTAAGCGCTTCAGATAAAGTTCCGGAGCAATACGCAGATACATATCCATGTCGAGCGCATTGTGGTGTGTGATGAACGGCTTAGCGTTCGCACCGCCGGGGATCGGATGGAGCATCGGAGTTTCCACTTCCATGAAGTGATGTTCCATCATGAATTTACGGGTTTCGGCGATGGCCTTGGAACGGATCATGAAGGTGCGACGTGTGCTTTCGTTCATGATCAGGTCAACATAGCGCTGACGATAACGGGTTTCCGGATCGGAGAGACCGTGGAATTTGTCGGGGAGCGGACGAATGTTCTTGGTCAGCAGACGGAAGTTCTTAACGCGGACGGAAAGCTCGCCGGTCTTGGTGAAGAACAGTGTGCCTGTAGCGCCGACGATATCTCCGATATCAACCATCTTCTTGAAGAAGTCGTAAGTTTCATCGCCGACTTCAGCCTTGGTGATGAAGAACTGGATGTGATCGGTACCGTCTTTAACGGTCAGGAAGCTGGCTTTGCCCATGACGCGCTTGAGCATGACGCGGCCGGCGACAGTGACTTCGACCGGAGCAGCTTCAAGCTCTTCCGGAGTTTTGCTGCCGTTGGCAGCGCGCACTTCTTCAATGCGGTCTTTCTGAACGAAATCATTCGGATAAGCAACGCCTTCGGCTCTGAGTTTGTCGAGTTTGGCTAAACGTTCGGCAATGATATGGTTCTCAGTCTCAAGAACGTCTTCTTTTTTGACGGTTTCTTTCTGGTTTTCCACTTTAGTCTCCAACAGAAATATTGCGAATATCCGAGATGGGCTCTTTGCCGAACTCGTCGCTGTTGAGGTAATTTAAAAGTCGTTTGGCAGTGTCTTCGGGGCTCTGAAGTTTTCCGTCTTTCTCTAAGTCGATAAACCGGTCAACGTTCGGAAAATCTTCCTTAGACGAAGCACGGATGCTGCCCTGCATGCCAGTGTTCACAACGCCCGGAGCGACGGCGCTAAGGCGTGCGGGATTGGATTTGCCAAGCTGATCTTCAGCTGTGACGGCGGTAAAGCGGTCAAGCGCTGCTTTGGTTGAACAGTACATGGCCCAGCCCGGAACGGACTTGCGGCCGGCGCCGGAAGAGATATTCATGACGCGGCGCTCGCCTTTCCAGCTGCGCGTTTCATTCAGGAAAGCCTGAGTCAGAAGCACTGGGATTTCAAAGTTAACGCGAATGCAGTCAACGGCAACCTGCGGGGAAGCGTTTTCGATCGGACCGACAGGACCCAGCACGCCGGCGTTGTTGATCAGAATCAGACGGTCATGTTCGGCGTATTCCTTATCGGAAAGCAGCCACATCAAAAGCTCGACGGCGCCTTTACGGTCAAGCAGGTCAGCCGTAAACTGGATGAAATTGCAGCCGATCTTATCGGCTTCTTCCACCAAAGCCTTGGAAGGACGGCGTTCCATCGTCACGACGGTGTCGCCGGCCTTAAGCGACTGACGGGTTAATTCAAAGCCGAGCCCTTTAGAGGCGCCGGTAATAATGGTGAGAGTCTTCACGCTCAAACTCCTTGCTTGAGGCTGGCCTCGATAAAGGATTCCAAAGCACCGTCTAAAACGGCAGTCGTGTTGCCGGTTTCGACATTGGTGCGCAGGTCTTTGACGCGGGACTGATCCAACACGTAAGAACGGATCTGGTGACCCCAGGAAATATCGCTCTTGTTGTCTTCCAATGCCTGCTGGGTAGCCTGGCGTTTGCGGAGCTCGGCTTCATAAAGACGGCTCTTCAAAATCGTCATGGCCTCTTCCTTGTTCTGATGCTGGCTTCGGCTGGTCTGGCTGACAGCGACTATGCCGGTCGGAATATGCGTGATACGGACGGCGGAGTCGGTCTTCTGAATGTGCTGACCGCCGGCGCCGGAGGCGCGGAACGTGTCAATGCGCAGATCGGCCGGATTGACTTCGATTTCGAAAGAATCGTCGACTTCGGGAACGACGAACACAGAAGCAAAAGAAGTATGACGGCGTGCGTTGGAGTCGAACGGGCTCTTGCGAACTAAGCGGTGAATACCGGTTTCGGTTCTGAGCCAGCCGTAGGCATAGTCGCCTGTGATTTTGATCGTGCAGCCTTTAATGCCGGCCACATCTCCTTCGGTTTCTTCAACAATCTCGGGCTTAAAGCTTTGGCGTTCCGCAAACTTGATATACATGCGCTCAAGCATGCTCGCCCAGTCCTGCGCTTCGGTTCCGCCGGCGCCGGCCTGAATTTCCAGGAAGCAGTTGGCTTCGTCATGTTCCTGATTGAACATGCGCTGGAATTCGAGATGTTCGACCTCTTTCTTGAGGTTGTTGATATCGGCTTCTACCGCTTCCAGAGAGGCGTCATCGTCCTCTTCTTTGGCCATTTCAAATAATTCCAAAGCATCGGAAAGGCTGGTAGTTAGGTGTTTGATGGTAAGGACAACGTCTTCGAGACGTTTCTTTTCTTTGCTCAGCTGCTGAGCTCGCTCTTGATCAGACCAGATGCTCGGGTCCTCGAGCGCTTGATTAACTTCTTCTAAACGACGCTCTTTCTGGTCGTAGTCAAAGATACCTCCGCAGCTCTTCAGTGCGAGCTTGAAGGTCCTCGGCGGTGGTGCCGATTAGGTTTAAACGTTCAACTTCCATTTCTTAACGCGTTGATATTAAAAAGAACCCTCAATTATATA
>ERZ825324.3990-NODE-3990-length-12894-cov-3.837137_pt1 | contig 12894 bp, 11 predicted proteins | sample MGYA00519859_ERZ825324 | MGnify/ENA primary metagenome ERZ825324 (study PRJEB31778, sample SAMEA3449198) | human gut metagenome | biome: human gut; feature: human-associated habitat; material: faeces | place: United Kingdom | collected 2010/2012 ... | reverse complement strand
CACATTTGCCATAATAAGCATAATCCCACCTGTCGCCACTGCCTTGCTCCAGTTCCTGACAAATGTGAGGATTGTGATACCGACGAAGAAAAGGATTGCGATGATATTGAGCATCCATATCCCCGGAATGTTAGAGCTTGATGCGCTCTCTCCATATTCATTGCTGAATGTAATCGTTTCAGGCGTAATCAAATTCATCATCAACATTATGCCGGGAATGCAGGAGAGAAGAATAACCGCCAACACACCTGCCATCACCCAACCGGGTGCTTTATGTATCTGTTTCATACTTGAAGTCATTTTGTTTGGACATTGATTATCATTAGTTTAACTTAAAGGACACTGGTAGACTCATTTTGGTCCTTACGGCAAGGCCATTGATTTTGCCTGGAGAAGAGAATTTCGGTAATGATTTCACTACCCTGATAGCCTCTTTGTCGAGAGCCGGGCTGACAGACTGTCTGACTCCGACTTCTCCGACAGAACCGTCCTTTTCAATGACAAAGCTGACAATCACCTTCCCCTGCTCTCCGTTTTCCTGAGCGATGAATGGATATTTCTGATTTTTTGCTATATGTGACATTAGCGCACCCATACCTCCGGGAAAGCTTGGTTCGGTCTCGACTTGCGTATAGACGGATTTGTCCTCCTGCACTGCTGCTTTGTTTTGTGTTGACACCATGCCGGTGAGTAAATTGCCTATTTCTTTTTTTCCGTCGGATCCGATATATCCGAAAGCCACATAGCAGCCTTCATCATCTTCCCCGGCATGTGACAGAATATAATCCACATCCCGCCTTGTAAATTTAGATATTCCCGGCGCACCTACCACTCCATTCAGAATCCCGGGGTGATTGGAAACTCCGTCAAGGTCAAGATAGCAGCGATATGGGCACACGATATATCCGTCTTCAAGTTTGCCTAACCAGAAGACGCTGTATCCGGGACCACCTCCGCCTTCGATTATCACATATAAATCCGAACCATGCTCCCAAGCCAATATATCGCTTGCATATGCTATATCTGCTTTGGTGAGTTTGTAATCCTTCACCACCTTAAAATTATGTGACTGCGCCCAACCGTGAATCTCAGGGTTGAATTCAAACTGCACCCAGCCATATCCCTGAGATATAAACGGCAGGATATAAGAATCATTCAGAATTACCCTTTCCCAGAATTCGGGAGTATAGCTGTCGCTGCCCCATTGGTATGAACAGTCTTCTCCGCACTGAGATTGAAGGATATGGGACGAGGCGTTCGCCTTCTCATGTATCGGAGTTACATCGCCATTCTTCAGGGTGATCAACATTCCCCAAGTTGGAGAGGGAACATCGAATGGGACAGCCACTTGCGCCGAGGCGGGTGCCGCAAGCGAGCAAATCAGTATGATGAGGGTGATTAAATTTTTCATACAAGCTTTATTTTGCAGTTATTTCAAAAGGATAGGAAGTTTTGCCATCGGCGCTTGTCCATGTGCCGTAATAACGTTTGGGCGACAGTGTGCCCTCGAATTTGCCCGTCATGTCCATGCCGACATATTCCTCAAGCACAAGATGTTCGTAATCATCAGTCAGTTGGCCGCGAAGTTGTATTGGGGTCTTGTTCTTGATGTAGAAATACTCCCCGGTATAATACGCACCACCATCGGTTGTCAGAGTCATTTCGATAGCATATTTGCCGTTGATGGTGCCGGTATATATGTGCGTGTATTCATCGCCCTCCGGCTCATTATACTCCACGGGAGATTCATCTATGGTCTCATCTTCCTCAAGGGTCATGGTTATCCCCTTGCTGCCCTTTGCTGGTGTCAGGGTTACATGGATATCTCCATTCGCACCTGAAATCGACTTAATGCCTTCTGCATCTTTTGGCATCTCGTTTTGAGAATACAGGTGAGGCTGTTCGTTCTCATTGATGGTATAGACAACGAGTGCATCAGGCGTATATTTCTTTCCGGCTACAAATGCAATAGTCTCAACGCCGTCACATAATTCCGCAAGTACACACACGCCTTCAAACGAGGGTGAAACAATCTTGAGACTGTCGCTCTGATTCTGACTGAAATAATCAATCACGGCCTTGCGCTGTCCTTGGGCCTGAATGGCCTGCTGGACATATTCATGATTGAATCCGGCACGTTTCAGCACCTCGAAATCACCATATATGACCAGATTTGCCAAAGGTGCATATCCCTCCTTGGAAGTCCCGTGTTCATCCCGGTACTTGACACGCGCCCAGTCTCCTCCGCTAACGTATTCAAGAATTGTCACCTCCTCGCCAAAACTCAGTCTGCCGACCTCATCAACATATTCCGACGGTGTGCCATAAATCCCCATAGACTGCGTATAAACATAACGCTGCTCATCGCCACTTCCCGATGAACCGAGTACTGCAAACCACACAATCAGGAAAAGCGCGACTACACCGGCTCCTATGCCGCCCCACAGCAGCCATTTCTTGTTGGTCGGCTGAGGTTCGGACTGTTCTGCCGCGTCTGCCTCTTCGGGTGTATCTGCCGGTTGCTCTTCCTCTATATTTTCCTCAGTGGCATACAGGTCTTCATCTTCTTCCTCATCCTCGATTTGGTCGGTCTTTACTTTGTGGCTTAAACCGCCGTTTTTGATTTTTGACCAACCCATTATGAGGTACACGAATTGGAGAATCCAGATGGTCAGTGCGGCAAGTGCCACAATGACAAGTATTGCTATTGCTAAACTTAAAGATTTCATAATGGCAGAATTAAAGGAATTCACTGATAATATTTGGCAACTCTCCAACCATGCCGATTCCGACGAAAAGCACGACGAGTCCGATTATTATGGGCAGGAACTGAAGAATGATTGCAAAGGTATAGGATGTGTTGAGGTTCTTTGCTCCCAGACGTGCATGTTGGTTCCAGCTTTTCTCGCGCGACAGTTTGTTGAACGTGCCGGCGAACTTAAACAGCGAAATGAGGTTGAGTATCCACCCCACGAAGCGGAACAAAAAGCCAAACCATCCGAGAAATCCCGCGATGAAATAGCAGAAGATGCCGGACAATCCGAGCCAACATGCTGTGTTGAGTTTCCCAGTGAGCCAACGTCCGCGCTCGGAAACCTGCGAGCTTCTGAATTTGGAAAGACCGATAACGTAAATCACCCATCCTGCAATGGTGATGATTTCAAAAACGCGCATCGCAGTGCCGACGTTATGGTAGTAGCCTATGGCCTTCGACAATTTTTCACTTTCTTGTCCGAATTGCATAGCACTGTCGGCAAGTTGCTCCGCAGTATTGAATACGATTCCGAGCAGACTATAGATGGATTCAGTGATTGAGGCAAACCACCCGAAGAAAGTGAGAGCAAGCACTCCCCAGAAAATCATGCCGGTTGATGACTTCCAAAGATGCATCCGTGATGACAGTCGGTTCATAAAAAACGTGTTGCCGCAGTCTTCCCCTCGTTGGCGGATAATGGTTGGTTAGTACGAGAAAAGCGCAGGAATCTGTATCTGTTGCCGTCCTACGTTCAGAGGCTTCTCGCATTGCCTTACCTATGTCGGACGGCAACGCAGAAGCCCACGCTTATATATGCAATCAATGCGTCCGGCTATATTTCTCCCGAAATATCGTGCCGAAAGCAAGATAATTACATATCCACGGGCATCTACCGTTGCACAATCCTTGACATAGGAATGAAATTTTGCGAGAATTTCTGAACGTCAAGAATCAGCGCGGATAAACGCTTTCTATATTATGTCTGCCGACCCTCCCGCATTGCCCTGACCGGGCTTCTGCGGTACGGTCTGCGGGTGCAAATTTAGCAAAAATATCTGAATCCTAAGCTATAATCGCCGAAAAATTAGTAACTTTGCAGTCTAATATGCTCAAAAAATGACAAAAGAAGAACTGCTCGCAAGGCTCAACGATATAGAATGGAATGATTTCGAGGTCAAAGAGGCATCGGGCGGTCTTCCCAAATCCATGTGGGAGACGGTCAGCGCTTTCTCCAACACAGAGGGAGGTTGGATAATACTCGGCGTTAAAGAGAAGAAGACCGCAGATGGCTCCGTGTACGTTGTCAACGGAGTGTCGAATCCTGAACAAATGGAGCAGGATATAATCACCACATTACGTTCCCGCACAAAATTCAATGCCCCCGTCTCATGTAAAGCCATGAGATATAAGATTAACGGTAAGGATATTCTTGCTTTTGAGATACCTTTGTCGCCACACCGACCTGTTGCAATTAAAAGTAGTGGAGAGGTGTATGTCAGAACAGGTAGCGGCGATGCCCTCGCCACTGATCTGGAAGTCGATGCGATTGTGAGAGACGCATCTTTCGGAGCAAAATCAGAAATGGAAGTCCCCGGTTCAAGTTTCAATGACATCAATCTTGACTCTATTGCGTCCTATCGCAGCTATCTCCGTGATTTCAATCGTCCCTTATCGTACCCCACACTGGATGATGAAGAATTTTGCAGAAAACTGAACATCGTTCTTTCAGCGGGCAAACTGTCGTATGGCAGTCTCCTGATGTTTGGCAAACGGGAATCCGTACTCGGTGCGTTACCCAACTTTTGGATAGACTATATGGAGATACCGGGTGATTCTTACGCCACAGCCTCGCAGCGATATACCTACCGAATGCCGGAGCAGGAAAATATATGGGAGAGTTTTCAGCTTATAATGCACCGTCTGCGCAATTTTGTAGATGCCCCTTATGTGGAAGGACCCGACATATTCGGTGTAGAAGACAACTCACAACTGTTCTGCTTGCGTGAAGGATTGGTTAATTTTTGCGCTCATTCAGATTATTTTGCTTCAGCACATCCCACGATAAGGGTATTCGATGACAGAATTGTGATGCAGAATCCGGGACGGTTCATTCTTGATGCCGACGAGTTCCGGAGCCGTGTCCTGTCTATGCCTCGTAATCCGAGTATAATCAGACTATTCCGTCATCCGAAACTATCTGAAAATGCCGGATATGGCATTGATAAAATATTAGGTTGGGAAAAATTGACTGGGAAAACTGTCACCTTTGAGAGTGATATGCTAATCTCAACGGTCACTTATCCATTGTCATCGACTAAGGATTCTCGCAACGCTGGCGAGAATAATGACGAGAATGGCGAGATTGAAAAGCAGTCCACAAGAGAAAGACTTATTGCTTTGATTAAGGAGAATCCCCGAATAACCAGAGCATCTTTATCCGAGCAACTTGGAATCTCTTCATCAAATGTGCAATTCCATATAGAAAGACTGAAATCGGAAGGGATTATCCAGCGTGTTGGTTCTCCCAGAAACGGACATTGGGAATTCCCATCTGAATAGGTCAGAAAGTAGGTCAGAAAATAGGTCAGAAAGTAGGTCAGAAAACCGACATACCGGGAAAATTGCTGTCAGAAAAATAGAACAAAGTCGAATTAAAAATTCCTAACAAACATATAAAATCCTTAAATCGCCTCTATTCTTCTTCTCCATTTTACCCACATAGTACACCATTAGTACACGTCATAGCATATATAACATCTGAATAATAGATAGTTAGATATCCACAAAAATTCCTCCTGATGGACGCCAACGGTCGTGACGCACTGGCATTGGAACGTGGCGAGAACGGTCAGTTTGTCAAGGCTGACATCTTCGACCATCCCGTTTCATTCTCTCTTGATGAGGTTACAAGTGTAGATACTCCGCTGGAGGCACTGACTGCGTCGCTCAACAAATACGGTGAGGTAAATCTCGAATATATGTCGTCATTGGTGGATATGGATGAGGACGCAATGGTTGAGAACCTTGGCGGACACATCTACTACAATCCGCTTGTGAGCAATTACGAGATAAAAGACCGCTTTATAGCCGGAAATGTCGTTGCCAAAGCCGAGGCAGTCAAGGCATGGATAGATAAAGAGGAAGAACGCATCAAAGGCTTCCCCGGCTATGACGGTATAGAACCGTTCATCGCCATGTCGCAGGACTCCCTCAAAGCATTGGAGGAAGCCCGGCCCCGCCGCATCGAGTTCGATGAACTTGATTTCAACTTCGGTGAGCGATGGATCCCTACGGGTATCTATTCGGCATATATGAGTCATCTGTATGAAACCGAAATAAAGATTGCATATTCTTCCTCGATGGATGAATATTCGGCAGATGCGCCTCACAAAAACATGAAGATATGGGAGGAATTCTGTGTCAAAGGTTATTATCGTGTCTATGACGGTATGAGTCTTCTTAAACACGCTCTTCACAATACCATACCTGACATAAAGAAGTCAATCGGTAAGGATGAGGACGGACACGACATAAAAGTTCCTGACAACGAGGCTATCCAACTCGCCAATGCCAAGATTGATGAAATCCGCAACGGTTTCTCGGAATGGCTGGAGGCTCAATCGCCGGAGTTCAAGGAGCGATTGGTGGACTTGTATAACAACAAGTTCAACTGCTTCGTGCGTCCGCTGTACGATGGTTCGCATCAGACCTTCCCGGACTTGAACATGAAAATCCTCGGAGACCGATATGGAATCAGCTCAATTTATCAGTCGCAGAAGGACTGTATATGGATGCTGAAACAGAACGGCGGCGGAATTTGCGACCACGAGGTCGGAACCGGTAAAACGCTGATAATGTGCATCGCAGCGCATGAAATGAAGCGTCTCGGACTCGCCTACAAGCCGATGATTATCGGACTGAAAGCCAATGTTGCCGAGATTGCCATGACTTATCAGTCGGCCTATCCAAACGCCCGCATCCTGTTTGCCGATGAAAAGAGTTTCAAGGCTGACAAGCGCGTGGACTTCTTCAATAATATCAAGAACAACGACTATGACTGCGTAATCATGTCGCACGACCAGTTCGGCAAGATACCGCAGTCGCCGGAAATGCAGCAGCAGATTCTTCAGGCGGAACTTGATACGGTTGAGGAAAATCTCGAAGTGGTGAAGCAGCAAGGGCACGATGTATCGCGTGGTATGCTCAAAGGCTTAATCAAGCGTAAGGAGAACCTTACTGCCAAGATTGCCACCATACAGTATCAGATGGAGCAGAACAAGGATAGTGTCGTGGATTTCAAGCAGATGGGTATAGATCACATATTTGTGGACGAGAGTCATCAGTTCAAGAATCTTATGTTCAATACCAGACATGACCGAGTGGCGGGGTTGGGCAACAGCGAAGGAAGCCAGAGGGCACTCAATCTGTTGTATGCCATACGCACCATTCAGGAACGGACAGGTAAGGATTTGGGTGCTACTTTTCTCAGTGGTACCACCATATCCAATAGCCTGACTGAACTGTACTTGCTTTTCAAGTATCTTCGCCCGAATGAACTTGAAAGGCAGGAGATTAGGTGTTTCGACGCTTGGGCGGCGATATTCGCAAAGAAAACCACCGACTTCGAGTTCAACGTAACCAATAATATTGTCGCCAAGGAGAGATTCCGATACTTTATCAAGGTTCCTGAACTGGCTGCGTTCTACAATGAGATTACCGATTATAGAACGGCTGAGGATGTCGGTGTTGACCGTCCGCATAAGCATGAGATACTCCACAATATTCCGCCGACACCGGCACAGGAGGATTTTATCCAGAAATTGATGGAGTTTGCCAAAACCGGTGACGCAACCATTCTCGGACGCGCTCCGTTAAGCGAAACCGAAGAAAAGGCAAAGATGCTTATCGCCACTGATTATGCCCGAAAGATGGCTCTTGATATGCGCATGATTGCCCCGGAATATGGCGATGACCCGAACAACAAAGCCTCTCACTGCGCCCGTATGATTGCGGAGTATTACCGCAAGTATGATGCACAACGTGGCACACAGTTTGTGTTCAGTGATTTATCGACATACAAACCGGGAGAATGGAATGTCTATTCCGAAATCAAGCGTAAGCTGATTGAGGATTACAGCATCCCGGCCCACGAAATCCGGTTCATTCAGGAGTGTAAGACAGAGCGTAGCCGCAAAGCTGTGATTCAGGCGATGAACGATGGTGATGTGCGTGTGCTTTTCGGCTCGACAAGTATGTTGGGTACCGGTGTCAACGCTCAAAGAAGATGTGTTGCGATTCATCATTGCGATACACCATGGCGCCCAAGTGATTTGACTCAACGCGACGGCAGAGGCATACGAGCCGGCAATGAGATCGCGAAGTTATACGCTGACAATAAGGTCGATGTGATTATCTATGCGGTGGAGAAATCTTTGGACTCCTATAAGTTCAACCTTCTACACTGCAAAGCGACATTCATCGACCAGCTCAAATCCGGTGCACTCGGAGCGAGAACCATCGACGAGGGCGCAATGGACGAGAAGAACGGCATGAACTTCTCTGAATATATGGCAATCCTCAGCGGCAATACTGACCTGTTGGAAAAGGCGAAACTTGAAAAGCGCATCGCCGCACTGGAGAGTGAGCGAAAGGCGCATAACAAAGGTATCTCCGATTCCAAGTTCAGGTATCAGACAATCACCCACGACATTGCCAATAACGAGGCGGCAATCGAAAGGATGAAGGCCGACGCTGCCCGGTATGAGGCTGTCGTCAAACGTGACAAGGAAGGTAATCCGATCAACAACCTCACGATTGACACCTGCAACCTGACCGACGAGAAGAACATGGGCATCCATCTTCAAGGACTGGGGCAGCGTACCGACACGCACGGTCAGTACCAGCGTATCGGCGAGGTCTATGGCTTCCCGATTAGCATCATCTCGGAGCGCACGTTGGTTGACGGACGCGAGGGTGTCCAGAACCGTTTTGTGGTGGAAGGCAACTACAAATACAAGTTCAACAATGGCTTCATCGCCATGAGCGACACCCACGCTGCCTGCATGAACTTCGTCAACGCTCTGGAGAAGATACCCGGCATCATCGCCCAATACGAGGAACGCACCGCCAAGCTTAAAGCCGATGTTCCTCAACTCGAAACCATCATCTCAAAGCAATGGGGCAAAGAGGACGAACTGAAAAAGCTCAAATCCGACCTTGCCGCCCTTGACCGCAAAATCACCGCCGACCTTGCACCAAAGCATGATGAGAAGGACGGCGAGGAAGTCAAACAGTCCGACGCCCAAAGGGTCGAAGTAAGAGATAACCAGTCCCAAACTGACGATTCAAAGGAGTCGATGGTGGCAGAGCCACAATACCATTACCAATCCGCCCCCGCGACTATTCGTCCGGCATATCGTCCAACCGGACTATGACAGACAGCAGGCAGATGATTAAAATATTATCTGCCTGCTTATTGTTGTATGACAATAAGGACTATCGGCATTAAAAGCATTGTTTATTGAATGGGAGAAAACCTGAAAGTCCCTCAAAGAATTAGGATGCGAAATTTTCTTGCCCGATTATCACTGATTTACAGATTATTTGTTGTAAATTTGCGATATTAGAGATAATAGACCCATGAAAGAGCAACGGGTAAAGATAATCGGAATAGCGCGGCATCGCCTCTCGACTGACGGCGACGGCGTCACTACGCTCGTGGCGTTCCATGGTTGTCCGCTCAGTTGCCGCTATTGTCTGAATCCGCAGTCGCTGGGCGACGGAGGCCGTAGCCGCGATTATTCGCCGGAGGAACTGTATGCCGATACTCGGATTGACAATCTGTATTTTCTTGCTACAAACGGCGGAGTTACATTCGGCGGCGGAGAGCCGTGTATGAGACCTGATTTCATCCGGGAGTTCCATAAGCTTTGCGACCCGGAGTGGCAGATCAATCTTGAAACATCACACCAGATACGCACTTATTAACTATGGCACGAGGGAAGCATCTTTATATCATCTTGGCATTAACGACTTTCATCTCGCTAATGCTTGCATCTTGCACAGCCGGATATAAAAATGACGGCAAGGAAGTGACATGGCACACATGGAACGAGGGTAGCAGTCATAATTCAAGGGAAGTCAATGCTGACCCGGAGACTTTTGAAATTCTGGACGACGATTATGGCCGAGACAAGACACATGCGTTCTATCGGGGTGATATAATTAAAGGAGCAGACGGGCAATCTTTTCGAGTCCTTGAAAAAGGTTTTGCTGTCGATAAATTTAACGTATATGATTCGGGGAAGTTGATGAAAGGAGTCGATCCGGTCTCTTTCAAGATTCATACGTATAGTTTGACTGAAGATAAAAATGACTTTTATAATAACGGGAAGGCTCTAAATGTTAGAGATAAATCGTCATTTGAGATTCTAAAGGATAACTCCGGGGAAACGACAAGTTGGGGGAAAGACAGATACAATGGATATTACCTGAATGGTACGGTAATTCCCAATATTGATTATGCTACTTTTCATCCCATTGATGCACGCTGCCCGATTCAATCAGGGTGCTATGCGGCTGATAAACATAGAGTATTCTTTATGGGAAAAGAGGTGCCAGGTGCTGACCCGGCTACTTTCACGGAAGTGGATTTCTATATAGGACAGGATAGGAATAGAGCCTACAAAGGAGGGATCCCGACTCAGATAAAAGATTACACCAAACTTACACAATTAGGTCGCCTAATGTATTCTGACGGCATAAATATCTATGATTCTAAATTTAATATCCTGCCTGATGCAGATGTTTCAACATTCGAACATATCTCAGGCAATTGGTATAAGGATGCCCAACATGTATGGTGGAGTAACAGACTTGTGGCAGGAGCTAATCCCGCAACCTTTTGTCCCGTTACGGTTACTTCCTATACAGGAGAAAGCCATGGAGATTATAATTATGGGAAAGATGCGAATAATGTATTTTTTCAAGATTCTATAATTCCCGGTGCTGATGCAGCCAGTTTTGAAAAGGTCGATTTCCCGGACGGTGACAGTTGGACAGTGTTCGACCGCAACCGTGTATATCAAGGCAAAGATTCTCCTAAGCTAAGAGAATACCTGAAAAAGAAATATGGCAGATGATGAATAAGATTGGTAAATTCATAGCTTCGGCGATTGTCATGTTCTTATTCATGTTCAGTCTGATATTCTGTTTCGACTCGCCCGACACCCTAACTAATATTTTGTTGGTTAGTGCAAACATATTGTTTTGGGGAGGGATTCTTTGGCTTATAAACAGGAAAGGAGGCAAAAAGTGAAAAAGCAAAAACGGCATAAACCTGCGAAAAAGGGCACGGATTCTTTCATCAGGATTCTTATGTGCTTCTGTTTCTTTCCTCTAATAGTATGGGTGTCAATAATTGACAACAAAACAATATATAACTTTGGATGGCTGTTTATATCATTTGTTATAATCGGGTTCCTAATAGGCGTGATACGCTTCATACGAAAGCATAAAATAAATTGCAGGATATTTCAATGGTGGAAGTGGTGCGTTTTGTATTCCGTCTTACACACCCTTGCAGCAATATTAGCATGTGTGGTCATAGTGTGTATAGTATTAACGATGAATTACTATATCCCGACAAACAAGCCATATTATAATGAAACCGCAACAGTCATTAGTAAATATTCCGAAATATCAAGTGTAGGCATCGGTCACTATGTAAAATTCAATTTTGAGGATAAAAACATCGGGATTAGACGCTTCAATGGTTCTGGACTCTACGACCAAGCCGAAATAGGCGATACAATTATCTTCACCCTCCAAAACGGCTTCTTCAACATCCCCGTTATAAAAGATATTTAGTAGATGACAAAAATTGAAATTATGCTGTTAAACATCTAAATTTCAGTCGATTATATTTGTAAAAGTCCTTGAAAATTAGTAATTTAAAGGAAAAGTTTGCCGACTTTTCTCCATGAAAACTACTAATTCCAAGGACTTGGTCAAAGTTAACCAAATCCTCCCGATTATGCAAGAACATTTTGGACAAAGTGTGAATCTGGCCCGCATAAAGCTTATGGCGTTGCTCCTCCACGCGCTGTGTGTGGTGCAGACAGTCAGCCTTCATAAACTGGCTGGCGCGATGCCCACAGACGTGGACAGGGACTCCAGCCTGCGACGTCTTCAAAGATTCTTCGCCAAGTACGTTCTTGATCTCGACATAGTCGCCCGTATGATTTTCTCGTTGCTTCCTGTCAAGACGGATCTTGTTCTGAGCATGGACCGTACCAACTGGAAGTTCGGGGATTTCAACATCAACATACTGATGCTGGGCGTGACATACAAGGGGATTGCTTTCCCTCTTATTTTCAGTCTTCTCCCCAAAAGAGGCAACTCCAATTGGGAAGAACGTAAGAAAATCATGGAGCGTTTCATCCGCCTTTTCGGACAGGACTGTATCGACTGCCTGGTCGCTGACAGAGAGTTCATAGGAAAGGAATGGATCGGATGGCTGAACAGCCGGCGCATCCGGTATTACATCCGTATCCGGCAGAACTTCTGGATTGTCAAGCCTTCCTCCGGTGAGCGTATACGTGCATGGTGGCTTTTCAATGACCTCAGGGTCGGCCAGGAGAAATTTTACCATAAGCTTTTCCTTCACAAGGGTGAATATGTCTATCTTGCCGGAAGCCGTATCAAGAACTCCGACGGGATTCCCGAATTGCAGATTCTCATATGTTTCAGCCGTCCAGAAGGTGCTGTCCTGACCTATAAGAAACGCTGGGAGATCGAGACGGCCTTCAAGGCCATGAAATCCTCCGGCTTCAACATCGAGGATACCCATATGCGTGACATCGAGCGTATCGCAAGACTCACGGCGATGGTATGCATGGCTCTTGTATGGGCGTATCTTGTTGGTGAACATAAGGATATGAATATTAAACCGATAAGAATCCTGAAGCATGGAAGAAAGGCGAAGTCGCTTGTCACGTATGGCTTGGAAGAGATTGCAACCATACTCATGCGACCGACTTATACCCCAAAATTCGATGTCTTCAAATTTTTGTCATGTACTTAACCGAAATGGTTTTTCTCCTTTTGGTGTTGGAATAATAACTTCTGTTTTATTACCG
>ERZ825324.3982-NODE-3982-length-12904-cov-7.302280_pt1 | contig 12904 bp, 7 predicted proteins | sample MGYA00519859_ERZ825324 | MGnify/ENA primary metagenome ERZ825324 (study PRJEB31778, sample SAMEA3449198) | human gut metagenome | biome: human gut; feature: human-associated habitat; material: faeces | place: United Kingdom | collected 2010/2012 ... | reverse complement strand
GATTCAGTCGCGCGGGCAGCATTTCCCAGTTGACAAAACTATAGGAACACTCCCCATTGCTGAAAATGCAACGTTGCGTAGCATCCTTGATTGCCGCATTAGAAACGAAGAGTCGTTTCTTGTGTTTAGGGATACCTTGTCCAAAGGCCTGAGCGAAAGGCCCATCGACACCTCGACATTAGCTGACCTGAAGAACGACCTAATAGAGCCCGAGCTTCACAAGATATCTTTAGTGATGAAAAACGAGCGATCCCGATTAGTCACCTCCGCAGGCATTGAAGCCGCTATCGGAATTGCGAGCTTTACATTGGGGCAATACGGAATCGCATCACCTTCTGATGCCATGGCCTTCCTCGGGGCTGCCGGCATAGGGGCCGTTGCATCTCAATCCGCAGATTTCTTGCGAGAAGCCAAGGCAAAAGAGAACCCCATGTATTTCCTCTGGAAGCTCAATAGAAACAACCGTCTGTAACCTAAGGGGCAGAACACCGCAGTCGCCGAGCATATCTCGATCATTAAATAAAGGCAGCACTAGAAAGGATGCGAATCGTGAAGAACCGATTCCCTTTCCGAATGCCTAATGCAGTAAAAATCACTGGTAGATCCGAGCAGTTTAACCAAGACGACAAGAGCGCGCTCAGATTGTTGTCTGCAGTAGCTAGCCAAGTATAGATACCATCCTGTTTCCAAATTCGGTCCTACGATAAACCCTTTCTTCTTTCTCAATTTCGTCGGGATCGTCGAAGATGAGCGTCGTATCTACTACGTCCCACTGCTGCCGATGGATATCCTCAATCAGCAATCCCAGCCCGGTTAATCGAAGAAGAACTTCTGCATCTCTGCCTCTGAGCGTCTGAAAAGTTTCCTTTTCTCGAAGCATTTCGTAGTCTCCAGGTAGAAATCTGTCCAAAGTCTCTGCAAACAAACGAAGATCGTCCCAGCTAATTTCTTTATCTAGGTAGGCCTCATAAATCTTTGCTAGTCGCCGCGCTTTGTCCTCCTCAATGTATCTTTCGAGCAGGATAAGCAGGTACTCAATATCGCGCTTCCTATTTGACTCTTCAAAGTATTGCTTGTACTTGTTCCATGAGCCATTTTCAAAAGAGTCGCGGTTGAACTCATCAAGGAAACACGCATACTTCTTCAGCAGATGCGCATTGTGGATATTGTTTCCGATTTTGTAGATGCTCACTAGGCTTGAGATGACGGGGATGTCCTTCAAGAACTCGTTTTGGAGAATTTCGTCCAGTCCAACCTCTGCGATATTCGAAATAAGTTCGAGAGAGTCGCTGCAAATAGTCGGCCTTGCGTCGTCTTGCAAGCGCGATAGACCGGCCTTAGTTGATTCCTCTGCGTTTACCATAAGATTACCTTTCATAATAATTTGCCAGTTTTGGCATGCGTTTGCAGCGCCGCTTTTCTGAAAGTGGCTCCAATTTAAATGCCATCCCCCGAATAGGCGCTCAGGTTCGATTCAACAAGTGCATTGGTTGAAAAGAGCTTTAGACCCCCTTCGCGGTAGAAGTCGCCTGTGCAGAGCAACCAAATCATCTTGTCGAGCTTGCAGGCAGTGGACTCGGGGTCCACGCCGCCCTTCCGCGCCGCGCGCGCGGCTTCGAAATGGCAACGAGCCACTTCGGCCTCGCTGTCAGTGGTAGCGTAAAACTGAACAGTATTCAGCTGGCCGTTGACACAAACATCGACGAGTGGCTGCTGAACAAGCTCGACGACCTGATCAGGGCGATGCAGCTCGAGCTCATGGAGCTGCACCACGGTTCGTCCTCGACTGTCTTCTGCACGCAGTGCAGGTCGAAGGGCTAGGCAGGAGCCCCCGAGGCTTTTCCTAATTCTAGGTGTTAAAGTCGATTACTGCCTGCCGTGGAATAGCCTCCACTTTTCGTCTTCGATGTCTCTTTCAATTGAAGACCTCACTTTTAACAGCCATTCTCTGTGTTTTAAATATTCAACACCTGCGGGCAGCTGAGCAGCAATCGATTCAATCGCCTCAATCTCCTTGAGCTTTGCTGGAATAAAGCCTTTTTCTGGAGACCCGCTCATTGAAGATCGACGGAGATCCAAATCGTTGATCGATATCCCGTCTTTATCGAGCGACAGAATGAGGGTGATAGCCCTGACCCTCGCCTCGTCATTGCAATCGGACAAGGCCCAGCTAATTCTATCGAGACTATTTGCGTCGGCGATCCTTTCGCGGATGATATATTCCAGGCGCTCCCAAAAAATATCGCTCGAGAGCGCATTTGCGTCACGAACGGGAAACAAAGCGGCTATTTCAAACCTACCGAGTGGTTCGCTCAGCACTTCATCGATCAATGCTTTCAGCAGATTCCAAGCACGATTGTCCTGGACGGTCCAAAACGAGCTGATTCTTCGCAGGAGATCGTGCCTTTGTCGGTAGTCGAGGCTGGCAGCGTATTCCAAAAAACGGTCAATCATTGAACTGTCAAGGCGTAAAAGGCAGCGTAGGAAAGCGAGGTTATAGTCGAAAGAAGGGCGTCCTTCAAGTGCGAGAAAATACAGGTTGATAGCCGGTAAGGGATTGGATCCGAAGTACGAATCTAGAGCGGAGACGCGCTTTTCGTCTCCGCAGTTGCCGAAAAACCGCCAAACCCCATCATTGTGAGTGCGTTCGGAAAACCTAGAAGCATATTTGAGGATATAGCCAGGATGCTTTGGCTCGACTATCTCCAAATCTTCCAAGCAGAGATGCGTTCTGCCGTCATCGAGTCTTGCGAGGATCTCGTCGAGCTCCTCCTTGTCGGGCCCGTTCTTTATTGCTAGCAAATCAAGATAGTCAAACAGGGCCGGATGGTCACTCACGTCGATCACCGCGCCCAGCTCGTTTCTAAGGACCTTCCTGCCGATGGTTTCAGCAAGATGGTCAAGTGCTTCGTACGGGACGGGGATCGTCGAGGGCGACGAAGCGATATTGCGTGCGATTATGCTTGAGGCAGTATCTGGGGTCCTTTTGGCGATTTCCAGAAGGACTTTTCCGATAGCCCTGCCCGACTCCCACTCTTTATCGGAAATCTCATAATCTTCGGCTAGCTTTCCCAGGGCTTCGGTCAGTCGTTCTAGCGGTAACTCTTCCGCGGATATCCTCGGTTCTTTCTCTACGAGAGACTCGGAGTTCTCCAGGCCAAGTGCGTCGAATGTGCTCTGGCGGAACCCATCGAGGCTCAGAGGGGGATTCTGCGCGCATGTTTCGTAAATCTGGTTGATGCTTAAGCTGCATGAGAGATCGATTGTCGAGTCTTCGCTTATATATTTGGGGAATAGATCTTCGATCATCGAGAGCACCGAATGCATGTTTTCTGCATGCTCCGCTTCAGGTTCTTTGCCATAGAACGAGAAGTGCTGCCGAAAGGTGGATCTAACTTGCCTGCTGAATTCGGTTTCGACTAGAACGGAGAGCGCCCGGAAGCAATGGGCGTGGAGCTCGGCCAGCTCTGATGTGAAATTAAAGATCAGGGTGTTGTATGTGTACGTTATGCCGTTTTGCCGAACGCGCTGGACCCTTGAAGAGAGGTATGAACTCGTCAAGACGATCAGACATGCTGCAACATTGCGGGAATGCGATTGTTGATATTTTTGAGCGAGGGCATCGAGTTTGCTGTTTTCCAAATCGAATCCCGTACGATCGAAATCGTAAGCGAAAGCGCCGTCTTGCCCGCATGCCCAGTTGTACTCGGCCGCCCGCTCTGTGCCTCTTTCTACACACTTCACGAACAACTCGGAGGCTGTTTGCGAATACTCGCTCGAGTTCATCAGGGATACGGAAATATGCAGGGGCATAGATCCGTCCGATGTCGAATTCATGCCGAGAATTTCTTCCGATACGTCAGCGCAAGCAGCACTTTCGATGCGGTTTGAGGCAAAGGCGAGCGCCTGTACGGGGAGGAGTTGATTGAATGTGATTATGAACTGATCGGCAATTCGCTCATCCCGATTCTTTATTTCATCCCAAGCTTTCTCGCATTCCCTTCGAAGATAGTCGTACACGCTCGCACTTCCGCATACTTCAGCCATTGACTTGGCGGCTTTGAGATACGGCGCGTTCGGCATTTCTGCGGTATGCAGAATGAAATCTGCAAAACTGCCGTTCCCTTCTTTTGCGAAGTGGCGGCATATCAAGAAGTCGCGAAGATTCTGCTCTTCCATCCTTATGGCTAGCACGCCACCGGCTGAGGTAAGGATCGTGACGATTTCCTGGTCGTTCAATCTGGATGCAAAATCCCGAATCTCGGCGTCGTCGTACCCCAAGCCCAAGAGATCCTCATAACAAGGGTCTCCTTCAATAAGATCGCAGCAGTCGTAGATTGCAAGGATCTCTGCGAGACGTTGCTCTCTGCTGGAGTACCCAGCTAAGGCGGAATTCATATAGATGTTCAGAAGATCGTATGGCTCTTGGATGGCTTCGAAATTGCCGTCTGCTATGGGGCTTGCTGCCATGATAGCCAAGCGCAGGTTTCCGTTTGCGATTGCCGATACTCTCTCCCTCAGTGCTATGTTTTTTATGTTGTATTCGGTCTCGAGTATCGCTTCTATATTTTCCGCGGTTAGAGGCTCCAGCTCTATTTCTCTGAAATTTAGATAACTGCCGATTTTTGCGGTCAACTCGCTTCGGTGCATCTTCCTGCAGGTGAGGACAATCTTTAGCTTTTTGTTTTCCAAACAGATTCCCAGCAAGTGCTCAAGTGACAGGTTGCCGTTTGCATCATCGACTAGAAGGATAATGTTTTCCGACTCCGACAAAATCAGCTCGATATCATCGTCGAGATGCGATGAATACCTAGAGTCCAAGATAAGAAGATCCCAGTGATGCCGTTTGCTGAATGAGAGGCATGCGTCGAGGGCGATCTTGGTTTTCCCCGATCCAGACTGCCCCTGAATCACCACTGCCTTGTTTTGCTCTATCGATTCGACGATGACTGAAAACTCGGAATCCCTGTGCATGAGGAGCTTCGACAGGTCGGTTGAGAAACGGTCGTTCAGGCTTCGCTCGATGAAGCGGTCTGGGGCGATGAATGATCCCTTTCCGAGTGGAACGCCCAATACCGTATGCGCTAGCGCAGGGTATTTTCCATCAAGGTCGCTCGCAATTGTCTCTGGCCCGATTATTTCTATCCGTGGATCGATGGCACGGACCTCCTCGAGTACCAGAGGTGAAAGGCGAAAGTATGTGTGGCACAGGATGATTCGATCTATGAGTTGCGGATTGATTCCGGTTTTGCTCCTGTCGAGGCAGTCTTTAGCATCATTTAGCAGCTTATTGCGGATGTCGGAATTAGAGGTTGTGTATGCCGCGAAGAGGTAGTGTCCATTCTCTCCTACTGAGTACATGTCTGGCACTCCGGTCGTGGTTTTATCCGTGCCGCATTGGGATCCTAATTCAATGATGTTGTTAAGCGAATATCTCCTATATAGATACTGATTTGCTAGTGTTTGAAAACGCCCGCCTTCGATCTGCCTTAGCTCTTCTTGGATCTGATTTATTTGGGACATTTTGCTCCTCGCGATAAATTCGCCTTTTGATTTCTCTTTTCTTACTCTAGTCCGCCTACCTCAGCAAGCCTTACAAGCTCGAGGGACGAGTCGACGACGTCCTCGAAGTCAAGCCCCGCCGCATAGGCCCTCGGATAAGGCGAGCGGAGGGCGCGTGACCCCGTCGGAAATGGCCGCCGTTAGGTGCGTGTTCGAGAGCTGCGCGGCGGAGCTGGATGGAGCCTGGGCAAGGCATTAGGGCATCCTCGTCCTTGTCGTAAGACTGCCATTAGAAGATCTTCTGCAAATCCTAAGCCACGTTTCAACTTGGCAAAAGCTGCGGATCCTAGATATCGGCAAGACATTCGAGACTCTTGGATATGGCGTCGAAATAGATCCTTTGGTAATACTCCATGGTCTCGACCTTGCCGATCTCCGATCCGAGCCTCTTGGCCCAAGCTACGAGGGCCTTCCTGTCCTCGCCCTCGAGCGAGGCCGTGCACGACCTCATGTGGTCGCCCGGAAAAAGGACACTGTGCACAAGCCGAATATCTTCGGGAGGCATCTTCTCCATCGCCCTCGCGAGGAGGGAAGTGTCGAGGGAAATGAGCGACAGGATGGGTTCCGACCAGTCATCTGATTTCGAGAAAGCCAGATAGAGCTTCGTCGCGAATTGGTCGGGGGCGTTTTTCAGGACGTTGCCAAGAGACTCCGACTCCCGTTCGCGTAGCGTCGTCAAGGCGAGCTCCCTCAGCCTGTCGACCTCCTCCAAAGCCGGAATCTCATGCGCTTCGCTCGAGTCGAAAGGGATCTCCTGCCATTCGACTCGATTCTTTCCGATTGACCTCACTGCAGACTCGGGATCCCGTCCAATGGAGGATTCCATCGCCTTGACGAGCGGCGCGACCCCTTCGGGAAAGGCGTCAGCAAATTCCCCCGCAATGCCTTTGACGGCACGCAGGACGTCGGGATAGACGTCGAACGACAAGCCGCGGCTCCCGTCCCCGGGGACAATCCCGGCGACTATAGTCTCCACCATGCCAGGGACATCGGCATCGCGGAAAGTGGCGTGTCTGATGCCGTCGATACATTCAATAGCTTTCCGCGCGGCCGGCCCGTCGGGATGAAAGGTCGCAAGGTAATCTTCCAGACAGGAACGAACATGCTTGGAATCGACCCCCTCACACCTCTCGAAAAAGCGGGGGATGAAGTCCAGAGCGGCGTATTTGAGCCGGCGCGACTCGAAAATGCCACCCCTAAGGATGGAATCCTCCCGGCTTGACGGAGGCCCGATGCGCATCCCCTTCGCCGCCCCCGCTGCAAAGCCGAAAGCCTCTTTGAAAACTGCCCTGGCAGACTCCGGGTCGGTGGGTTCAGCGAAGAACCCGGATTCCTTCATCCCGACCAGCACGGGGCGCATCTTGCTGAGGGATCGCAAGTTCGGCGATTCGCTTCCTTCAATCGCCGAAACGGCGTCCTCGAGCGCGCCTGGGTAGATGCCGCCCAGCACGCCTCCCAGAACGCGTTCCACAACCGAGCCGACCGAGGGCCTGAACCGGCACTTCCGCCAGACGGTCTTCTCGATGAGGCTCTCGTACTCCCTGGTCGTCCCCTTCTCCCCCTTCGGTCCTAGCCCTTTCCTCCACTCATCCTCGTTGCAGACGAGGAGGACCTTCTTCCTGCAGCCGACGACGAGGTGGTCGACCGCCCCGAGCAGCTCGCGAATGCCCATGTCGCACCTCTCCACGTCGTCTATGACGAGGAGGGTCTCGGGGCCGATGATGAGGTTCACGGCATTCAGCGGCGCCATCTTGAGATCGACGCCCGCCTTCTTCTCCAGCTCCCTGATCTTTTTCCCGAGGAACGATATTCCCGTGTCCTTGGCGAACCCGACGAGTGAATCCCACCTGCCCCTCTCCCCGCCGGCCGCGCACCCTATGGCGTATTTCGAGATGAAACCAGACTCAATCGCCCCGCAGAGCTCCGCTAAGTCCTTGGCGCCGTAGGCGGACGCCACCACGACGGGATGCCGGCTCTCATCCTCCTCCAGCTTCTCGGTCAGTGCGTGCTCGACAAAGTAGGTTTTCCCGCATCCCCATTCCCCGGTAAGCATGAGGGCGTACGAGTTCTCCTTGTCCTCGAGGTACTCCCTCACGACGCCGATGATGTCATCCTCGTTCACCTTGGTCGCTCCTTGTCCGCCATCGGTTTCCACCCTTACCTTTCCTATGGCCACGCGAGAGCCTACTCCAGCGCTTTCGGATCCCATTCGAACCCTTCGGCCTGCCGCCTTATCGCCGGGTCGATGCACTTCTTGACGAGCTCAAGCGCCGCGGCCGCGCGGTGCAAGCTAGTGGATGACCATTTCAAACAAATCTTTCGCGATAAAATCAACGCGCTTCTTAACGTCAAAACAACCATTCGCATAGCGTTTAGCAAAAGCTCTTGTAGTGGCATAACGCGATTCAGCGTATATGGGCAGCTTTTCCTTAAGCGATTTGTCTTTACATTTCGCGTTAAGTCGCTCTTCTAGCATGAGCAAGTTCCCAATAATCGAGTTTTCCTGAGCCTGCGAATCCGGAAGAATGTGCTCTATTGTGAATGCCTCAGAAACCCTAACACCAGACTTAAGCTCCTCGAGCAAGGCAAGGACCAACTTGCAGCGATCCTTCAACTTTGTTTCGCTATACAACGGCCACGAATGAGACCATCCAAGCGAAAGGAGATTAATTCGAAATGTTTCTTCTGAAGGCAGTTTTTCGTTAAAACTATTTTTCCACTCATCTAACACTTGCTGGGTGCAGTTCAACTCGATTGCGTATGAGTGTTTCACGATCGAATCCGATAGGTGGTTCGACTCCATTCCCCCGATTATCTTATAGCAAATATAGAACCGGTAAATAAATCCAATCGCATCATCATACTGCTCGCTCGTTAGCTGCTCTATTTCGCGAGCGTGCATTAAACTCATAAGAAGCGGCCTGAAGACGCGGACATTGTGTGTTCTTAAGAAACTCAAGATTTCCGCATTTCTGTCATCGCTGGTTGGCTCGACAATCTCTGCATAATATCCGGCTTTTAGCCTTAAATCATAGAGAAGATCAGCAGCCTTCTTTGGATCCGTAAAATCCCTTATTTTCTTATATGCTCCATCCTTGTCGCCTTGACCTAGGCGATATTTTTGAATTGCGTAGTGACGCAAAAAAGCTTTCATGTTCGAGCCGACTGTTGCTTCAATTTCCGACCATATCTGTTTTGCATCATCGCGCTTTTCTATAGGATGGATATAGCGCATAATATAGTTCTTCAGAAGCTCATGGTCCTCAAGCTCGATACCTCGCGCATTCAATATTTCGAATATTGTGTACGAATCTTCCTCAGACGATGATTTGATGTTTACATATGCGACAGAAATGACCGCATCCCTGAAGGCCAGCAACTCCTCATCCTTCATCTTGGCGAAACTTGCACTGAAATATTGGAAGGCTTTAACGATCAGTTCGTCTTTTGATCCGGACGCGCGTTTGCTCTTCGAGAAAGCCACAGCAGACATGGCAGCCGCATCTTCAGGAGAGATAGCAATTACTCCTTCGACGATCCTCGTTAATGATAAATGATTCTCCGGAGCGACGATCGCGTGCTCAACATCCTTAGTATCTATCGCCACTAGATATTTTTTTGTGCCATTAGCGTGGTTAATCATATTCCTTTTCTTGAAAGCGAACATGAGGCTAGACAGCAAGAGCGTTAGGGTAATAACTCTTTGTTGACCATCAATTATTGTAAAAACCCCGAGGCTGTCTTCTTCTTCCTCCATCAGCACTATCGAACCGATGAAATGCGACGTAGCAACTTCCTCTGTCACAAGCTTGATGTCTTCGAATAGATCTTTCCAGTTATGCTCATCCCACACGTAAGCGCGCTGATTGCGAGGGATTCTATAGATTGAGTCATTAAGCAGCTTTCCAACCGTACTCTGACGTGCTTCAAATGCCCTGTTGATCCCTTGCCTTCGCAATAGTTTTGTCGGCCTTGCCGCCTCTCGGCGTCACCAACGCCTTCGCTACAATAAAAGTCGGCACATCGCCGAGCAGGGCCGCCTTTTCGCTCGCGAACATGCCGACTGCCCCAATCAATCTCCGTCGCTGCCATCATCGTCGATTAACCAACATGTCAGCAGCAGGCAATCGTCACGTCCACAGTCCATTCTATATGCCGGCTGAGCATGGGGCGCATCTTAATCGCCAAGATATCCAGGAAGCCCGAGCTTCCAGGGAAATGCCTTCAGACGCCTTACGTTGGGTAGGCCCCCTACAGAGATCTATTGGCCGTGCACCGCAAACAACGCGTTAGGCCGTTGCACGCAATCGGCCAGCCACCCAGCATCCCCAATCCGCACCACAACTCCCTACCCCGCTCCAGCCATCGTCATCTCCATACAGTGTCCAAACCCACACCAATAAAACCAACCCACGCAACAAGCAGCCCTCGCTTAGCAACCCAAACACCACCACAAGCCAGCAAGCAATCACCAGTCTGCGTTCGCAACATCGCTTGGAACGGCAAATGCTTACCGCGCCCTTGAAACACGCCAAACTCGTCTACAACCTGCGGTTTTTCGTTTATACTGCAATCGTTGAAATGCCGGTACGCTTGCAGAATCGTACCTGTTCCGATTACAGAAAAGGGGCCGTCATGCGTAAGCCTGCCTCCTGCGTCCTTTCCATCGCGCTCTCGCTCGTAATGACGGTTGGTTTTATCCCGTCACCCGCGCTTGCCGAAATCGCCAGTGCGCCAGAACCCGCCGCGCAAAGCGCCGGCAAACCTAACGAGAGCCCAGCCGAAACCACGTCGGGCCAAGCCCGGGCAAACGATCAAATCAGCGCCGCCTCCGGCACCAATGTAACGGCCAACGCAACGCAGCCGATCGACGCCAGCATGTTCAGTATCGAGGACACCGACATTCGCTACACGGGCAATCCCGTGATGCCCACCGTCACGTCGTCGACCGTGCCGAGCGACCAGTACACTGTCGCCTACGAGAACAACGTAGCCATCGGTCAGGCGACCGCCGTTGTGACCGCCGACGACCAGAACTACAGCGGCACCTGCGCGATCCCATTTGAAATCAAACCGGCGAACGCGGCCGCGAACTACCAGCACAGCACCACCGCGCAAAGCGGCGACATCACGCTCACCGTCCAATGGAACGACCCGAGGCTCGGCCAGGAGACCACGTTCCATGTGACTGCGACGGGCGGAAGCGGTGCGTACCAATTCCGCATGGACGCACCGACGTATATGGATCCCGACGGTAGCAGCGAAAGCGTTGCCGACCCCAGCCGTAACCAGTGGCAGCAATACACCGGCGAATGCACATCGCACGACTACCAGTTCGAAATGACCGCTAGCGGCACCTATTACCTGCGCTTTTACCTGATGGATAAGGCGGCCGGCGTGTACTATCTGCGCTCAAACGTGTTTGCGAGCGCGAACGACGACGCCTATCCGGCGGTCAGCGCCATCGTGAAGTCCGCAGTCGACAAATGCAGCGACGATACCGAGGGTCCGACTACGCCCGCGCCCTGTGGCTGCACGACTGGACTCTTGACCATCTGGAATACGACCACGACCTTAACTGGTGCTCGGCCGAAAGCGGCCTCACGCGCCACCAGGGCACCTGCAAGAGCTACCAGCGCATCTACTCCAAGCTCCTTGACGCCGCGGGCATCGTCAACGGCCGCATCACCGGCAACGGCCACACCTGGAACGCCGTAAAGATCGACAACAAATGGTGCCAGATGGACCTAACTTGGGACGACACCAGCGACAACTGGTACGGAGACCTGGACCAGCGCCATCTGTACTTTGGCCTGACCGACGAGCTCATGGCAATCGCCCACTCCGACCACACGGCTAACTACCAAAAGGGCGACTACGCCTACCGCTCGACAGATCTATCCAACAATTACTTTGTGCGAAACGGCAAGGCCGATGAATGGGCAGAAAAGTATGCCGACCGCATTCAACAGCACTTGGATGCCAAGGAAGAGAGCTTTTCCATCGATGCCGACAACCAGTCCTTCCCGCCGAGCATCTCGGGGATTCAGAACGGGATTGTTGCTTATGCGATGAATCAGAGGAGGTGGAAAGTCCAAGGCGCCAAGGTTGAGCTGGCCGCAACCTCCAATGTCGCTACTCTGCCGAACAGCACATTGACAGTAAAGTACGACTGCACTGCCAAATATCAAGCCGCTCAAGTAAAGCCAGTGCAGAGCGTCCCCGACGGCGAATACATGATCTGCAACAGAGGGCTGGGCACGGCGATGCTCGATATCTCAGGAGCCTCGAGGTCCAACGGCGCCAACGCCCAGCTATGGGAGGCCAACGGCTCGGGGGCCCAGCGGTTCATGATCTCCTACGACGAGTGCGCGGGCGCCTACGAGATCATGTGCGCGGCGTCGGGGCTAGCGCTCGACGTGGATTGCGCCGACTTCTCGAGCGGCGCCAACGTCCAGCAATACGCCAGAAATGGCAGCGCAGCGCAGAGGTGGCTGATCACGCAGCGCGGCGACGGCGCTTACACGATCGCGTCCGTGGGCGGCCCCGGCCTGGTCCTCGACGCAATGTGGGGATCGACCTCGAACGGCACGAACGTCCAGCTGTACGAGTCGAACGGCTCGGCAGCGCAAAGCTGGAGGCTGGCAGCAACTGGCAGAAACCCATTGTCGGACCGGCGCGGAGAAGACACGAAGGATTAGCAGACGAGCTGTTCAACCGCTCGAACGATATCGGAATCGATCTCGAAGTCGAACTTTCTGGCGAACATCATCTTTGAGTCCTTAATCGAATCTAGATCATCCATAGACAACACTCGCGGGGACTCGTCCTCGCCCCAATCAATCATGCGCATGATGCCGTCCGTATTGTCCTCCCCGGGCATTCGATAGAAATCGAACCGCTTACCTGTATTCCAAGCAAAGGTCTGCAGAAACAATTCGTCACCGCACATAGAATCCCAGAAAACTGACCGTATCAGAGAAGCGTTCTCTACGACGTATCGAGCGAGCTCATCAGTTATAGAGAACCAGTTTTCGCCTTTCATCAGCTTAAGGCCTTCAGCAGGCTTCCTATAGAGTTGCAGAAGCCTCGCCAAAAGACCGTTCACCTTTCGCAAAAAAATTTGGGTCTTGCTCTTCCCGAAGGCGTTCCAGATTACATGGCCGCCGATCCTACTCCCATAGTCCCTATTGTGGTTTTCGAAACGAACAAACTCCTTGCCCCCGCAGGAATCGAAGAAAGAATGGATCCGATCCTGGCTCTTTATGGGAAGGTCTTGCCCGCTCAGGTAGTGTCGAGAAAGTTGGTGTAGAGCCCCATCCGAAGCGAGTCGGCCCGGCGT